>JADHED010002888.1_pt1 | contig 11056 bp, 8 predicted proteins | sample 8952041 | NCBI WGS metagenome assembly JADHED01 (sample SAMN16124423, study PRJNA663239) | bioreactor sludge metagenome | isolation source: sludge (control) | place: India:Bengaluru | collected 2018-09-08
GATGCGGCCGACGCGGCTCGCCCGAAGGGTGAAAATTTTTCAGCATCACCGGCCCGAAAAGCCCTGCGCTCACAGGGACAAACTGGGCCCGGCAGAGTCAGCCGCCGCTCGGATTACCATATCTGATATCGGTGCCCATCACGTCGATGCTGATAAATTTTCATGAAATGTTCGGGATCAGTCGTTCCGAGCGCCGACGACGCGCAAGTGTTCGGCCACCGCGGCCTCGATGGTGTAGTCGGACCGCCAGCCCAGATCGCGCCGGGCCGGGGTGTCGTCGTAGGCCGCCGGGTACGGCGACAGGACCTTGCCGCCGGGCTGCATGACGATCCGCGCCGCCGGCTTGAGCTTCTTCACGATGGTCAGCACGTCGCGGATGGAGTGGACACCGCCGGCGATGTTGTAGATGCGCTGCGGCGCCGCGGGGGCATCCAGGAGCAGCAGCAGCGCCTTGACCGCATCCTTGACGTAGAGCCAGTCGCCCGTCTCCTCCGGGTTCGGCACGTCGATCTCCTGGTCGCGGGCGGCTGCGTCCAGGAGCAGCGACGAGTACGCGGCGGTGATCCCGGTGGAACGGCCGGGCCCGAAGACCCACGTGAAGCGCAGCGCCCGCCCGTCGACCCCCTTGTGCTGGGCGTAGAACCGCAGCAGGTGCTCGCAGGCGAGTTTAGTCTGGCCGTAGATGTTGCTCGGCTCCTTGGGCGCGTCGTCCTGGACCGGCTCCCGGCAGCCGCGGCCGAACACCGAAATGGACGAGGTCATCACGAGGCGTTTCAAACCGATGATCGCGCCCGCTTCCAGCAGGGCGAGCGTCGAGTTGAAATTGACGCGGAAGGCCTGGGGCGGGTTGGCCTCGCAGGGGCCGGCCAGCAGGCTGACCAGGTGGACGACCTGGTCGGGCCGGTGCTGGAGCATGGCCCGGTAGATGTCGTCGCTCTGGCCCAGGTCCGCCCGGACGTAAGTGATCCGATCCATGACCGGGGCGAGTGCGGCCGGGGCGGCGGCCAGGTCCAGCGCAATCACCTCGGCCCCGCGTTCGACGAGCGTCGGGATCAGGTACGAGCCGATGAAACCGGCTCCTCCGGTGACAAGAATCTTCATGAGTCCTCCTGTTATGTACGATCTGTCAGGTTCCGCGGCAGGTTGCCCGCCTTAGTAACCACTGATAGCCTATTTCGAGCCTATTTCCAGTTGGGGCAGCCGAGAAGCTTTTTAGACCCGTCTTCAAGAACTACCGTCGGGTTATATAGAGTGTCATCTGCGTTAATAACCTTTCCCGAACTCATAAAGTAAAGATTCCCAGTGCTTTCAGGCAGATCAAGATGATATACATCTTTCAGATTCGAATCTCTGACTAATCGCTCCCTTTCTGCTTCTTCGAAGTTCATGGTTGTCTCGGCGATTTGAACAAGTCTTTTTTTAGCCGGTTCCGCATAGCCCGGAGTATTCAGGCAAATATTCGTTAACTCTTTCGGATCATTTTGCAGATCGAACATGAGTGGAGGAGCATTCCTGAAATGAATGTACTTATATCGATCCTCGCGAATCATGCGGAACTCGGTTCCTTCTCCCCAACGGGGTACAAGGTTGTCACAGAAGATTGGCCGGCTTAGGGGTTCGCGGTCCGCGATGATGGATTCCGAAAGGTCGATGCCATCCAATTTTGAAGGGCAACGGGAACCCGCAATAGAGCAGATGGTTGGGAATAGGTCAACCAGACCTACGGGTGTCTTTCTCACCTTTGCGGGCATACTGCCGTAGCGCTGTTCGGGCAAAGATATTATCAGCGGCACTCTTGTGCATGCTTCATACCATCCATGCTTCCACCAGACCCCATGCTCTCCGCCCATTTCACCGTGATCACTCGTGTAAATGATAATTGTGTCCTTCAGCTGCCCTGCATTTTCCATTCTTACCAGGATATCACCTATGATTTCATCCAAGTAATCCACGCAGGCGAAATATCCCGCTCTAGCCTTCATCATTTCATCATGTGAAATTTCATCTGCTTTGAAAACGTGTCGCATTTTCAGACTCATCGGATGATGATAGGCATCACCGCACGGCGGCACATAGGGTTGTGTCACGCCGGTTGGCCAGTATCGTTCAAAATGCCGCTTTGGTGCCGTAAGCGGGAAATGCGGGCGACTGAAAGAAAGGCAAAGGAACCAGGGTTTAGTCGGATTACGGTGAAGGTGTTCTCGAACAAACGATAGTCCTTCCTCTGCCACTATATGCTCTTGCATTTGGCTTTCAGGTATTTCAGTTACGCCGGCTTCGCTGGTTCTAAACCGCATTGCATATGGACCAGTCTCTTTACTGTTCAGCGGTTCCCATTGATGCCCAGTTTTCCCCGTGAAGTCGCCATACGGCCTGTGATTGAACCCAGCGAACTGATTTTTGCCGAACAGATGCATTTTGCCGACCAGACAAGTATCGTACCCAGCATCATTTAATACAGATGGAATGGTCGCCAACTCAGGCCGCAAAACGGATTCATTGAACCACCCGCCGCATCCCCTGACTTCCAAACCAGTGAGCATGCTGAGACGGGATGGCGTGCATAAGGGCATCTGGCAATAGGCGTCTGTAAAGCGCACCCCGCGGTCAACCAAGCGGTCAAGGTTAGGCGTGCTGACAGGCTCGCCTCCTTCTTGTTCGCAAACATGGCTCAAATAGCGGAAACCGTGCTCATCGCTCAACAAAAACAAAATATTGGGCTGTTTCATATTCCCCCGCCGTGTTTTGCCTCAATATTCAACAACAGCTTCTTCAAGCAACGATTTCTGCTTTTCAGTCTTTTCCTCATGCGTCAAAAATCCCGGAGGTGGAAAAACAGCCTCAGCGCTCCAGTCGTCATTCGTCGCCTGCATGTGCTCGGCAAGCTTCGACTCCAACAGGGCGATCTGCTCGCGGTGATTCGGGTCGGCAACGAGGTTGCAGCGCTCCTGAGGGTCATTCCTGCGATCGATGAGCAGCTTGGGCCCGTCGGGTGTCCGCGTGTAGAGCCACTCGGGCGTGCGCACACCCCGCTCGGGGATGGGGAAGCGCTCCGGCCCCGCGAGTTCTTTGTTCACCTCGTAATACACTTCGCCGCGAGTGGGCTCGCTGCCGCCCAGCAGCTGCGGCAGATAGCTCGTGCCCTGGACCGATGTCGGGATCTCGATCCCGCACAGCTCGAGCAGGGTCGGCATGGTGTCGACGGAGACGTCGACCAGGTTTGTCGCCCGCCGCCCCGCCGGGAACCGCTTTGGGTAGCGTACCAGTAGCGGGACCCGGCACACCTGGCGGTAGGGGGTCTTCTTGGTCCCGCAGCGATACCCGTGCTCGCCGGCCATGTCGCCGTGGTCGCTCAAGAGCACGACCACCGTGTCTTCGGCGAGCCCGTGAGCGTCGAGCCAGTTCAGGATCACGCCGACATTGTGGTCGACGTTGGCGATCATGCCGTAGTACTGGGCCAGGTAGCTCCGGACCGCGGACTCGTCGTCATAGCTCACCCCTTCGCCGTTGCCGATCCCCCAAACCCCGCTGGCGGTCGGGAACCCCTGCGACACCAGCTCGGCCGTCACCCGTCGCTGCAGCTCGACGTCGCCGGCGGTGGGTCCGAGCGGGATCTCTTCCGGCCGATAGAGGCGCTTGAGGTAGTCCGGCATGTTGAAGGGGAAGTGCGGGGCCCCGTAGCAGATCATCCCGAAAAACGGGGTGTCGTTGGACTCCTGCGCGTGCTCCATGAACTGCAGCAGGTGATCCGTCTGGTAGTCCGGCTCGTACCGCGGGCAGTGATAGGGGCGGCCCGAGTCGCGGTAGAAAAGCGAGCTCTGGTAATAGTGCCCCCGGTTGAACCCCACGAAGTGATCGAACCCCAGTCGCCGCTCCCCCGGCGGCACGAAGCCCGGCGCCGCGCCGCCCTCCAGGTGCCATTTGCCGATGTAGCCCGTCTGGTACCCGCTGGACTTCATCCGCTCCGCCAGGAACTCCTGATTCAGCGGGATGGGGTGGTGGTTCGCGAAGACGCCCGTGCTGTGGTTGTACTTGCCGGTGAACAGCGAAGACCTGAAGGGGGTGCAGAGCGGGAAGGAGGTGTAGGCCTCCTCGAATTTCACCCCCTCTTGGGCGAGCCGGTCGAAATGCGGCGTCTTGATGACGGGGTTCCCGTCGCAGCCCATTGCGTCTGCCCTGAGCTGATCGGGGTAGATGATGAGGATGTTGGGCTTGTCATTGGAGCCCGGCCTGTTTCCTTTGATCATTCCATGTCTCCTGTACGGTCGAAATCTGGTGTTTCACACGGGTTAAACCAGCAACTGAACATGTTGAATTTTGTCATTCCGGCGAAAGCCGGAATCCAGGTGGGAACTGGATGCCGGATCAAGTCCGGCATGACGGCCTTCGCATATTTGGTCGCCGGTTTAAGGAGCTGCCTCGCTTCCGCAGCACCGCCGGTATTTGCGGCCGCTGCCGCAGGGGCAGGGCTGCTTTCGCCTGGGGGCCTCGGCCCCGGCAGCGGCCGGCCGTGCCTGCAGGGCGCCGGCGACCGCCTTGAGCGTGTCGAGGGCGTGATCGAAAAATTGCCGGTACCCCGCGCATAGCAGGCTCTTGTCCGTGCCGGCCCTCCCCGGGTGCCTGAATTTCAGACAGTCTGCCGAGCAGATCCCGAGATGGGGGCAGGCGTCGCACTCGGAATTCCATTGCGACTTGCTCGCTGAAAAACTCCGGTACTCCGGCCGGCCGATCAGGTCGTCCCACCCGTCGTCCAGCACGTTGCCGATCTTCCACTGCGGTCCGACGAAAAAGTCGCACGGGTAGACATCCCCGTTGTGCTCCACCAGCAGGTAGCTGCCGCAGGAACGATCCATGTGGCAGGCGTTGTATTGGCCGGTGGCCAGAAAGCTGAGGAGGGAGTCGAAATACCTCACGGACACCCGGCCGACGTCGGCTGGGTACCAGCAGTCGAACATCGCGCAGAGAAAGTTGCCCCACCGCTCGGGCGAGAGCGAATAGGGTTCCGGGCAGCCGTTCCAGTCGTGCTCGACGCACGGGATGTACTGGTGGTGGAGGATCCCGAGTCCCACCAGGTACCGGTAGAGCTCGCGCGGGCGGGCGGCATTGAACGCGTTGACCAGGGTCAGCACGTTGGTCTTGACGCCGTGGCGCTGCAGGGTTCGCAACCCCTCCACCACCTGGGCGTGGGTCCCGCTGCCGTCCCGAGCGATGCGATACCGGTCGTGCACCTCGGCCGGGCCGTCCAGGCTCACGCCCAGCAGGAAATTGAACTTCCGGAAGTGCCGCGCCAACCGGTCCGTGACCAGGGTCCCGTTGGTTTGAACCGCGTTGGCGACGCTCGCCCCGGGTCGCCCCCACTTCATCTGGAGATCGGTCACGCGCTCGAAAAAATCGTGGCCCATGAGCAGGGGCTCCCCGCCCTGCCAGGAGAACCCGTACTGAGGCTGGCCCGTCTCCATGTAGGAGCGGACTATATGCTCCAGCGTCGAGGCGGACATGCGATGCGTCGACTGCTCCGGGTAGAGAGCGGACTTGCCTTTGTAAAAGCAATAGCTGCAGTCCAGGTTGCAGTCCGCGGACGCCGGTTTGATGAGCAGCGAGAATGGCCTTCGGCCTTCGTTCTGGGTATGATCGGGCATTTCGGCTCGTGGGTTCCGATCCTTCGGCTATTCGGTCGGGATGGCCGCTCTCTTTTTCCGCAGGGCCGGAAGCAATGCGGCCAGGAGCAGCACCGCGGAGACGGCCAGGGCGGCAAATGAAATGGGCCGCAGGAAGATCTCGAAATTCCCATCCGACATGATCAGGGCCTTCCTGAGATTGTGCTCGAGCAGCGGCCCCAGCACGAAGCCCAGGACCAGCGGCGCCGCCTCGAATTCGAATTTCTGCATCAGATACCCCAGCACACCGAACGCGATCATCAGATAGATGTCGAAGACCGAGCTGCTGACGCTGTAGACCCCGATCACGCAGAACATCAGAATGAGCGGGAAGAGCAGCTTGTAGGGGACCCTCAGCACCTGCACCCACAGCCCGACCAGGGGCAGGTTCAGAACCAGCAGCATGATGTTGCCGATGTACATGCTGGCCACGACGGCCCAGAACAGGTTGGGGTTCTGGGAAATCATCAGTGGGCCGGGCTGCACGCCGTGGATCATGAGCGCACTGAGCAGGACCGCCATCACGACGTTCGGCGGGATCCCCAGGGTCAAGAGCGGGATGAAGGCGCCGCCGGCGGCCGCGTTGTTTGCCGCTTCGGGACCCGCAAGCCCCTCTACGATGCCGGTGCCGAACCTCTCCGGCTTCTTGGAGATGCGCTTTTCGACCGCATAGGACAGAAAGGACGAGATGACCGCACCGGGGCCGGGGAAAATTCCCATGAAGAATCCGATGGCCGATCCCCGCGCAATCGGCGCGGCGCTCGCTTTCCAGTCCGCGCGGGTCGGGAGCAGGCTCTTGATGTCCGTCCGGTACACCGCGCGGTCGATCTTCTCCTCCAGGTTAAGGAGGACCTCGGTCACCCCGAAGAGGCCCATGATCAGCGGCGTCAACCCGATGCCGTCGAACAGCTCGAGCCGATCGAACGTGAGCCGCTGGCTCCCGCTGATCGAATCCGTGCCGATGAGGCCCAGCACCAGGCCGACGCACGCCATCAGGAGTGCTTTGGGCAGCGACCCCTGGGCCAGGTAGATCAGCAGGGTCAGTCCCAAAACCAGGATGCTGAAGTATTCGGAGGGCCCGAATTTCAGCGCGAGCGCCGACAGCGGCGGCGCCAGCGACATCAGGCAGACGATGGAAAACGTTCCGGCGATGAACGAAGCGAAGGCCGCCATGCCGAGCGCGGGCCCCGCCCGGCCTTTCCGGGCCATCTGGTAGCCGTCCAGGCAGGTCACCACCGACGCAGCTTCCCCGGGGATGTTGACCAGGATCGAGGTCGTGGACCCCCCGTACATGGAGCCGTAGTAGATTCCGGCCAGCATGATGATGGCCGCTTCAGGCGTCGACTTGAACGTGGCCGGCAGCAGCAGCGACATCGCGCCGACCGGGCCGATGCCCGGCAGCACGCCGATCAGCGTCCCGATGAAGACACCGACGAAGCAGTACAGCAGATTGATCGGCTGAAACGCGATGCCGAAGCCGGATCCGAGATACTGGAGCATGTCCATGGCGTTACCCGATCCGCAGCAGCCCGGCCGGCAGCGAGCATCCGAGCCAGACGTCGAATATGAGGTAAGCCGAAACCGAGCTCAAGAAGGCCGCAACAATCGCGGCCTTCCAGCTCTGGGACCCCATGACTTTGAACAGGAACAGCATGACGAGCAGCGTAGAAATAACGAATCCGATGTTCTTGAACGCTGCCGCATATAACGCCAGGGCCAGGATGATGGCGGACAGCTGGCTCAGCCCGCTGAATTTCGCCCGGACCACCGTCCCTGGGCCGGAGCCGATCAGGGATTGGACGAAGACAATCGAGCTCAAGGCGAGGATGATCAGGCCGAGCCAGAAGAAGATGAACCCGGACCCGGGGTCCGCGAGGCTGCCGATCTCAAGCCGATAGCCTTCCACGCCGACAAACGCTCCGAAAATGAAGGCCGCTGCCGAACTGATCCTGTCTCGGTTTTTCATGGCTCACCGCCGTCACGGTGCTGTCGGTTGATTGAATGCTCCGCTCTACTTCTCCCCCAGCTTGAGCTCCTTGATGATGCCGCCGTAAAGCTCGGCGGCAGTCTGCCAGAGCTTTAACGTATCGTTGGAATCGAGGTAGCGATCGCGAATGTTGTTCTTGGCGAAGTCCTCCTTCAGCTTGGGGGACTCGAGCGCTTTTTTGAAGGCGGCCCCCAGGATCTCGACGACCTCCTTCGGAGCTTTCCGGTTGATGGCCACGCTGTCGCGAACGTAACCCACGACGGGGTACCCCTGCTCCTTGGCGGTGGGGACGGCCGGCAGGCTCCTGAGCCGATTCTCCTCGAAGACGGCCAACGGCCGGACCTGCTCGCCGTGCGTGAACGCCTGGAGTTCGTGACCGATGGCAGCGTCCATGTGTTTGCCGATCAGGGCGACGACGGCGTGCGCGGAAGACTCGTACGGCAGGAATTTCATCTTGGCTCCGGTCTTCATGGCCAGTTCGGCCCCGGCCAGGTGGGGCAACGCTCCAATACCGTTGCATGAGACGTTTACAGGCTTCTCCTTGGCATGACGGATAAACTGGTCCAGCGTTTGCCAAGGCGAGTCCTTGGTCACGTAAAAGATCAATGAGTTTTCCGAGACGTTTGCAATCGGAGTAAATTCAGCGAAGGTGAAAGGTGTTTTCTTGAGATAGGGTTGCGTCGCTACTGAAGGAAGAGCAATCCAAATCAGGGTGTAACCATCCGCCGGCGCCTGAAGTGACTCCACCAACCCCGGCACGGTGGCACCACCCGGTTTATTGGTGACAATTATGGGTTGTTTTAAAAATTCTTTGGATGCTTCTACCAGTATTCTCGCCTGCACGTCGGCATTGCCCCCCGCTCCCCACGGCACGATCAAGGTGATCGGCTTCTCGGGATAGCCGGCGCCGAGACACGGCGCCCACACCATGAGCACTCCCACCACTGACGCGATCAATCCGGACGCTATCGACTTTCGCATGGCCCCTCCTCGCTTGCGGTTGGTGATACACGCCCACCCCGTCGGGGACGCGCCCCTCCGAATTTCCCGGATGCGGTCACGTATAGTCGAATTAATTGCCGATTGCAACTAATTTTTCTTGCAATCGTCAACAAATTATTTTACAAGCAATGCGGCCAGTTGCATTGGAGAGCGCTTCGGCTGACCCCGCTGGGGTCCGCGGGCCTCGGGCCCGCATTCGGAGAATGACGGATGCTGAAAAAACGATCACCCGCCCCGAACACCACACGCGACATGCGCGTCGCCAACCGGCGCCTGGTTCTCGCCATGGTGAGGGAACGAGGTGCCGCGACGCGCATCGAGCTCTCCCGGATGACGGGGTTGACCGAACCGGCCATATCCCGGATCAGCCGCGAGCTCCTGGAGGTCGGTCTGCTGAGGGAAGCCGACCAGTGCGCCGAGAACGGCCGGGTCGGCCGGCCGTCGGTCGGGTTGCAGCTGGGGTACGACGGGGCATTTGTCCTCGGGATCGATATCTCCGCGAACTCCCAATCGATCTGCCTTGTGAACATCCGCGGAGACGTCCTCGCCCGGCGCTCCCTCCAACTCGACCCCAGTGCCCCTGCCGGCCGGACCATCCGGATGGCGGCTGCAACGGCCGCGCAGATGGTGGGGAAGTCCGCAATCGACCGCGCTCGTCTGCTCGGAGCGGGCGTTGCCATCGCCGGCGTGGTCGACGCCGTGAGCGGAACGCTCGTAGCGGCGCCGAACCTGGGGTGGAGCGACGTTGCCGTCGCCGGGATGCTGGCAAAGGAGATCGAAATCCCGGTTCACGTGGAGAGCCGCCCGCGCGCGTTGCTGATGGCCGAGCACCGCATCGGTGTCGCGCGGGACAAAAAAAACGTTGCACTTGTCCAGCCGTCGCTCGGTATCGGCGGCGCATGGATGTTGGACGGCAACCTGGCCCGCGGCAGCCGCAATGCCGCTGCCCAGATCGGGCATCTCCCCTTCTCGACGGGCGGGGAGATCTGCAGCTGCGGCCGTCGCGGCTGCCTCGACACGGTCGCCTCCGGGCACGCCATTCTAAGCCGGCTGGGCCTCATCCCCAAGCGCAGGACGAAGACCGGCCATGGTACGTCGGACGCCGCGCTCCTCCGCAAGGCGATCCAGATGGCGGATGAAGACCTGCGGGTTCAGCGCGCCTTTCGCTCGGCCGGCCGCAGCCTGGGGACCGCTCTGAAGCAGGTGGCGGTCATGCTGGACCCGGAGATCATTGTTCTGGGGGGAACCGCTCTGAAAGCGAAAAGCTACCTTGAGGCGGTGCAGGAAGGCTTTTCGGGATACAACGAGATCCCGCTGGCCATCAGCGAAATCCCCGAAGAGGCTGTCGCATCGCACCTGGCGCTGGACGCCTTCGTGTTCTCGAAGCATCTCGACTTCGACCACCTCCGCAACTCCACCTCCAGATAGACCCGCCGCTCACCCGCCCCTCCTTGACAAAACGGGGTCTTGAAGCGATAGCAAATTCCTCAACGCGAAATCTCCCAGGACGACGTGATGACCCTGTCTCCAGCCGGCTCCGAGATCCTCGACGTCTCCGGGCTCCAGACCCGCTTCCACACGCGCGAGGGCGTCATCCGGGCGGTGGACGGCGTGGACCTATCCGTGAGCCGGGGGGAGGTCCTCGGGCTGGTGGGCGAGTCGGGCTGCGGTAAGAGCGTGACCGCGCTCTCCATCCTGGGCCTCGTGCCCTCGCCGCCGGGCCGGATCGTCGGGGGTCGGATCGACTTCATGGGGCGCAACCTGCTCGCGCTCGGCGCCCGCGAGATGCGCCGGGTGCGCGGCGCGCAGATCTCCATGATCTTCCAGGACCCCCTCACCTCGCTGAACCCGGTGAAGAGCGTCGGTTTCCAGATCGCCGAGGTCTTCCGCTTCCACAAGGGGCTGAACCGCGCCCGCCGCCTGCCGGAAGTGATCCGGATGCTGAAGGCGACCGAGATCCCCGCTGCCGAGGAGCGCGCCGGGCAGTACCCGCACGAGCTGAGCGGTGGCCTGCGGCAGCGGGTCATGATCGCCATGGCGCTCGCCTGCGAGCCGGCGCTTTTGATCGCCGACGAACCGACCACCGCCCTCGACGTCACCGTGCAGGCGCAGGTCCTGAAGCTGATCAAGCGGCTCTGCCGGGAACGCCAAACCGCCGTGATCCTCATCACGCACGACATGGGCGTCATCGCCGGCATGTGCCGCCGGGTGGCGGTCATGTATGCCGGCCGCGTGGTCGAGCAGGCGGACGTCTTCCGCCTCTTCGCGTCTCCGGCCCACCCCTACACCCACGGGCTGCTCGCCTCGCTGCCGCGGGTTGGGCTGAAGCAGCGCCGCCTGCACTCCATCGACGGGCTGCCGCCGCGGCTCGACCGCCTGCCGCCGGGCTGCGCCTTCGCCCCGCGCTGCG
>JADHED010002838.1_pt1 | contig 11051 bp, 11 predicted proteins | sample 8952041 | NCBI WGS metagenome assembly JADHED01 (sample SAMN16124423, study PRJNA663239) | bioreactor sludge metagenome | isolation source: sludge (control) | place: India:Bengaluru | collected 2018-09-08
TCATCCGAGTGAAAGTGAAAGGAATTTCCACCAGAGTTCGAACCCAAAGTCACACTGCGGTAAGCAGCAGGAACCTTAATTTTCCCACCATTACCGTCATCTACCTCGACTTCATGCTCAGACTTACCATCGAGATAATAAAGTGCGCCAGAGTCCAAACCAGCAGCAAGATTACATGCAAATATATCTTCCCCACCAGGAATAGGAGCCCCACCTTTTTTCGCTTCGACGTACAGGGTGGTGGTGTAAGGCCGATATACGCCTGTTCCTGGTCGAATGCCAGAAATGTTTAACGGCAATTTGGTTTTTTCCGCACGGAGCGTGATGGTGTATGACTCTTGCGTCTCACCTGCGCTTCCGCCACCTCCACCGCAAGCTGTCAGCGCCACTGACAATGCAATTGGCAAATATTTGAATTTTTTCAACATTTTCTTCCTTGCTTTCTAAATTTATTTGGACGCAGTACGCTCGCTAATTACCTTGGGCGTAATAAAAATAAGCATTTCTCGCTTGGTAGATTCTCTCGTTCTGTTTTTAAACAAATTACCAACCACAGGCACATCACCTAGCACAGGAATTTTATTTTCTTGATTGGTCTCCTCCATCTCGAAAATACCCCCGATAACCACTGTTCCGCCATTTTCTATCAAAATCTGCGTTTTGACATGCTTGGTATCAATGGCGACACCTTGCGTTGTGGTCTCTCCGCGACTATCTTTATTAACATCCAAATCGAGAATGATGTTCCCCTCTGGAGTTATCTGGGGAGTAACTTCCAGCTTAAGAACGGCCTTTTTGAACGCAAGTGTCGTTGCACCATTCGGAGCAGTCACAGCGTAAGGATATTCGGTACCCTGTTCAATAAGTGCTTTAGTTTGATCTGCCGTAATAATACGAGGGCTTGAAATTACACGACCTTTCCCATCTGCCTCCATTGCAGACAACTCCAGGGTCAAAAATCTGTTCGCAGCCGAATTAAAAATAGAAAGCGCGAAATTACCCACACTGCTGACATTAGACAAGCTAGCGGGTAGATTAACAAAACTACCGCTTGTGTTCGTTGTTCCACCAGCACCACTAGAAGCAACAGCGTCACTGTAGGATGTACCGAATGCTACGCGGTTGGCTCCACCGATGCTATAGCCCCCATCACCGCCGCGATTCGCCCTCAGATCAGTTGCCCCAAGTCGAACACCCAATGACCGGCCAAAAGTATCGCGGGCTTCGACGATACGGGCCTCAATCAACACTTGACGAACCGCTACATCCAAGCTAGCTAGCAAGAGACGCACCTCCTCGAGCTTGCTTGGGGTGTCAGTGACAAAAATCTGGTTAGTCCTCGGCTCTGCTATCGCACTTCCTCGCTCCGACAAAAACCGGGTAGAAGTAGCTCCGCCAGTGGATCCAGCGCTTGTCGTGAGCTGCGTGACGATGTCGGCAGCCTTTGCATAATTTAGCTGAAATGCTTGAGTTTTCAGAGGCTCCAGCTTTTGAATCGCCTGAGCCGTTTCAAAATCCTTCTTCGTACGGGCATCTATTTCATCTTTAGGTGCGATCCATAGAACCGAACCTGTTTTTCGCATGCCAAGCCCTTTGGCGTCCATTATGATTTGCAGAGCCTGGTCCCAGGGAACGTCTTTGAGGCGCAAAGTTAATGCGCCAGTCACAGTATCAGACGTAACAATGTTGAAATTTGTAAAATCAGCAATTACTTGGAGAAGCGATCTTACTTCAATATTTTGAAAATTCAAAGAGAGCTTTTCGCCCGAGTAACCAGGACCCTGAGTCAGTTTGTTTAAATCGATTTTTTTCTGTCGAACTTCAACCACAAATTGATTATCACTTTGATATGCACTGTGCTCCCATTCGCCTATAGATTCGATAAGTATACGAACACGTTCGCCCGCCTGACTTGTCGTTACCGTTTGAATGGGTGTACCGAAGTCAGTAACGTCCAAACGACGACGCAGCCCCTCAGGCAGCGATGAGCGCATGAACTCAACAATGATTCCTTTGCCTTGCTGCTGAAGATCGACGCCGACTTGATTGCTGGCAAGATTCACGATTACTCGCCCAGCCCCGTCAGAGCCGCGACGAAAATCTATATCTTTCAAAGGCAACACGTCACTATTTCTACTTTCTGAAAAAGCCACGGCTTGCGCAGGCAGCAAGGCTGCCCCACTCGCCGTAGGCTCCAAGGCGACATACAAAGATTTGCCAGAAAGGTCTATCTTATAAACCGCCGGCTGCTTCAAGTTGAGAACGAGCCGTGACCGATCACCAGCCTGGACCACGTTCACTGACTTTAAATTACCAAGATTTATTTCGTGGACCGTTTTTCCTGACGAGTTAAGAACGCTCTGAAAATCTAACGCTATACGGGCGGGAGATTGCGTAGCAAATCCCGTTGGCAATACAGAAGGCGCGTCGGTGAAATCAATTTTCAAAGTTTCAACGCCAGCTTGGACACTAGCAGAAATTGCACTAATTGCACCCTCCGCAAACGCACCAAAAGATGCAAAAATCATTGAAACGCCTACAGCAGCGCCACGGCAGAAATTTAATAAATTGCCACTATATTGTTTCATTTTTTGCCCTCTTGCAGATCAAGCGACGCCGAACGTTCTATCCAATCCCCGGTTGCGTCCTGCGCTATCTCGCGCAGCTGAATTGAATTTTCATTAATTTTAGTAATTTTTCCGTAATTCTGTCCCAAATAACTTCCAACTTTCACCTGGTAAATCAAATTGTCAGCCTTCACGAGTGCGGTAGGAACTCCAGCCTTGTTCAAGCTTCCGACCATTACGATCGCGTCAAGAGGAAAAGCCTCCAGAGGTTCTTTGCGACGGCTCATTTCTGGGGCAATTAAAGCAGCATTTGACGCCACTTGATTGGAGTCACGTTTCAGAGCCTGCGTTAATTTAGCTTGGTTGAAAGGCTCAATCGCACCTTCTTGTACGTAAGGCTCAGGAAGGAATTTCTTTGGTTCGGTCAAGGGCTGAACGCTTGGTTTTGTATTAGCCCTTTGCTCAGTCATCCACACTCTCAACTCGTCTTCCCCCGACGACCCACAACCCGACAGAGTTAATCCTAGAACAATAAGGGATATCCAACGGCGAACTTTCATTTCTTACTCCCCCCAGCCTTTTTCTGAGCCTGAATTTCCTCAGGATCAAGGTATCGGAAGGTTCGCGCCGTTGCATCCATGGTCAATACTTCGCGAGGACCAGGAGTAATTGCCATGTTATTCAACGTGACAATACGCGAAAGATGCGCGACATCAGAAGCAAACGCCCCTATATCATGATATTTACCGGTCACGCGAATGGAGATCGGCAACTCTGCGTAATAATCTTTCACTACAACTTGACCAGGACGGAAAAGTTCAAACTGTAGACTCCGCCCCAAACCAGATTGATTGATATCGGACAGTAACGCAGCCATCTCTGCCTTACTAGGAAGTTGCTTTTCAAGTTGAATAACATATTGCTGAATTTGCTCGCGCTGTTTCTTCAATGCATCCAGACTGACAGCTTTTACAAGTTTCTTTTGATAGTCAGTCCGCAAAACCAGCTCTTTGCTACGCTCCTCTTCCAGTTGCACTTCATAGTCCTGCAAAAAAGCAAACCATGCAACCTTCCAGCACCTTGATCTCTTGCTGGAGAAAGGCATTCTTATTCTGCTGATCCGTGATCATGATCTGAAACCACCAATAGATAGCTCCAGCAATAGCGAGACCCAACAGAAACGACGCCAACATCGTCGCCTGGAAAGCTTCCTTGCGACGCTTGCGCGCCTCCTCTCGATGAGGTAATAAATTAATGAGGATCACTGCAGAAACCTCCGCATAGCGAGACCGCAAGAGGTCAGGTAAGAGGGCGCTTCACGCACCATTTTTTTCAGTCGCACGGAACTTCCGATTTCCATGCCATCAAATGGATTGACAGCGCTGCACGCGAAACCGGTTTGCTGGGTGACAGCCTCTGTAAGACCTGGCAGTGGGGCTGAGCCCCCCGCCAACATGATGTGATCTACGCGGTTGTGCGGCGTGCTCGTGAAGAAAAATTGCAGGGCCCGGCCAATTTCCTGGGCCATACTGTCTACAAAAGGACGAAGGACCGCTGATTGATAGTCTTCTGGCAAATCACCGCTGCGCTTTTTGCTCTCGGCTTCTTCCACCGAGAAGCCATATTGGCGAACAATCAACTGAGTAAGTTGGGCACCGCCAAAGGCTTGGTCTCGGTCATACAGAACCTCTTCGTTCCGGATCACCTGCATGCTGGTCGTCAGGGCTCCCACCTCGAAGAGGGCCACCATCGCATCCACGCCTTTATTAGGCAGCGCTTCAATGAGGCGCCCAGCGGCCAGTCGTGATGCATGGGATTCAATATCGACCACCACCGGCTTCAGCCCGGCGGCCTCTGCCAAACCCTGCCGGTCTTGGACTTTTTCACGCCGGGATGCGGCAATCAGAACGTCAACATCCCCTGGGGCGTTTTTGCTGGGACCGATAACGCAAAAATCCAAGCTCACCTCGTCGAGCGAAAACGGGATGTACTGGTTGGCCTCGGATTCCACCTGGACCTCAAGCTCCTGCTCAGTCATACCACCTGGCAGCGTGATCTTCTTGGTGATCACTGCGGAAGGGGGCAGCGCAAGCGCCACGTTTTTGGTTCGGGTGCCGCTCTTCTTGACCAAGCGACGCAATGCGTCCGCCACTTCGTCAAACTTTTCGATGTTGCCATCGGTGATCCAGCCTCGCTCCAACGGCTCGATCGCACAACGCTCTAGGACAAGACTACCTGCCTTATCGCGGCCCAACTCCACCAGCTTGACACTGGAGGAGCTGATGTCGATTCCCAGCAGCGGAGCAGACTGGCGATTGAACAAAGACCCCATTGAGATCAAGATTGGTCCCCTGTAACTTGCCAAAATGAGGCAACAAAACTTAACACTTCACATGAATGCTATCAGTAAGATAGTTCTCCAGCAAAGATTTTTCCCCCTGTAACGTCCGAAGAGCGTTGCCAAAAGCAGACGGAATTTTGGGGCACTGCAATACCGCTCGGCCACTACCGGAAGCCTTTCGGCGGCACCTTGCCAAGTACGAAGTTGGATTTCGAGCCCCAGCGGTGGACATTTTTATAATGGGCGGTCTTACCCCATCGGAGCGATATGCCGCCCTCCCCTTCGAAGTCCTCCGACAAGCCGGACTCCACTCCTGTTCGCACCCGCCCCAGTTGGCTTCGCTGGTTGGTTCGCATCACCCTCTGGATCACGGGACTAGCAGCAGCGGCAGCCGTAGGCCTGGCGCTCACAATCGCCGTAGCTCTGTCCGTGGCCTACCCCAACCTGCCGGACATCTCTGATTTGGCGGACTACCGCCCCAAATTGCCACTGCGGGTGTACTCAGCGGAAGGGGCGCTGCTGGGCGAGTTCGGCGAAGAACGTCGCAACCTCACACCCATCGGCGAGATTCCGCAGGTCATGAAAGACGCCGTTTTGGCGATTGAAGATGCCCGGTTCTTCCAGCACGGCGGGGTGGACTACAAAGGCGTTCTGCGTGCGGGTCTCGCCAATCTGGGCCGGGTAAAAAGCCAAGGCGCTTCCACGATCACCATGCAGGTGGCACGCAATGTTTATCTGTCCTCAGAAAAAACATTTACTCGCAAAATTTACGAAATCTTACTAACCTTTAAATTGGAACATTTGCTGACCAAGGATCAGATTCTTGAGATTTACATGAATCAGATTTTCCTCGGCAATCGTGCTTACGGTTTTGCGGCAGCCTCTGAAGCTTATTTTGGTAAACCGCTCAAATCCGTCTCGATCGCCGAAGCTGCAATGCTTGCCGGTTTGCCCAAGGCTCCATCCGCGTACAACCCCATCAGCAATCCGAAGCGTGCCCGCGCTCGTCAGCAGTACATCATCGAGCGGATGGAAGAAAACGGCTTCATCACTGCGCAACAAGCAGAGCAAGCCAAGAAGGAAGAACTGAAAATCCGCACAGGGCCCGACAACACCCGCATCCACGCTGAATACGTGGCGGAAATGGCCCGCCAGCTGATCTTTGCCCAGTACGGCAACGAGGCCTACACACGCGGTCTCAACGTGTACACCACCCTCAATGCGGCAGAACAAGAGGCGGCCTATGTCGCTTTGCGGCGCGGGATCATGGACTACGAACGGCGCCAGCAGTACCGGGGGCCAGAAAAGTTTGTGGCGCTGCCTGCCAGCGCCCAGGAGGTGGAGGACGCCATTGATGACGCACTGGCCAACCACCCGGACAACGCCGACGTGCTATCTGCGGTGGTGCTGGAGGCATCCGCCAAGCGCATCCTGGCCGCCCGTGCCAATGGGGATTCGGTGGAGATCACCGGCGATGGACTGAAGCCTGCGCAATCCGGCCTCAGCGACAAGGCCCCCCCTAACATCAAGATACGGCGTGGCGCCGTGATCCGTGTGGTCAAGACACCCAAAGGTGCCTGGGAGATTACACAGCTGCCCGAAGTGGAAGGCGCTTTTGTGGCCCTGGACCCGCGCAACGGTTCCATTCGTGCACTGGTGGGCGGCTTCGACTTCGACAAGAACAAGTTCAACCATGCCGCGCAGGCCTGGCGCCAACCGGGCTCCAGCTTCAAGCCCTTCATTTACTCGGCGGCGCTTGAAAAAGGCTTCACCCCGGCCACTGTGATCAACGACGCCCCGCTGTTCTTCGATGCGGGTGTCACCGGCGGCCAACCCTGGGAGCCCAAGAACTACGACGGCAAGTACGACGGCCCCATGAGCATGCGCACGGGCTTGGCGAAGTCCAAGAACATGATCTCCATTCGGATCCTGCAGGCCGTAGGCCCCAAGACGGCACAGGCATGGGTGGGACGGTTTGGATTCGACCCCGAGAAACACCCCGCCTACCTGACCATGGCGCTGGGTGCCGGCTCAGTGACGCCTCTCCAAATGGCGTCTGCGTATTCGGTGTTCGCCAACGGCGGGTACCGTATCAATCCTTGGCTGATCGCCAAGGTCACCGACCACAAGGGCCGGGTGATTTCGGAGATCACACCTCCCGCGTTGAGTGAACAGCCACGTGCCATTGATGCGCGCAACGCCTTTGTCATGAGCAGCTTGTTGCAGGAAGTGACCCGCACCGGTACCGCAGCACGCGCTCAGGCGACCCTGAAGCGTCCCGATCTTTATGGCAAAACCGGCACCACCAATGACTCGGTGGACGCGTGGTTTGCGGGGTTCCAGCCCACCATCGCAGCTGTGACCTGGATTGGCTATGACACGCCGCGCAATCTGGGCAGCCGGGAAACCGGGGGCGGGCTGAGCCTGCCGGTGTGGATCAGCTTCATGGAGCGCGCGCTCAAGGGTGTGCCGGTGATGGAGCCCACGGTGCCGCCCGGTGTCGTGAATGTGGGCGGCGAATGGTTCTACGAGGAATACGCTCGCAACGCGGGTGTTTCGAGCGTGGGGGTGGAAGACCGATCCGTGTCTCCGACGGTAGCCCCCCAGGCGCCTCCGCCTTCTGAAGAGCGCAGCCGCATCCTGGACTTGTTCCGTAACTGATCGCCCCAACCCCCCTGCACCAGCCCCTCAGGCTGGCGGGGCGGAATCCGTCACGCAGAAAACTGCAGCGACATCCCGGACTGTTGTGATGCGTCGCGTGTGAGGCACGCAAAGAATTCCCCAGCGCCCTTGGTGTCCTGCCAGTGGCTGCCATCAAAACGGTAGTGGTAGCCACCCGATCGGGCGGCCATCCACACCTCGTGCAGCGGCTTTTGCAGATTGATCACGATCTGGCTGCGATTGGGAAAGGTCAAGGTCACCATGCCCCCCGAGCGCTGGCTGTCCACATCGGCATCCGAGGTGTCGTTGATGCGATCACAACTGCGCTCGACGGCAAGCAGCAGTTGTTCGGCGTGGCCCATGAATTCGAGGTCGGTCATTACAATTTGCACATGTTGAAAGCTCCCCAAATTCTAGTCAGGACGCTTGTCCTTGCTGCCAGTGCGGCAGCCCTCTCCGGCTGCGGTCAGCGGGGGCCGTTGTATCTGCCGACCGGCCCTGCAGCGAGCCAGCGTGCCACGCTGCCGCAAACCCTCACTCCGGGCAACAACGACACCAACACTGCGCCGTCGCCCGCGGCCAGCGCCTCGCAGCCACGCTGACGCATTCGATCGCCTGCGCAGAATCGCCAGGCAATGCGGTTTCGCTTGATTTCCATCAAGCACAAAGCTTTGGGGTACTCGTACAGTCTGCGCTTTATTGCACCGCAGGATGGCCATGGCCCTGGAACTCTACCGCGACAAAAATCATGCTTGCCTGATGTTCACCGACCTCATCGAGGAGGATGGGCAGGCCGTGCAGGCCAATCAGTTCCTGATTGTGGACGACGACACCGGCGCCATCATCGACCCAGGCGGCAATCTCGCGTTCAACGAGCTGTTCATTGGGATGACCAAGCATTTCCCGCCCCACAAGCTGTCTTACCTGATTGCCTCGCACGCAGACCCGGACATCATCGCCTCGCTGGACCGCTGGATGACCAGCACCAAGGCCAACCTGGTGATCTCGTGCCGGTGACTGACCTCAAGGCGCACATTCCGCGCATGGAGGGGTTCCACCGCCGCTACATGGTGTCCAACAAGATCCTGCGCTTGTGGGCACGCATGGCCCGGCAGCTCGACATTGCCATGATCGTGCCGCAGCATGGTGCCCCGATCATGGGCAAGGAAGCCATTAGCGACTTCTTTGAATGGATCGAGAACCTGATGTGCGGCATCGACCTGTTCGATGACCGCGCCTACCAGATTCCCACCGCGTACATCGACCCTGTGACCCGGCAGATGCGCCCTGCGCTGCGGGCAGTCAATGGGTAAATGTTGGTCAAATCGACTGCAAGCGCTACAACTACATGCCCAAGAAGCTATTAATTTAATAGCATTCAACTTCTCGGAGATCCAGCGGCTGTCCGTCTTGCCGCTTCACCGGCTGGTGCAGCTGACCGCTTGCGCAGTCGGTGCCAAAGTCGCCAGCCCATCAGCGCGCCGAGGATGGCGGCATAGATGGCCACTTCACCAAAATTGTTCTTGCCTGCGCGCATCCAGAAGAAGTGCAGCACCGCCAGCCCGGCCACTGCATAGACAGTACGGTGCAGCGCCTGCCAGCGCTTGCCGCCCAGGGCCTTGATCGCGCGGTTGAACGATGTGGCAGCCAACAGGGCCAGTAACACCAGGGCCAATGTGCCCACCAGGATGAAGGGCCGCTTCGCGATGTCGTGCAGGATGTCCGGGATGTCGAAACCCATGTCGAACCAGCTGTAGCTCAGCAGGTGCAGCACGCCGTAAAAGAACACAAACAAACCCAGCATGCGCCGAAACCTCGCCAGCTGCGGGGTGGCGGTGATGACGCGCAGTGGAGTGATCGCCAGCACCAGGCAAAGCGCCCGCAGCGTCCAGTCACCAGTGGCGCGGATCAACGCCTCTGCAGGGTTGGCGCCCAGCTGGTTCGCCACCGCTGCATAGACCAGCCATGCCAGCGGCAACAGGCACAACACAAACACCACCGGTTTGGCGGCGGGGTGGAGCAATAGTTTACGCATTGCGATTCAAGAACCACCGTGGCCTCGCACACCGCCCAGGACGGTAGCGAGGCCCAAGCGGTCAGTAGAACTTCTTGAGGTCCATGCCCGCGTAGAGCTGGCCGACCTGGGCTTCGTAGCCGTTGAACATCAACGTCTTGCGCTTCTTGGCAAACAAGCCGTCTTCACCAATACGCCGCTCGGTCGCCTGGCTCCAGCGGGGGTGGTCCACATTGGGGTTCACGTTGGAATAGAACCCGTACTCCTGCTGGGCCGCCTTGTTCCACGCGGTGCCTGGTTCTTTTTCGACAAAGCGGATCTTCACGATGCTCTTGGCGCTCTTGAAACCGTACTTCCATGGAACCACCAGACGCACCGGGGCGCCGTTCTGGTTGGGCAGCACTTCGCCGTACATGCCGAAGGCCAGCAAGGTCAGCGGGTGCATGGCCTCGTCCACGCGCAAGCCTTCCACATAAGGCCAGTCCAGCACGCGCGAGCCCACGAAGGGCATGGTGGCCTTGTCGGCCAGGGTCACGAACTCGACGTACTTGGCGCTGCCCTGCGGCTCCACCCGCTTGATCAGCTCGGCCAGCGAGTAACCTACCCACGGGATGACCATGGACCAGCCTTCCACGCAGCGCAGTCTGTAAATGCGTTCTTCCTGCGCGCTGAGCTTGATCAGGTCTTCAATGCCGTACTTGCCGGGCTTCTTGACCAGGCCCTCAACTTCCACCGTCCACGGGCTGGTCTTGAGGGTGTGCGCATTGCGGGCGGGGTCGGCCTTGTCGGTGCCAAATTCGTAGAAGTTGTTGTAAGTGCTCGCGTCCTTGTAGTCCGTGAGCTTCTCCATGGAGACCGCACCCGCTACTGCAGACTTGGCGCCCGCCAGCGGCGCCAGCTTGCCGGGGCGCGTGACCGCCACCTGCTGCGCCAGGGCCTCCCGGCCCGCCCAAGCGGCCATGGCGGCGCCAGCAGCACCGCCCGCCATCAGCTTGAGCATCTGACGGCGGTCTTCGTAGACCGAGCGGGGGGTGATTTCGGAGGAGTGCGGGTGGTTGAAACCCGAATCGCGTGAGGGGATCAGCATGGTGGCTCCGGTCATTTAGGGGGAAACAGCTGCAGCGGTAGAGCAGAACAACTGTTAGTTCGTTCCCTGGACTGCTCAGGTTACACCGAAGACGCAATAGTTGCTGTGCGCCTGCAAATGCCCGACATGCCCGCCGCGCCCGTTGACGATCTGGCAGGGATCGTCAAAAGCGCTCGCCCTCTCAGAGCGTGCCGTAGCTGTGCAGGCCGCTCAGGAACATGTTGACGCCCAGGAACGCGAAGGTCGTCACTGCCAGCCCCACCAGCGCCCACCAGGCGGACACCGTGCCGCGCAGGCCCTTCATGAGCCGCATGTGCAGCCAGGCCGCGTAGTTGAGCCAGACGATCAGCGCCCAGGTCTCCTTGGGGTCCCAGCTCCAGT
>JADHED010002893.1_pt1 | contig 11041 bp, 9 predicted proteins | sample 8952041 | NCBI WGS metagenome assembly JADHED01 (sample SAMN16124423, study PRJNA663239) | bioreactor sludge metagenome | isolation source: sludge (control) | place: India:Bengaluru | collected 2018-09-08
GCACGCAGGATACAGCCAAAAAGACAAACAATCAATACCTAATTAGCAAACCCGTTTTTCCAGCGCTTTCCAGCGTGGGGTGGCCACGGGGCGCTATGGAATCAGGAGTTTGTTCGAGGTTTGCTGGCCGGGACATGCGCCCGGCGGCGCACCGACTTTCTTTGGCGAAGCAAAGAAAAGTGAGTCGGCCGCCGGGCCGAGACCCGGCAAGCAAACTCAACCAAAAGAACTCCTGATTCCATAGCAACCTGTGACCATCCTAAGCCGGGAATCACCGAAAATCATCAAGAATTCAACCCCTTCACCGCCTCGAACATCGCCTGCCGCGCCTGGCTGACGATCTGGCCTTTCCAGGTGTCGGTGTCGGTGTAGAACGCCTCCAGCATGGTCTTCTTGATTTGCGTCGCCAGGGCAGCCGGTGCCTCGGGGTGCAGGTGCAGCCAGTGGTCGCCGCGTAGCGCGTCCATCACCTCGGTGAGCGGCCGGGTGCCGTATTCCATCGCGATCGCGGTGTATTCGGCCTGCGGAAATTCGTCATACGCGGCGAAACACATCAGGCCGGTCAGGCGCGCCGAGGTCGATGAGCCGTCGTACATCGAGGTCACCGCGTCGCCCCACCAGGCCCGCGCACGCGCCAAAGTGGCCGCGTCGTCACGGGCCGCAAAGATGCGCTCGCCGTGACCGCTGGGGCCCAGGCCGGTGTGCAGGTCGATCCAGCCCAGACGCTTCACGCCCGGCGCGTGCTGGCGCAACACGGTGCGCAAGGTCTGGTTGCTCCAGGTGGGTGCGGTGCCGCCGAAAAACAGGCCATCCGGGAACTCGTGCTGGCCGCCGGACACCGCTGCCTGGTACGCCGGCATGCCGCGCGCGGCGATGAACGCCGCCGTGGCCGCCAGGTTGTCCGGCCCAGGTGGCCATTGTTCGGGCAACAGCAGCGGCTGCACCTCGCGGTAGGCGGTGTTGACCGGCAGCGGCTGCGCGAAGTCATGGAAATTCCGGTTCAGGTCCACGTTTTCATGCGTCACCCGCCGGATGTGCGAAAAACCATGCGGGTTCAACGCGTGGATGTAGAGCACTGCCACACCTTGAGATCGGGCGGTCTCGCGCCATTCGGCATCAAACAGCGCGTGCACCTGCACGCCACTGCCGCAGTAGCCTTCGACCCCGTGGCAGGCGCTGCTGACGATCAGCAGCTTGTCGGCGTCCGCAGGGCCGTCGCGCACCACATCCATCGCGAGGGTTTCGCCGTCGCGGCCTTTGAGGGGGTGCAGGTGCGAATGAATGCGCAGCCCCAGCGAAGCCGCCGCCTCCAGGAACTTGACCCGCGCCTCGGCATAGCTGGCGGAAAACGCCTGCGGGATGGCGATCATGCGGCACCTCCGACCGCGCCGGGACGCGGCGCGGCAAGCCAGGTTTCGGCCAGGCGCACCCAGTAGGTGGCGCCCAGCGGAATCAGGTCGTCGTTGAAGTCGTAGCTGGGGTTGTGCAGCATGCAAGGCCCGGTGCCGTGCCCGCCGTCGCGGTGGCTGCCATCGCCGTTGGCGATGAAGCAGTAGGCGCCCGGCCGGGCCAGCAACATGTAGGCGAAGTCCTCGGCGCCCATGGTCGGTTCCTGGGGCAGCACGTGCTCGGCGCCGACGATCTCGGCCATCACGCGCCGTGCGAACTCGGCCTCGGGCGCGGAATTGATGGTCGGCGGGTAGTTGCGCACGAACTCGAACTCGCAGACTGCGTCATAGGCCGCGCAGGTGTGCTCGGCGATCTGCTTCATGCGGGCCTCGATCAGGTCGAGCACCTCGACGCTGAAGGTGCGCACCGTGCCCTGAAGTTCGCAGAAATCGGGCACGACGTTGGTGGCCTCGCCGGCGTGGATCATGGTGACCGAGATCACACCCGCGTCGATGGGTTTCTTGTTGCGGCTGATGATGGTCTGGAAGCCCAGCACCATCTGGCAGGCCACCGGCACCGGGTCGATGCCGTTGTGGGGCAAGGCCGCGTGGCTGCCCTTGCCGCGGATCGTGATCTTGAACTCGTTGCTGGAGGCCATCACCGGCCCGGGCGCCACGGCGAACCGCCCCACGCGCTCGCCCGGCCAGTTGTGCATGCCGAACACCGCTTCGACCGGGAACCGCTCGAATAGACCGTCACGGATCATCTCGCGCGCGCCACCGCCGCCCTCTTCGGCCGGCTGGAAAATCAGGTACACCGTACCGTCGAAATTCCGGTTCTTCGAAAAATGCTGCGCGGCGGCCAACAGCATCGCCGTGTGGCCGTCATGGCCACAGGCGTGCATCTTGCCCGCGTGGCGGCTGGCGTGCGCGAAGGTGTTGAACTCCTGCATCGGCAGCGCGTCCATGTCCGCGCGCAGGCCGATGGCGCGCCCACAGGCACCGCCGTCGCGTCCGTGCACGATGCCGACCACGCCGGTCTTGCCCAGCCCGCGGTGAAACGGAATGCCCCATTCGGTGAGATTGGCCGCGACGATGTCGGCGGTGCGCTGTTCCTCGAAGCAGAGTTCGGGGTGCGCGTGGATGTCACGGCGGATGGCGGCAATGCCGGCCGCTTCGGTCACAAGGGAATCGATGAGTTTCATGGCCACAGTCTAGCCAAGCGGCGGGCGTTTCGCTTGTCCGGCACGCGTCTCGGTGTTTTCCCGCAGAATCGGACCATGATTTCCGACCGCGCCCTCACACTCGCCAAAGACCTGGTTCGCATGAACACCGTCAGCGCGAACTCCAACCTCGAACTGATCCATTACGTCCGCGACGCGTTGCGCGCGCTCGGGGTTGCGAGCCGGCTGACCTTCAATGCCGACCGGACCAAGGCCAACCTGTTCGCCACGCTCGGTGAAGGAAAACCGGCCGGTGTGATCCTGTCGGGCCACACCGACACCGTGCCCTGGGACGGCCAGGCGTGGACGGTCGATCCGCTGTCGGCCACGGTGCGCGACGACCGGCTGTTCGGGCGGGGCTCGGCCGACATGAAGGGTTTCATCGCCCTGGCGCTGGCCCATGCGCAGGCCTTCCTCGACAGCAACGCGCCGTTTGCGATCCATTTTGCGTTCAGCTACGACGAAGAGGTAGGCTGCTTTGGCGTGCGCGAGCTGATCGCCGACCTGCGCGACGCTGGCATCCGCCCGCTGGCCTGCATCATCGGCGAACCCACCGGCATGGTGCCGGCCATCGCGCACAAGGGGGTGTACCGCTACCGCTGCTGCGTGCGCGGCAAGGAGGCGCATTCTTCGCTCACCCCGTCGTCGGTCAACGCGATCGAAATGGCCGCGCGGGTAATCGGGCGGATTCGCGACATGGCCGAGGGTTTCGAGCGCGATGAGCCGCGCTACGAAGGTTTCGACGTGCCGTACTCCACCGCGAGTGTCGGACAGTTCCACGGCGGCATCGCCGACAACGTGGTGCCGCGCGACGCCGAGTTCCGCTATGAATTTCGCGACCTGCCCACCGCCGATGTGCGCGCCATGCAGCAGGCGGTGCTGGAACAGGCCCGTGCCCTGGAGCCGGCCATGCAGCGTGTGGCACCCGACGCCGGCTTCCGCTTCGACCCGATCTGCGAAGTCCCCAGCTTCCTCGGATCGGCCGACGACCCGGTCACCCGCATGGCGCTGCGCCTCAGCGGCGAGGAACGAACCACGCTCGTAGCCTTCGGCACCGAGGCCGGTTTGTTCAAGAACGCCGGCATCCCGACTGTGGTGTGCGGACCGGGCTTCATCACGCAGGCCCACCAGCCCGACGAGTTCGTCAGCCTGGACCAGCTGGCCCGCTGCGAGGCCTTCATGCAGGGTCTGGCGTCCAGTCGCGCGATCGCCTAAGACGCCCTGCGCCGACAGCGACCAACGAGACACCATGAACAAGACCTTCGAACGAGCCCCCGCGCCCACCGCCGTGCGCGGCGCCTGCCCGCACGACTGCCCCGACACCTGTGCGCTGTTGACCTCTGTCCTGGACGGACGGGCGGTTCGGGTGCAAGGAAACCCCGAACATCCACCGACCGACGGCGTGCTGTGCACCAAGGTCTCGCGCTACACCGAGCGCACCTACCACCCCGAGCGCCTGCTCCAGCCGCTCAAGCGCGTGGGGCCCAAAGGTGCGGGACGATTCGAGCCGGTGAGCTGGAACGAGGCGCTGGACGACATCGCCGCGCGGCTCAACGCGATCGCCGCGCGAAACCCCGAAGCGATCGTGCCCTACAGCTATGCCGGCACCATGGGGCTGGTTCAGAGCGAGGGCATGGCCGCGCGGTTTTTCCACCGCCTGGGCGCCTCGTTGCTGGACCGCACCATCTGCGCCGCCGCCGGGGGCGAGGCGCTGGTGCAGACGCTGGGCGGCAAGGTGGGCATGAAGGTGGAATTTTTTGCCGAATCGAAGCTGATCCTGATCTGGGGCAGCAATTCGATCGCGAGCAACCTGCATTTCTGGCGCCTGGTGCAGCAGGCCAAGCGGGACGGCGCGCGCGTGATCTGCATCGACCCGCGCCGCACCGAAACCGCGGACAAATGCCACGAGCACATCGCCTTGCTGCCCGGTACCGACGGTGCGCTGGCACTCGCGCTGATGCACGAGCTGATCCGCAACGACTGGCTCGACCACGACTACCTCGCGAACCACACGCTCGGCTGGGAGCAACTGCGCGCGCGCGCGCTGGCCTGGACGCCCGAGCGCGCGGCGCAGGTGTGCGGCATTCCCGTGCGGCAGATCACCGAGCTGGCCCGCGACTTCGGCACGACCCGGCCCGCCGCGATCCGCCTGAACTACGGCATGCAGCGGGTGCACGGCGGCGGCAACGCGGCCCGGCTCGTCGCCTGCCTGCCGGCGCTGACCGGCGCCTGGCGGCACCGCGCCGGCGGCCTGCTGCTGAGCAGCTCCGGGCACTTCCCGCTGGACCGCGCGGCCCTGCACCGGCCCGACCTGCTGGGCACGCGCCGGCCGCGCACGATCAACATGGTGACGATCGGCGACGACCTGCTGCGCGCGTCGTCGCCGGCGTTCGGCCCGAAGATCGAGGCGCTGGTGGTCTACAACAGCAACCCGGTTGCCGTGGCACCGGAGTCGGCGAAAGTGGTGCGCGGATTTGCGCGCGAGGACCTGTTCACCGTGGTGATGGAACACTTCCGCACCGACACCGCCGATTACGCCGACTACATCCTGCCGGCCACCACGCAGCTGGAGCACTGGGACATCCACCTGGCCTACGGCCACACCGACGTGCTGCTGAACCGCCCGGCCATCGCGCCCGTCGGTCAGGCCCGCACCAACACCGACGTCTTTCGCGCGCTGGCGGCGCGCATGGGTTTCACAGAAGCCTGTTTTGCCGACGACGATGAAACCCTGTGCCGGACCGCGTTCGGCCACGCGGTGCCGTTCGACGAACTGCTCGACAAGGGCTTCGCCCGGCTGCCACTGCCCGATGCGCCGTTTGCGAACGGCGGTTTTCCGACCCCGTCGGGCCGCTGCGAATTCTTCAGCGAGCGCCTGGCCGCGACGGGCCTGGACGGACTGCCCGACCACCTGCCCAACCATGAAGTCCCCGGCAGCGATGCGCGCTTTCCGCTGGCCATGATTTCGCCGCCCGCGCGCAATTTCCTCAATTCCACCTTCGTCAACGTGCAAAGCCTGCGCGACATCGAGGGCGAGCCGTTGCTCGAAATCAGTGCGACCGACGCCGCCGCGCGCGGGATCGCCAGCGGCGACGTGGTGCGCGTGTTCAACGCCCGCGGCAGCCACCTCTGCAAGGCCAGCGTGTCGCCACGCGCGCGCGCCGGGGTGGTCAACGGCCTGGGCATCTGGTGGCGCAAGCTGGGGCTGGACGGCACCAACGTCAACGAGCTCACGAGCCAGCGCCTCACCGACCTGGGCCGCGGGCCGGTGTTCTACGACTGCCTGGTGCAGGTGGCGCCGCTGGACGCCGCCCGGGCCTGATTGCATGGCTGCCGGGTCAACCCTCGGGTTGCACGTCGTGCAAAGGCGCGGGCGGCGCCTGGGCCTTTGGGTCGCATCGCTGCTGCTGCTCGGCGCCGCGCTGCCGGCCCGGGCGTCGCCCGGCTACTACGCCCAGGCCGTCGGGGGCCATCTGGAACTGATGCGCGCCGCACGCCCGGTGGCGGAGTGGGTGCAGGACCCGCAGACGCCCGAGGCGCTGCGCAAGCGGCTGGAACTGAGCCAGCGCATGCGCCAGTTCGCCTCCGACGAACTTCTGCTGCCCGACAACGCCAGCTACCGCCGCTATGCCGACCTGCGGCGATCGGCGGCGGTGTGGAACGTCGTGGCCGCGCCGCCCGACGCGCTGGTCGCCAAGACCTGGTGTTACCCGGTGATCGGCTGCGCGAGTTACCGCGGCTACTTCGACGAGGCCGAGGCCCGCGCCCACGCACAGACGCTGCAAGCCGAGGGGCTGGAGGCGGTGGTGCAAGCGGTACCCGCCTATTCGACCCTGGGCTGGATGAACTGGGCCGGCGGCGATCCACTGCTGAACACCTTCATCAACCACTCACAGGGGGATCTGGCGCGCCTGATCTTTCACGAGCTGGCCCACCAGAAGATCTACGTGAAAGACGACTCGCCGTTCAACGAGGCCTTTGCCACGGCGGTGGAACGCCTGGGCGGCCAGCGCTGGCTGCGCCTGCACGCCGGTGAGGCCGTGCGCCAGGCCGACGCCGCCAGCGAGGTCCGGCGCGAGGCCTTCCGCGCGCTGGTGCGCCAGACCCGGGGCGAGCTGGCCGCCATTTACGAACGAAAACAGGCGGATCCCAGCGTCGGAGAGTCGTACATCGCTATGAAAATCGAAGCGATGCGGCGCTTCCGGGAGCGCTACGCCGAGCTGCGCGAAAGCTGGGGCGGCGATCCGGCGGCCTACCGGCGGCTGGACGCGTGGGTCGCCCAGGCCAACAATGCCAGTTTTGTGGCCCAGGCCACTTACGAAGAACTGGTGCCCGGCTTTCTGCGGCTGTTCGAGCGCGTCGGCGGCCACAGCCCACAAGGCTGGCAGCAGTTTTATGATGCCGTCCAGGAACTGGCCAAGCTGACCCGCGACGAACGCCGGCAGGCGCTGAAGGAGTAACCATGCCGCACATCCACATCCACCGCGAGCACCACCTCGGCCACGAGGCCGCGCGCAAGATCGCCTACACCTGGGCCGAACAGGTCGAAGACGAGTTCGGCATGGCGTGCACCTACGAGGAGGGTGATGAATTGGACGAGGTCACCTTCACCCGCTCGGGCGTGAACGGCACGCTCAAGGTCATGCCGCACGCGTTCGAGCTCGACGCCAAGCTCGGATTCATCCTGGGAGCCTTCCGCGACCGCATCGAAAGCGAGATCGTGAAGAACCTCGACACATTGCTGGCCAAAAAGCCGGCGGCGAAGCGGAAGAAGGCATGAGCGCCACCAGGCCGAGTGACGAACGGCAGTCCGCCGGCCCCCTGACCGGCCTCAAGGTCCTCGAACTCGGACAGCTGATCGCCGGCCCGTTCGCGGCCAAGACGCTGGCTGACTTCGGCGCCGACGTGATCAAGGTCGAGGCGCCCGGCGGGGGGGATCCGCTGCGCAGATGGCGCCTGCTGAAGGACGGCACCTCGGTCTGGTGGCAGGTGCAGTCACGCAACAAGCGCTCGATCGCGCTGGATCTCAAGGAGCCCGAAGCGCGCGATATCGTGCGCCGCCTGGCCATTGATGCCGACGTGCTGATCGAGAACTTCCGCCCTGGCGCCATGGAAAGCTGGGGCCTGGGGCCAGAGGACCTGCTGCAGCTCAATCCGCGCCTGGTCATGCTGCGCATCAGCGGCTACGGCCAGACAGGGCCGTACCGCGACAAACCCGGCTTCGGCGTTGTGGCCGAGGCCATGAGCGGCCTGCGCCACCTGACCGCCGAGCCCGGCCGCGTGCCGGTGCGCGTGGGCGTGAGCATCGGCGACACGCTGGCCGCGCTGCACGGCGTGATCGGCATCCTGCTGGCGCTGCACGAACGCCAGGTCAGCGGCAAAGGCCAGGTGATCGACGTGGCCCTGTACGAAGCGGTCTTCAACTGCATGGAAAGCCTGCTGCCCGAGTACAGCGCCTTCGGCGTGATCCGCCAGCCGGCGGGAAGCGCCCTGCCCGGCATTGCCCCAAGCAACGCCTACCGCTGCAAGGATGCTGCCGCCGCCGGCAACCATGAGGGCGCGCCGCACAGCGGTGGAAACTACGTGCTGATCGCAGGTAATGGCGACAGCATCTTCAAGCGCCTGATGACGGCCATCGGCCGCGAGGACCTGGCCACTGACCCCACGCTGGCGGACAACACCGGCCGCGTGGCCCGCGTGGGCGAGATCGACGCCGCGATCGGCGACTGGGCCGCACAGCACACCGTGGACGAGGTGCTGGCCGCGCTGGACGCCGCGGACGTGCCGGCCGGCCGCATCTGCACCGTGGCCGACATTGCGCGCGATCCGCACTACCACGCGCGCGGCATGATCGAACAGATCGAACTCGAAGACGGCACCCGGCTGGACGTGCCCGGCATCACCCCCAAGCTTTCGCGCACCCCGGGCGGTCATCGTCGCAACGCTCCCGGACTCGGACAGGACACGCGCGCCGTACTGGAAGACATCGGCCTCACGCCCGGGCAGATCCGGGCGCTTCAGGACCGGGGCATCGTGGCCTGCGGCTGAGCTGCCCGACCCGGTGGGCAGACCACCGGGCTGGCGCGAACGATCAGCTCAACGACTCGATCAGGTCGATGTACTGCTGCATCGCGTCCTTGTCGGAGGTGCCCTTGAGCTTGTTCCAGGCGTCCCACTTGGCGCGGCCCACCATGTCGGTGAAGCCGGGCTTCTTCTCCTCGTTGTCACCCGCCGTGGCCTGTTTGTACAGGGCGTAGATCTTCAGCAGCGTGTTGTTGTCGGGGCGCTCGGTCAGCTTCTTGGAATTGGCGACAGCGGCTTCGAACTTGGCTTTCAGCGTGGCCATGGGGGGTCTCCTTGGTGGCGTGAGGTTGACGGGGTGTCCGGGATAATCGATGCTGTGACGACCCTTGCCGCATCGGCACAGGGCAAACGCCGCAGCACTTCCAGACCCCAGGGACCGATATTATGGTGACTCGCATCGTCAAGACCCCGCCGGGGAAAAAAACGCCGCCCGCCCAGGGCGTTGCCGATGACGCCCTGCTGGCATTCGCGCGCCAGGTGGGCACGGTCGCAACCGAAGCCGCGCTGCACGCCGCGCGGCTGGTGCAGGAGAACATGTCGAAAACCGCCGCCGTACTGGCCGCCGCGCCGGGTGGCGAACGCATGAGCAAGGTCGACCGCGCCTGGATGCGCATGGATTCGCCGACCAACCTCATGATGATCGTTGGCTTCTGGATCCTGAAGCCGCGCCTGGACTACGAGACCGTCTGCCAGCGCATCGAGGAGCGCCTGTTCAAGTACCCGCGCTTTCGCCAGCGCGTGGTCGAGGACGCCGCCGGCGCCACCTGGGTCGAAGACCCCGAGCTGGACATCCGTCATCATGTCGTGCGCGAGAAGCTGCCCCGCGTCGCCAGGAGCCGGCAGAAGGCCGCGCTCCAGGACCTGGTGGGCCGGCTCGCGGTGCAGCCGCTCGATCCGACGCGGCCGTTGTGGAAGATGCACCTGGTGGAAAACTACCGCGACGAGGACGGCCAGGAAGCCAGCGTGCTGATCGTGCGCATCCACCACTGCATCGCCGACGGCATCGCACTGATCGCAGTAACGATGTCGATGGTCGACGGCGGCGCCGAGCCGCCACAGCGCACGCCGGCAGCGCCGGAAAGCCCCGAGGCCTGGATCGCCCACCACGTTGTCGAGCCGCTGGCCCATGCCGCGGTCAAGGCGATCGACGCCGCCGGTGACGGCGCCGCCGCTTCCTTGCACCTGCTGCGCGAACCCGGCAAGGGCGTGAGCGGCTCCACCGACCTGGCCAAGGTGGCCTACCACGTGCTCGGCGACGCCGCCGCGCTGGCCCTGATGAGCGACGACTCACCCACCCGGCTCAAAGGCCGCGCCGGCACCGCCAAGCGCGTGGCCTGGTGCCAGCCGATTCCGCTGGACGAGGTCAAGGCCGTGGCCAAGGCGCTGAACTGCAAGATCAACGATGTGCTGCTCAGCTGCGTGGCCGGCGCCATCGGCGCCTACCTGCGCGACCAGGGTGACGCCGTGGACGGCAAGGACATCCGCGCGATGATCCCGGTGAACCTGCGCCCGATCAAGGACGCCTGGAAGCTCGGCAACCATTTCGGCCTGGCGCCGCTGGTGTTGCCGATCGGCATCGACAATCCCATCGAGCGGCTGTACGAGGTGCGTCGGCGCATGCAGGCCCTCAAGGGCGGCACCCAGCCGCTGATGGCGTACGGCCTGCTGGCCGTGGCTGGCATGCTCGCCAAGCCGGCGCAGGACGCGATGCTCAACCTGTTCAGCAAAAAGACCACCGCGGTCATGACCAACGTGCCCGGCCCGCGTGAAAAGCTCACCTTCTGCGGCTCCACGCTGGAGCAGACCCTGGCCTGGGTGCCCGCCTCCGGCGACGTCGGGCTGGGCGTTTCCGTACTCAGCTACGGTGGCGGCGTGCAGTTCGGCGTGATCACCGATACCCTGCTCTGCCCCGACCCGCAGGCGATCATCGACCAGTTCGAGCCCGAGTTTGCGAAGTTGTCGATGGTGACGATGATGTTGCCGTGGGGGGAGTGATTTGTTGCTTTTATTGGGCGCTACCCAGCTCCGGACGGCCACGAGGTGCTATGGAATCAGGAGTTTTTTCGAGGTTTGCTGGCCGGGACATGCGCCCGGCGGCGCACCGACTTTCTTTGCTTCGCCAAAGAAAGTCGGCAAAGAAAGGCGAGCCGACGTCAGGGCCGCTGCGCGGTGCCTTGCGCTGCTCGCCTCAGGTGGGGGCTGGCTGAACTCGCCCTTCGGGCTCAGACAACGCCAGCCCTGATCCCCCTGCCGCTGCGCTGCTCAGCCCTGCCTCAACGGCGAAGACCGGGATACCCCCGCTTCAACGAGTTTGACCGACATGGCGTTCAGCTGTTCGTGCGAACG
>JADHED010002894.1_pt1 | contig 11040 bp, 7 predicted proteins | sample 8952041 | NCBI WGS metagenome assembly JADHED01 (sample SAMN16124423, study PRJNA663239) | bioreactor sludge metagenome | isolation source: sludge (control) | place: India:Bengaluru | collected 2018-09-08
AGGTCTTCCATCGTCAGGCATGGATGGCCTTTTTGCGTTATGTATTCCAACACCTCGTCTTCTGTCTTTGCTACTGTTTCGTCTGCTATCATGTCGGGAAGGTCGGGGTACCCCAGTTCCTCGCCGCGTTTTTTGAGGCGCTCGTAGACCTCGTCTTTCAGGCGCTTCGGCATCCAGGCGATACGCAAAAGGCCGCCGTCACCGCTTAAGAATTTTTTCTGCGTGATGTTGTACTTGCTGTGCCCGAGGAAACCCGGCACCTGCGCGCCGCCGCCGACCGAGCCGGCGAGGCTCGTGAACTTCATGCCGCACGGCGTCATGTCGGTGAAATCCCTGTCGACCGTCATAATGGCATTGCACATCGGCAGGATGGCGGCTATGCACTCGCAGCACCCGCACGTCGTCATGGGATCGACCATGAGGCTGTAGAGGCTCACGCTCTCCACCTTCTGGCGCGACGCCTTGCGGATGTACTCGTTGCACCCGCGGAACTGGCCGTACCGGGCGTCGATCACCGCCCCTTTCTGTATGGGCTGGTTCGGCCCCTCGGGATTGATCTCGTACGCCGCGCGGCAGTCGAGCCAGTTGTACGCGCCGCACAGCCCCGTCCGCTCGGGGCTTATCACACAGACGTGATTCGGGGCGAACGACTGGCACAGGATGCACGAGTAGAACGTCTCGATGCTCTCGTCGGTCATGCCCTCGATGCGTGCGTCCCGGTGCGCATAGGCCGCCCGCGCGGTATCGAGGACCTCGCGGACCTTCGCCTCATCCGTATATATCTTCACCTGCACCTTGTCGAATATCGCGCCGAAATCCTGGTGATACTTCGCGTGGATGATCCTGCCTATGTCCTTCAGCGTGAACCCTTTCTCCACGGCCTGGCGCGATATCCTGATCCACGCGATGTCCCTCTGGCCGATATGCATGACCCCCTGGGCCTGGTTGATCAGGTGATGGTTCTGGCGCTCGAGGATCGGTTCGAAATCCTCCTGGAAGTTCCTGCCCGCAACCTCGGCGACCATGGCAAAATGGAGCCGTGAGCCCGCCGTGACATCGGACACGTCGGCGCCGATCACCTCGATCCGCCCGTCCTCCACCTCGTCCATATTCTTCGATATCGTCAGCTCGACGGCGACGGTCCTGCCGCCGCCCATTTCGAGGTAGATGTCCTCGCCCCGGACGCGCTCCCCTTCGAATGCAGGCCCGTACGAGACGGGGATGGGCACCTTCGCGACCTGGACCTTTAAGCCCCGGATCTCCACCGCCTTCTGCACGATCTGGTCGTGCGGAATGTTCGACACGACGTGCTCGTACGTGCAGATGCCCGTCGGGAGAACCTGCGGGATGGGTGTGTCCGCGATGGCGGGAAAACCCCAGTTGATGGCCCCCGCCGCGTTCGCGTACCACTCGTCCGTTACATTGCCGAGCGCAAGGACGAAGGCGTACGTGCGGTCCTTGTTGTATATGAGGTTCCGCCGAAAATCTCCCGGGCGCACCCCGCCGAACGCCATCGCGACGCGGCAGGCAAACCCGATGGCGAACACGGCCTGGCAGATATCGGGGCCGAACGGGACGAGGCGCGTGGGCCATCCTATCTGCACGCCCGCCTTAACGAGCTGGTCCGAGAACCTGACCCCGTTGTTCTCGCCGCACATGAACACGTAGAGGTTCTTTTCCTGCAGCTCGAGGGCGATCTTTGCGGCGGTCGCCGGATCGGGGGCGGCACCGACGATCGCGGCAAACCCGGGCGCGGTCCCGTCGACGAACTCCACGCCCCTCTTCCTGAAGATGACGTCGTTCGCGGCGCCGAGCCACTTTTTCCCGTCGCCCAGCTCCTCGGAATCGGCCGCATACCGGTCCGGCTCTTCGAGATACCGTACCGCCTCGATCATCTCCTCGGCGAAAAACGTAGCCATGCCAGAATCGAGCGCCGGGGCAAGGTAGGGGAGCGGCGTCGTCTCCCGCACGGGAGGCGGGATAAGCCTGCCGCACAGGTCGAGGGCCCTCTCCATGTCCCTGATGCGGGATACCGCGATACCTGTCATCGAATAGATGATCGGCAGGTAATACGCCGTGTTGGGAAACCCGATCTCCTGGTCCGGCCCATACTTTTCGAGGGCCGCCTGCCAGGCCTGGCGGGCGTCGTTGAATATTTTCCGGGCGCCGCGGATCGCGGCGGATGCAATGATCTTCGACATTCCTTACTCCATCGCCCTCCGCATGGCCATGTCATACAACACGCGCTCCCTTGCTTTGTCTATGCCGAGTGCCTTGCGTTTCTTATCGATGTGGGCGATCATGAGGTGCGCCGCCTTGACCGGGTCCGGTTCGAACGCCCACATCCCCTTGTACATATCCTCGTACTCCTCGAAAAGATGCCGGGTAACGTTCTCACTGCCGAGCGTCGGCCACGTCGTGCCGAAGACGGTAAAGATGCCTGAGGCGACGAAGTAATGGCCGATCGCGATCGCTTTCTCACTCATCCACTCGGGGGCTGCCCCTGCAACAGGCAGGTCGGACAGGTCTTCGCCAAGGCCGCCCTCCTTGACTATCGCCGTCGCAGCGATCAGTATTCTCGAGTTATCGACACAGGACCCCATATGGAGAACGGGCGGGATACCTATCGTCTCGCACACCTCGGCAAGGCCCTTCCCGGCGTGCTGCCCGGCGGCTTCCGGCGTGAGAAGCCCCGCTTTGCCGCATGCCATGGCGCTGCATCCCGTCGTGAGAACGAGGACGTCGTTCTTGATAAGTTCCCTGATCATCGCAAGATGGTCGGCGTCATGCCGGGTGCGGACGTTATTGCATCCCACGACACCGGCAACGCCCCGTATGCGCCCGTTGGCGATGTTGTCATTGAGGGGGCGGTAACTGGCCCGGAAAAGCCCTCCCAGGAGATAGGTTATCGTCTCGTGGCTGAACCCGGCTATCATGTCCTGCTTTTCGGCCGGGATGCACACGGGGCCCCGACGGTTCGGGTAGTTCTCTATCGCCATCGTCAGGATGCGCTTCGCCGTGTCGAGGCCTTTTTCCGGATGGAACTCGATGTGCTCCGCGCCCTGTATCATGGCGCGGTCGGACGTCGTGATGAGTTTTGTATGGAAACATTCGGCGACGTTCGCGAGCCCCTGCATCTGGCACTGGACATCGACCGTCATCAATTCCACCGCGCCTGTTACGAGCGCGAGTTCCTGCTGGAGGAAGTTCCCGGCGCACGGTATCCCGTGGCGCATCAGGACCTCGTTGGCGCTGCAGCACATTCCCGCGAGGTTTATCCCTTTTGCCCCCGATCTCTCCACGCTCTGCTTGATGACCGGGTCCCGGCTCGCAACGACCAGCATCTCCGGTAAAAGCGGTTCATGGCCATGGACGACAATATTGACGTGGTCCTCCTTCAGCACGCCCAGGTTGATCGAACCCAGCACGGGGACCGGCGTGCCGAACATGATGTCCTGAAGCTCCGTCGATATCATCGAACCGCCCCAGCCGTCCGCAAGCGCCGCACGCGTGGCCTGCTGAAGGATATGGCGGTAGTCCTGGTCCACACCCATGTGCGTCCGGTGCATGACCTCGACGACCTCGCGGTCGATGCCGCGCGGCATGACGTTCTGTTTTCTCCAGAGCTCCTGCCTGCGCAGGGGTGCCTTTCCCGTGAATATCAACTCCCCGCTCTGCTTGCCGAACTCGCTGAGCGCCTTCTCGCCGAGCTCGACCGCGATCTCTTTCACGTCACGCTTTTCGATGTTTATCCCGAAATCAAGGGCGACCTCAAAAAGCTTCATCTCGTCCTTAATCGTAAAATCCTGTGCCTTTCCCTGCGCCGCCATCAGGAAGGTCAGTGCAACCTCCCGGGCATGGTCCGAGTGCGAGGCGGAGCCCCCCGCGACCTTCCGGGCGAAATTCCGGGCAACGATGGTATCGACCGTGGCCCCGCACACACCGGCCCGCCGGCTCGTCTCGCCTGTCTTCGAACGCGGAAGCCTGCACGGGCCCATCGAACAGATCTTGCAGCAGCTCTCCTCGACGCCGATCGGGCAGGGCTTCAAGCTCTCGGCGCGAGAGAAGACCGTGGAGATCCCTTCCCGCACCGCCCTGTCGATCATTTCCGCCGACGCGCTGTCGGCGCTCTTTTCCTTGCCATCGGCCATTGTCTCTCCTTCTCTAAGAGCAGAGCTCCCCGATCATGTCTTTCACGAGGGACACGCTGTCCGGGTGGCGCATGACCACGATATCGGCCCCCGCCGCGAGGAGCGTCATCGCCGTTACGGCCTCCATCAGGACCGAGCGCCTCTTCTCGTCACCGAGCTTCGGGTCGTCGTCTTTTGTCAGGCGCGTCTCCCGCGTCTTCCAGACCTCCGGTGCAAGGTTGCAGACGATGGGGAACTGGAGCTTCGCGTCCTCCTGCGTCAGCGCCGCCATCCGGTCGCGCTCCATGACCGAGTACGTGTATTCGAGCCCGTAGCCGAGAGAGCCGGTCGTCGGGTCGATGAGGACCTTTTCCTCGTTGACCCCGAGGTTGGTGAGCAGTATGTTGAGCTGTTTCGCCAGGTTGACGTCGATCGGGGACGATGCCATAACGACCTGGCCGTACCCGATCGCCATTGCACCGATCTGTTTGTAGTTCTTGTCGGATACCGGCCCGACCGCCACATTCCTGCCTTCGGTCATTTCGGCCACCCTGCGCAAAAGCTCGGCGTCCTTATCGTCGTTTGCCGTTCCCCAGACGAGGAGAGGGACATCGATGGCGTCGGAGACCTTCTTCACGACCTCGACGACCTCATCGACGGGCCTGTTCCGGCCGTTCGGGTCGGCGCTCTTGAGCTGCAGGACGATCATCTCCGCCCCGTAGGCATCGATGCATTTCTTCGCCCACAGGACGGGGTCGCTTATCACGTCGCGGAACGGCTCCACCGCCCATTCCTGCCACTCCTCGGGCGCGCCGTCCCAGACCTCGAAGGCGACCCGGGGAGGGTTCGGCATCTCGCCCTCGAAACGATAGAAAGGGTAACAGCTTGCGCCGCCGACTTTGACCGCCTTCGGCCCGGTCCCGATAACGACCTCCCGGATCTGCCCTGTATATTTCACCCTGGGAATCTCAAACACCATCATTTCCTCCCCGCATGCCGGCACTCTTAAACAGTGTCAGGCTTCCTGTTTTCTCTTCTCGCTGCCATACCAGTCATCATTGTACCAGTAGCGCATGGCCGTGCGTATGAACCCGAGCCTCTCGTCGCGCGAGGCGAGCTTCTCCCGCCAGTCCGACTTTTGATCGGGTTTGCCTTCTTCATATGTCGCACCGAGGACCTTCACCTTCTTCCCCGAAAAATCTTCCTTTTCATCATACGAGTAATTCATACCACATCTACCCTTTCACGGCCAGCTGGGCGGCCTTGAGCGTGTTCTGCATGAGCATCGTTATCGTCATCGGCCCCACGCCTCCCGGGACCGGCGTGATCACGGACGCCTTTTCCTTGACCGCTTCAAAATCGACGTCCCCGCACAGTTTCGCCTTGCCTTCGGCCGTCACGCCGATCCTGTTGACCCCGACGTCGATCACGACCGCGCCGTCCTTCACCATGTCCGCGGTGATCGCCTTTGCCCTGCCCGCCGCAACGATGAGGATATCGGCCTTTTTCGTGTGTTCGCCGAGGTCGCGCGTCGCCGTGTGGCACATCGTCACCGTGGCGTTCGCCCCGGCCTCTTTCTGGACGAGCATCATCGATATCGGCTTGCCGACAAGGTTGCTGCGCCCCACGACAACGACCTCCGCGCCCTTCGTCTCGATCCCGGCTATGGACAGGAGCTCCCTGATGCCGTACGGCGTGCAGGGATAGAAACGCGCCTGGCCGATCATGAGCCTGCCTAAGTTCATGGGGTGCAGGCCGTCCACGTCCTTGTCAGGGTCTATCGCGTTGAGAACGCGGGTCTCGCTGATGTGGGACGGCAGCGGAAGCTGCACGAGAATGCCGTGGACCCTCGGGTCCTTGTTGTAGTGTTCGACGAGCCATACGAGATCGTCTTCGGATATGTCCTCGGGCTGGTCGTCCTGCACGGAATAAAATCCCAGGTCCCTGGCCGTTTTCTGCTTGCCGGTGACATAGCTCACGGAGGCTGGGTTATTGCCCACGAGGATCGTGACGAGCCCCGGGGTGATGCCGTGCGCTTCGCGCAGTTTTACCACATCCTGCGCTATCCTCTCGCGAACCAGTTTTGCCGTCTCTGTCCCGCTTATGATCCTTGCCGTCATAGCTCTCCCATCGTTGCGCGAAAGACCGCGTAAGCATCTGATAAAGCCCCGGATGTGCGGTCAAGTTCAAATATCGAATTCCCGGCTGCATCGTTCCCGAGCAGGGCATCGTCATTGCGAACGGTCCCCGCGATCACGATCGACCTCTCCCGCGCTGCACGCAGCACGGTGCCTTCATTGCGGGCATCGGCGCGGTTCACGACAACCTCGGTCTTCCCGATATGAAGCCCCAGTTCGCCGATGATGGACAGGATGCGGGATACCGTCAGGATGCCCCGCGGCGTCGGGTCCGATACGACATAGAGGACGTCGACGTCCTGCGTCACGAGCCTGCTCATGTGCTCCATGCCGGCCTCGTTGTCGACAACGACGAAGGAGTAGTTCGACTTGAGGGCGTCGATATATTTCTTCGCAAGGCTGTTTGCCGCACAGTAGCATCCCGGCCCTTCCGGCCGCCCCATCACGAGGAGGTCAAAGCCCTTCGCCTCGATCACGGCCTCCTGCACCCTGTACTCGACCCAGTTGTCCTTGCTCATGCCTGTCGGGACGTCCTTCTTGAGGTCCTCGCGCGCCTGCCCTATCGTCGAACGGACGGCAACGCCCAGCGTCTCATTGAGATTGGAGTTCGGGTCGGCATCAACGGCAAGGACGGGCCCTTTCTTCACCTCTTCCACAAGGTACCGGACAAGCATCCCGCCGATGGTCGTCTTCCCGACCCCGCCTTTACCTGCAAGTGCAAAAACCTTATTCATAAAGACCTATCATCTTTACCGTTTCCGGGAACATTTTTTCATCCGTGTGGGGCAGGAACATTGCCGCCATGAACTCGTGCATGAACTGCGCGTTGTCCGACAATTCGATATTGGTCATCGAGCGGGCGATATCCGCCGTCTTCGCGAAAAAGTTGCGGGACAGTGCGGCTATCCGCGCGCCGCCGAGCGAGGCGTTTCCCAGGAAGCGGAATTTCCCGGCCGGCAGCTCGGGGAGAAGCCCTATGATCATCGCCTTTTCCACGTCGATCGAATGGCCGAAACCCCCGGCTATGATCACCGACCCGAGGTCCGTAAAAGCTATGCCGCCATTCTGAAGGAGCACGGTGCATCCGGCATAGACCGCCGCCTTCGTCCTCATGATATTGTCGAGGTCTATCTCCGTCAGCACGATGTCCCGCTCGATCCCGGTCTCGGAGGCAAAACACAGCACGTATTCCATCCCGCTGCGGCCTTCCCTCACCCGGCCCCCCTGCTTATGCAGGGAGAACTTCCCGTTGCGGTCAATGGCGCCCGCCATGAGAAGCTCCGCCACGAGATCGATGAGGCCCGACCCGCATATCCCGAGGGGGCTTTCGTGCCCGATCGTCAGGACCATCGGTTCAAGCGTTGCCGGGTTCACGTGCACCTTCTCGATGGCACCCGGGGCGGCCCGCATGCCGAACTCTATCCCGCCGCCCTCGAATGCGGGCCCGGCAGAGCACGACGCACACAGGAGCCACTCGTCGTTCCCGAGAACGATCTCGCCGTTCGTCCCGATGTCCATGAAGAGGGATATTTCATTGCCCTGCGTCATGCCCGAAAGCGCCACCCCGGAGACAATGTCGCCGCCGACGTAGGACGAAACCCCGGGGATCGAATAGACGCCCGCGTCGAGCCCGGCCATGAACCCGAGCTCACGGGCGTCCCACGGGGGAAAGGACGTCGCCGCAGGTGTGTACGGGGCCAGCATGATATGCCTGGGGTCGATGCGGTACAAGAGGTGCATCATCGTCGTATTCCCCGCGATGACGATATGCGTGATATCAGAGACATCGACCTTTGCTTTCAGGACAACGTCCGATATGAGCCCGTTTATCGTTGCGAGCACCACATCGTGGAGCTTCGCGAGCCCCCGGCGTTTCCGGCAGTACATGATGCGCGTGATGACGTCTTCCCCGTAGCTGATCTGCCTGTTGTAATCGGTAGAGGATGCGATGACCGCAGGGCCTGCCGACGAAGCGCGGCAGTCAATGAGGTCGGCGGAGATGGTCGTCGTCCCGATGTCGACGGCGACCGCATACTGCATATCTTCCCTGTTCCCCCTTGCCAGGCGAAGTATCTCACACCTCTGCGGGGCCATATCGGCGGTAACCGTCCATTCCGCCTCGCGCAGGCTCAGGCCGATGTCGCGCAAGACGCCGGGCGCCAGCACGGGTTCGCCGCAATCAGCCCGTGCCGAAACGGCGCGCGCAACCCGCACGGCATCAGAGACATTATCGTTGATATCAGGTTTGGGAAGCTCGCAGTAATACCGCGCGACGAGGGGCCCCCGCCCGAAGCCCTGCAGGACCGCCGCATCCGCCGAAGCATTGACCTCGCGCACTATGGACGTCCGTGCCAGGACGCTTCTGTCGATCTGTGATTCGAGAGGGACCTCGACCACGGCATCGTCTGTTATCGTCGAGGCGCACGCAAGCCGGAAACCCGTCTCGCGGTCGGGCCCTGAAAGGAGCGGGGTTTCAGGGGAATCCACCGACCCGCCGGCGATCCGGACCCTGCACTTGCCGCACACGCCCCTTCCGCCGCACGAGGCATTGATGTGCACCCCCGCCTGCATTGCGATCTCGAGTAAATTATCTCCCTTTGCAGCCGGATAGACCCTGTCTATCGGCAGAAACCGTATCCTGTATTCCTCTGGCATAGTATTTTAGACATACCATTCTACCAAATTATCGTATCTTTTAACATACCCTAATTGAAAGATTCTTACGCCTGTGCAAGGCGGTTATCCCGGTCCGTTCAGTATCATAAATAAACATACGGCCTGGCGGCTCGAAATTGCTTCAACCAGTATTTTCAATAAATTAAAATTGACAAACCGTGCGCGATACTATATAGTGTTCATCATAATGAATTATGTATAGTGCGCCCGTCATAAAGAAAACATTTGAGGTCCTGTCGCTCGTCGTCGACAGCAAGAGACCGCTCGGCGTGACCGAAATAGCGAGGACGCTCGCGCTGAGCAAAAGCACCGTCTTCGGTATCTTAAAGGCCCTCCAGGAAGGCAATCTCATCGTCAAGAGCAAGTCGACAAAGAGGTACGCCGTGGGGGAGGAACTCTTTAAGATCGCAAAGAGAGTGCTCCAGGGGGGAGAGCTCAGCGCCATCGCCCGGCCGTTCATGGAAAAGCTCGTTGAGGAAGTCGACGAGACCGTGTTCCTGTGTGTCCGGGAAGACAGCGTTGTCAAGGTCATCGACACCATCGAAACCCGGAAGAAATTGAAAATATCATCGCCCGTCGGGACGCGGCTGCCTATCACGGCATCCGTTTTCTGCAAGGCATTCCTTGCCCCGATGCAGGACGAAGAGGTCCGTGCGTTCCTGAAGGAAAAAGGCCTGCCGAGGTACACGGAGAACAGCATAACCGACACGGAGCGTTTTATCGAAGATATCAGGGTGACGCGCAACCGGCATTACAGCCTTGACCTCGAGGAGTACCTCATGGGCGTCAGGGCAATCGCAGCGCTGGTCTACGCCAATAACTTCCCGGTGGGCGTCATCTGCATACTCGGCTTCACCGGATCGATGCCGACGGAAAAACTGCCCGACATGGCCGAACACCTCGTCGCCACAGCCCGCAAGATATCCGACCGCCTCTCCCAGTAACCCCTAAGCCATAACCCATCACCTATCGCCTGTTGCCCATTGCCCATTGCCCATCGCCCCATTATCCATTGACATAATTTCACCGGCGTTGTAAAATTATAAACTACCGGAGCATCAGGGAGACGCACCATATATATCCCTCGCCGGTCCGCGTTGAGAAAAACCCACGAAGTTACCAATCCCACACAGGTGGCGGCTCAACGGCCAGTCGTTGTGCGGCCGTCGTCAGCGGGTATGATTATACCCTTTTATAATTGTGAATCGCTCAGGTCGCCGGACACAGATTCCGGAGGTTATGAATGAAAAAGAAGCTCATACAGGCTATAGCGGCGGCGAATAAAGATGCCTCGCCGAACCGCACGGCCCTCGATACGACAGAGGACGAGCTCTATAAGACCCTGGCAAATAATCTTCAGCTCGGGGTGTACATTGCCGTCGATAAGAGGCTCCAGTTCACGAACTTCCATCTCCAGGAATATACAGGCTATTCGCGGACCGAGATGATGGACATGGACCCGCTCGACCTTGTCCACCCCGAGGACAGGGACAGGACGGTCACCGACGCAGTGCATATGCTCAAAGGGCTGCGGTTCTCACCCTACGAATACCGGCTGATCTCAAAAGACGGCCAGGTCCGGTGGATACTGGAGACGGTCGTCCCGATAATGTTCAAAGGGAAAAAGGCGGTCCTCGGCAATTCCATCGACATAACCGAATACAAATCGGCCAAAATGAGCCTGCAGGAATTTGACGCCCTGAAGGCCTCGATACTCGATGCCATACCCCAGGCGGTCGTCGGCCTCGAGAACAGGCGGATAAATTTCGCGAACACGGCCGTGGAAGAGGTCTTCGGATGGAAGCCCGAGGAATTGATCGGCAAGAGCGTCACCCTCTTCTACCGGAATGAGAAAGAAGCGGAGCAGATCGGCAGCCATTTTTACAGCACGCTCGAACACCAGCGGACATTCGTCTCGGAGTTCAATTGCCGGCGCAAGGACGGCAGGGACATCCTGTGCCGGATGAGGTCCGCCCGCATCGGTGAGGCGCTCAAACAGCGACGGATCGTCATCACGTACGAAGATATAACGGACCAGAGAATGGCCGAACAGGAACTTGCCAATTCGCGTGAAAAGCTCCGCAACCTGTCGCTCC
>JADHED010002896.1_pt1 | contig 11036 bp, 8 predicted proteins | sample 8952041 | NCBI WGS metagenome assembly JADHED01 (sample SAMN16124423, study PRJNA663239) | bioreactor sludge metagenome | isolation source: sludge (control) | place: India:Bengaluru | collected 2018-09-08
TGGGACGGGCGATCGGTGCTGCTGCCGCGCGCGGACGAGGGCCTGCCGACGCTGGCCAGCGGGTTGCGCGCGCTTGGCGCCCGGGTGGACGAGGTGGTGGCCTACCGCACCGTGCGCGTGGCGCCGGCCTCGCTGCTGCGCGCGTGGCACGCGGTGTCCCCCGACGCGGCGGTCGTGACGAGCCCGTCGGCCGCCACCGTCCTCCTGCAGGCGCTCGGCGCGCGCGCCCTGTCCTCGCTCCGCGGGGTGGTGGTCATCGGGACCACGACTGCCGCCCCCCTGCGCGCCGCCGGCGTGCCGGTCGTCGTCGCCTCTGCCGCCAGTCTCACCGCGGTCGCCCGCGCCGCCTCCGCCCTGTGGGCCCCAGGAGTCCAGTCATGAGCTTTCCCGTCCACCGGCCGCGGCGCCTGCGCCGTTCGGCCGCCCTGCGCGCCGCGATCCGCGAGACACGCCTCGACGCCAGCCAGTTGGTTGCGCCGCTCTTCGTGCACATGTCGGCCGCGCGGGGGCCGATCGCCTCGATGCCCGGCCACGCGCGCCTGAGCCCGGAGCAGGCGGCCCAGGAGTGCGTGGAGCTGTCCGGCCTCGGCGTGCGGTCGGTGCTGCTGTTCGGCATCCCCGACGAGAAGGACGCCCGCGGCGACGCCGCCGCGGACCCGGCCGGCCCGGTTCCCGCGGCCATCCGCGCCATCAAGCGGCGCGTGCCGGACCTGCTGGTGTGGGCCGACGTCTGCCTCTGCGAGTACACGTCCCACGGGCACTGCGGGCTGCTCGACGGCCAGCGCGTCGACAACGACCGCACGCTGCCGGTGCTGGCCCGCGCGGCCGTGGCCTACGCCGAGGCCGGCGCCGACGTGGTTGCGCCCTCCGACATGATGGACGGCCGCGTGTCGGCCATCCGCGCCACGCTCGACGCGGCCGGCCACCACGAGACGGCCATCGTGTCCTACGCGGTGAAGTACGCGTCGGGCTTCTACGGGCCCTTCCGCGACGCGGCGGGATCCGCGCCCCAGTTCGGCGACCGGCGCAGCTACCAGATGGACCCGCCCAACGTGCGCGAGGCCCTGCGCGAGGCGCGCGCCGACGTCGAGGAGGGCGCCGACATGATCATCGTCAAGCCCGCGCTGCCGTACCTCGACGTCGTGCGGGCCGTGCGCGACGAGGTGGACGTGCCGGTGGTGGCCTACCAGGTGTCGGGCGAGTACGCCATGGCCCACGCAGCCGCCGAGCGCGGGTGGATCGACCTCGACCGCGTGATGGACGAGATGACCATCGGCTGCCGGCGCGCGGGCGCCGACCTGGTGATCACCTACTTCGCGCGCGTGCTCGCCGAGCGGATGCAGCCGGCGGTCGCCGCCGCGGCGGTGCTGGCATGAGCGGCCTCGCCCTCGCCACCGACACCACGGCCGACTGGACGGCGCGGGCCCGGCGCCTCACCCCGGGCGGCGTGCACTCGCCCGTGCGCGCGTTCCGGGCCGTCGGGCTGCCGCCGCTCGTCGTGGACCGTGCCGCAGGCGCCCGCCTCCTCGACGTCGAGGGGCGCAGCTTCATCGACTGGATTGGGGCCTGGGGGCCGGCGCTGCTCGGGCACGCCCCGGCGGGCATCGTGGCCGCCGTGCAGCAGGCCGTCGCCGAGGGCCTGGCCTTCGGCCTCGCCGCCCCGGACGAACTGACGCTGGTCGAGCGCATCGCCGAACGCGTGCCCGGCGCGGAGCGCGTCCGCCTGCTGGTCACCGGCACCGAGGCGACGATGACGGCGGTGCGCCTCGCGCGGGCGGCCACCGGGCGCACCGCGATCGTGAAGTTCGCCGGCGGCTATCACGGTCACGCCGACAGCTTCCTGGTGAGCGCGGGGTCGGGCGCGGCCACGTTCGGCGTACCCGATTCCCCCGGGGTGCCCGACGAGGTGGCGCGGGCGACGCTGGTCGCGGAGTTCAACGACCTCGCCGGCGTGGAGGCCATCTTCACCGAGCACGGAGGGCGCATCGCGGCCGTCATCGTCGAGCCCGTGGTGGGCAACATGGGGTGCGTGCCGCCGGAGCCCGGGTTCCTGGAGGGCTTGCGCGAGCTCACGCGCCGCCACGGCGCGGTGCTGATCTTCGACGAGGTGATGTGCGGCTTCCGCGTGGCGCGCGGCGGGGCGGCCGCCCGCTACGGGGTGACGCCCGACCTGGTGACCCTCGGCAAAATCGTCGGCGGCGGGCTCCCGCTGTCGGCGCTGGCCGGGCGGGCCGACCTGATGGAGCGGCTGGCGCCCGAGGGGCCGGTCTACCAGGCCGGCACCTATGCGGCGCACCCGGTGGCCGTGGCCGCGGGTCTGGCCATGCTCGCCGAGATCGACGCCCTGCCGGGCCTCTACGACACGCTCGAGGCCCGCGGGGCGCGGCTGCAGGCCGGCCTCGAGGACGCGGCGCGGCGCGCCGGCGTCGCCGCGCGGGTGCAGCGCGTCGCGTCGATGTGGACCGTGTTCTTCACCGACCACCCGGTGCGGGGCTGGGCGGATGCGTCCCACGTGGACCGCGCACGGTTCGCGCGGTTCTTCCGCGCGATGTTCGAGCGGGGCGTGCTGCTGCCGCCCTCGCCCTTCGAGAGCGCGTTCCTGTCGCTCGCTCACGGGGAGGCGGAGATCGCGGCCACCGTGGAGGCGGCCGACGGCGCCTTCCGCGAGGTGGCGCGATGAACGATCGCTTCCTCCGCGCCTGCCGCGGCGAGGCGCTCGACGGCCCGCCCATCTGGGTGATGCGCCAGGCGGGCCGCTACCTGCCCGAGTACCGCGCCCTGCGCGAGCGCCACGACTTCCTCACGCTGTGCCGCGAGCCCGATCTCGCCGCCGAGGTGTCGCTGCAGCCGATCCGCCGCTTCGGCTTCGACGCCGCCATCGTCTTCTCCGACATCCTGCTGCCGCTCGAGTCGATGGGCTGCGCGGTGACGTTCGACCCCGGGCCCCGCTTCGCCGCGCCGGTGCGCACCGCCGCGGACGTCGCGCGGCTCGAGCCGAGGCGCCTGCTCGAGGCGCCGCTGCCCACCGCGGAGGCGATTGCGCTGTTGCGCCGCGAGCTCGACGGGCGCGCGGCCGTCATCGGCTTCAGCGGGGCGCCGTTCACGCTGGCCGCGTACCTCGTGCAGGGCGAATCGCGCGAGGGGTTCCCGCTGGCGCGCCGCCTCATGTTGCAGGAGCCGCGCCTCTTCGCCGATCTGCTCGACCGCCTGGCCGACGCCATGGGCCACTACCTCGTGCGCCAGGTGGACGCGGGCGCGCAGGCCGTGCAGCTGTTCGACTCGTGGGCGGGCATGCTCCCGGCCGACGAGTTCTCCGCCGTCGTGCTGCCGGTCGTGCGGCGCGTGATCGAGCGCGTGCGGCCGGCCGGTGTGCCCGTGATCTACTTCGCCACGGGCGTCACGCACCTGCTCGAGCGGCTGCCGGCCACCGGGGCCGACGTGATCGGCCTCTGCTGGCGCACGCCGCTCGACGAGGCGGTTGCGCGCATCGCCGCGCCCGTCGCGCTGCAGGGCAACCTCGACCCGCAGGTGATGTTCGCCGGCGACCAGGTGATCGCCTCGCGCGCCCGCGACGTCGTGGCGCGGGGCCGCGCGGCCCGCGGGCACGTGTTCAACCTCGGGCACGGCATCCTGCCCGACACGCCCATCCGCGCCGTCGAGGTGCTGGTGGAGACCGTGCGCGGACTGCGCCGCCCCGCTGGCGCCGAGGCCCACGGCGCCGCGGTGGCGCGCGGGTAGCCCGCCATGCTCACCGCCGACCTGCTGCGCCGCTACGACCGCCCGGGCCCGCGGTACACCTCGTACCCGACGGCGGTGGAGTTCCACGACGGGTTCGGGCCGGAGGACCACGCCGGCCGTCTCGCCGAGGCGGGCCGGCGCGCCGACGCGCCGCTGTCGATGTACGTGCACCTCCCGTTCTGCGAGGAGCGTTGCCTCTACTGCGGCTGCAACGTCGTGATCACGCGGCACCGGCACGTGGCGCGGCGGTACCTCGACGCGCTGCGCCGCGAGCTCGACCTCGTCGCCACCCACCTCGGCCCGCGACGCACCCTGTCGCAGCTGCACCTGGGCGGCGGCACGCCCACCTACTACGCGCCAGAGGAGCTCGACGAGCTGACGTCGGCCATCTTCCAGCGCTTCACCGTGCGCCCGGGCGCGGAGCTGGCCGTCGAGATCGATCCCCGCGTCACCACGGCCGCGCACCTCGAGGGACTCGCCCGCGCGGGATTCAACCGGCTGTCGGTGGGCGTGCAGGACTTCGACCCGGTGGTGCAGCGCGCCGTGCACCGCGAGCAGAGCGTCGAGGGCACGCGCGCCCTGGTGGAGGCGGCGCGGCGCCTCGGCTACTCGTCGGTGAACGTGGACCTGATTTACGGCCTGCCGTACCAGTCGCTGGCGGGCTTCGGGCGCACGCTCGCCGAGATCGTGGCGATGCGCCCCGAGCGGCTGGCCGTCTACTCCTTCGCGTTCGTGCCGTGGATGCGCGCGCACATGAAGCACCTGCCGGCCGACTCGCTGCCCGGGCCGGCGCTCAAGCTCGACCTGCTGGCCGCGGCCATCGACGCGTTCTCCGCGGCGGGCTACCGGCAGATCGGCATGGACCACTTCGCGCTGCCGGAGGACGAACTCGGCCGGGCGCTCGAGGCAGGGACCCTGCACCGCAACTTCATGGGCTACACGGTGCAGGCGGCCTCCGACGTGGTGGCCCTCGGCGTCTCGGGCATCAGCGACGTGGCCGGCGCCTTCGCGCAGAACGCCCGCAAGCTCTCCGACTACTACGCGCGCCTGGACGAGGGGCGCCTCCCGGTGGAGCGCGGCTTCGCGCTCTGCCGGGACGACGAGATTCGGCGCGAGGTGATCGGCAGGCTGATGTGCCGCCTCCGCGTCGACGTGCCCGAGGTGGAGCGGAAGTTCGGCATCGACTTCCACCGCTACTTCTCGGACGAGCTCGCGCGGCTGGGCGACGAGGGGGCCGCGGCCATCGACGGCCTGGTGGCGCGCAGCCCGTCGGCGATCGAGGTGACGCCGCTCGGCCGCTGGTTCGTCCGCAACGTGTGCATGGTGTTCGATCGGTACCTGGGCGCCCGCATGGCCGCGGCGACGCCCGTGTTCAGCCGGACGGTGTGAGGGGCGCACATGACCGTGGTGGTGATCGGCGGCGGCCTGACCGGCCTGTCGGCGGCGCTCGCGCTGCAGCGTGGTCTGCGTGAGGCCGGCCGCGAGGCCGACCTCCGGCTGCTCGAAGCGCGTCCCGAGACCGGGGGGCATGCGCGCACGGTGCGCGAGGACGGGTTCCTCGTGGAGGCCGGGCCCAACGCGTTCCTCGACCGCGAGCCCGAGGTGCTGGCGCTCGTCGAGGAGCTGGGACTCGGGCCCCGCCTGGTGGAGGCGCGCGCGGCGGCTGCGCGGCGCTTCATCCTGCGGCGCGGGGAGCTGCAGCGCGTGCCGGAATCGCCGCCGGCGTTGATCACGTCGCGGGTGCTCTCCTGGCCGGGCAAGCTCCGGCTGCTCGCGGAGCCCTTCGCGAGCCGCGCGCCGCTCGGCGTGGACGAGACGGTCCACGAGTTCGCCACGCGGCGCATCGGGCGCGAGGCGGCCGACGTGCTGGTGGACGCGGCCGTCGGCGGCATCTCCGCCGGAGACTCGCGGCGGCTCTCGGTGGCCGCGCAGTTCCCGATGATGGTGGAGATGGAGCGCGAGCACGGCAGCCTGATCCGGGCCGCCATCGCGCGCCGCGGTCGTCGCTCGCGCCTGCTCACGCTCGCTGGCGGCCTCGGCGAACTGGCCGAACGCGCGACCGCCGCGCTGGGGCCCGCGTGCCGGGTCGCGACGCCGGTGGAGGGCCTCAGCCCGCTCGGCACGGGCTGGCGCGTGGAGACGCCGGCCGGGCCGGTGGACGCCGAGGCCGTGCTGCTGGCGACGCCCGCTGCCGCCACGTCGAGGCTGCTGCGCGGCCTCGACGGGCCCGCGTCGCGCGCCCTCGAGCACGTGGCCTACGCCACGGTGGCCGTCGTCGCGCTCGGCTTCGAGGCGACGCACCTGGGCCGGCCGCTCGACGGCTACGGGTACCTCGTCCCGCGCGGCGAGCCGGGCGCCATCCTCGGCGTCACCTGGGACTCCTCGCTCTTCGACGGCCGGGCGCCGGATGGCCGCGTGCTCGTGCGCGCGTTCCTCGGCGGCGCCCGGCACCTGCACGTGGCCTCGTGGACCGACGAGCAGGTGCTCGAGCACGCGCTGGACGGCGTGTCGCGCGTGCTCGGCGCCTCGGGCGCGCCGGTGTACACGCGCGTGTTCCGCTGGCCGTCGGCGATCGCGCAGTACGCGCCGGGGCACCTCGCGCGCATCGCGCGGGTGCGCGAAGCCGTGCTGCGCCACCCGGGCCTGTGGGTGTGCGGCACCGCCTACGACGGCGTCTCGATGAACCACGCGGTGGCCAGCGGCCGGCGAACCGGCCGGGCGATGGCCGCGCAGCTGCTCGCCGGGCGGCGCGCGCCCGCGTTCATGCCCGCCTGAGGCCTGACGTGCGACACGTTGTCCTCTCCACGTACGGCGAGCCCTCGGCGGCGCGATTCGGGGATCAGGTGCGCTACTCGTGGCGCATCCTCCTCGGCCTCACCCGCACGGTGGCGCCCATCCCGCGGCCGGTGCTGCCGGTGATTGCGCTGAGCCGGGCGCGCACGCGCGTCTCGTCGTGGCGCGAGGAGGGATATGCGTCGCCGCTCGAGCCGATCACGCTCGCGCAGCGCGACGCGGTGCAGCAGGCCCTGGACGCGGCGCAGCCTGGCGCCTGGCGGGTGCACGTGGCCTACGAGTTCCGCGACCCGATCCTCGCCGCGGTGCTCGAGACGCTGCCGGCGGGCGAGCCGGTGCAGGTGGTGCCGATGTACGCGGCCGACTCCGCCTTCACGCACCAGCTGGCGCGCGATGCCGTCCGGTCGCTGAACGGACGCGCCGCGGACGTCGGCGTGCTGCCAGCGCTCGACGTCGAGACGCAGGCGCGGTTGCACGTCGCCCACGTGCGCGAGCGGCTCGCCGCGGTCGCGGGCGGCGTGCCCGCGGGCGCAGCGCTCGTGCTCGCGGCGCACGGCACGCTCGTCGAACCGCCCCGGCCCTACGAGACCGGTGAACGCGAGACCCGCGCGCTCGCCGGGCGCATCATGGACGCCCTCGCGGAGCAGTTCCCCGTCGCGGTGCTCGGCTGGCTGAACCACCGGTTCGGGGGCGCCTGGACGTCGCCGGCCGTGGACGAGGCGCTGGCGCAGGTGCGCGCGCGCGGGTGCCGCGCCGTGGTGTACTACCCGTTCGGCTTCCTGGCCGACAACGCGGAGAGCCAGCTGGAGGGACGCGTGGCGCTGCGGGACGCCGGGTTCGACCGCGCGTGGCACCTGCCGTGCCTCAACGGCAGCCGCGCGCTCGCGTCGGCGATCGCGGCGACGGTGCTGGCGCGCGTCGACGCCAGGGCCTGAGGCCTCCGCGCTCACCCGGACGGCGTGGGCGGGGAGGGCGGCCGCCGGTCCAGTTCGTCGAGGACGTCGGCGACCGCCTGCTGGTGGCCGGCCAGCGCGCGCGCGGCCCGCGGCGACATCCGCTGCCACGCGAGGTAGCTGCGCACGGTGTCGAGCACGGCCGCCTCGCGCTCCCACGCGAACAGCGTCGCGACGGCCAGCAGGGGCGCGCCCGCGGCGACGGCCCAGGCGGCCAGCGGGCCGTTCCACGCCGCGGCGCCGACGGCCAGCAGCGCGACCCACGCCGGGTAGAAGATGGCGCCGCCGAACACCTTGTAGGTCGCCTGCTCCTCGAGGCTCACGCGCAGCGCCCGCACCCCCCACTTCACCAGCTGGTAGGGCACGGCGAACGCGAGCATGCCCAGCGCGATCAGCGGCGCCAGCCCCGCGAAGACGGTCGCCTCGCGGACGGCGAACCGCGCGGCGGCCGGGAGCGGCACCTCCCCGCGCACCATCTCGTCGTCCACGCCGAAGCGCTGGAGGCGGCGCCGGTAGCGGCCGACGGTCTCGAGCAGCGAGTCGTAGGCGGCCGGATCGGCGGCGCGCAGGGCCGGCAGCAGCGACTCCGCGAGCCGCTGCTGGCGGTCGAGGCGCGTGGCCGCGTCGCCGGCCGCGCCGCGCGCGGCGCAGTAGATGCGGTCCAGCGTGCGCACGAGCTCGGCCTCGCGCGTGGGCTCGGCCTCCACGACCAGGTCGCGGAGGTGGCGCGCGATCTCGTCGGTGAGCGCCCGCACGGGCGCCGCGGGGTCGCCGGCACCGACGGCCAGGTGCGGCGCCGGCGAGAACGGCCGGCCGTACGCCACCGTGGCCGTCGAGCGCAGCACGGCCTTGCGGTCGAAGTTCAGGCCGACGGCCACCACCTGCACCGGGATGCCGCGGGCGACGGCTCCCAGCGCGATGCGCGCCGCGCCCGACTTGAGCGGGTCGATCGTGCCGCGCGAGTGGGTCGTGCCCTCGGGGAACAGGCACACGACCGCGCCGCCGGCGAGCGCCTGCTCGACGGCCGCGAACATCTCCTGGTTGCGCGTGGGATCCTCGCCCGCGTCGGTGCGGCGGTAGACGGGGATGGCCCCGGCCCCGCGCACGAACCAGCCCACCAGCGGCATCCGGAACAGCGTGGACTTGGCCAGGAAGCGGGGCGTGCGGCCCGCGGTCGCGACGATCATCGGCGGGTCGAGCAGCCCGTTCGGGTGGTTGGCGACGACGAGGACGGGGCCGGGCGGGAGCGCCTCGCCGACGCGTTCGACGCGGTAGAAGAGGGCCACGACCATGCGGCCGAGCCCCCACACGAGCGCGCTGGTGTCGATCATGGAGCCGCGGTGGACGGGGGCAGCGGGCCCGGCGCCGCGTCAGTGGGCGGGCGCCGCCGCCTCGTCTTCCTGTTCCGCCAGCCGGGCGACGCGCTGGCCCTCGGGCACGTTCACCCGCGCCAGCAGCGCCGCGCCCACGACGAAGAAGAGGATCACCGAGAGGATGGCGTTCTGGCTCGACCCCGTCGTCCCCACCGTGTAGGCGAAGATGGCGGGCCCGATGATGCCCGCGAACTTCTCGAAGACGGCGAAGAAGGCGAAGAACTCCGACGACTTCTGCTTGGGGATCATCGAGGCGAAGAGCGACCGGCTCAGCGCCTGGCTGCCGCCCTGCACGGTGCCGACGAGGAAGGCGAGCAGGTAGAAGTCGGCGGCCGAGTCCATGAAGTAGCCGAGCACGCTGATGGCCACGTACACCGCGAGCGCGAGGAACACCGAGACCTTCGCGCCGATCCTGCCCGCGAGCCAGCCGAACGCGAAGGCGCACGGGATGCCGACGAACTGCACGAGCAGCAGGGCGAAGATCAGGTGCTCGGAGGCGATGCCCACCTGCGTGCCGTAGATCGACGCCATGCGGATGATGGTGTTGATGCCGTCGTTGTAGACGAGGAACGCGAGCAGCATCAGCAGGGCCTGCTTGTAGCGCGCGAGTTCCCGCAGGGTGCCGCCGAGCTGGCGGAACGAGGCGCCCACCACGGCCAGGCCGCGGGGCCGCGCCGCGCCGTGGGAGGGCGGCTCGGGCACGCGGCGGAAGAGCGGGATCGAGAACAGCGCCCACCACACGGCCACGCTGAGGAACGAGGCGCGTGTGGCCGCGGCGGCGTCCGCGAAGCCGAACCAGCCCGGCTGGGCGATCCACAGCAGGTTGATGGCGAGCAGCAGGCCGCCGCCCAGGTAGCCCAGCGCGTAGCCCGCCGACGACACCCGGTCCAGCTCGTCGGGCTTCGCGATGTGCGGCAGCAGCGAGTCGTAGAACGTGAAGGCGCCAGACACGCCGATGTTGCCCACGACGAACAGCACCAGCGCGAACATCCACATGCCCTCGCCGATGAAGAACATCAGCGCCGTGGCCGCCACCCCGACCACCTGGAACAGCAGGAGCAGTCGCTTCTTCATGGCCGCGAAGTCGGCGAAGGCGCCGAGCGGCGGGGCCGCGATCGCGACGATGGTGAGGGCGATGGTGGTGGCCAGGCTGAACTTGAAGGTGGCGTCGTTGGGGTCGAGCCCCTTGGCCGCCACCGAGGCGAAGTAGACCGGGAACACGGCCGCGATGATCGTGGTCATGAACGCCGAGTTCGCCCAGTCGTACATCGCCCAGGCACGTATTTCCGGGCGATCGAGGCCGAGGCGGTCGAGCAGGGACGCGCGGGGGCTGGGGTCGGGCATGGCGATCTCGCGGGCCGGGAGGGCCTCAGTATGTCCTGCGCGCCACCCATTCGCGCAACAGGGAATCCACCACCGTGTAGTGGCCGTGCTCGTCGCGCGTGACCACCTCCAGCTTCTGCAGGGCGCCGAGGGCCGCCTGCACCGTGGAGGCGCCGCCCAGCCGGTGGCGATCGCGGGCCGTGGCGCCGAGCAGCTCGCGCCCCTGCTCGACGACGACGGCGCGCAGCGCGGCGCGCTGGGGCAGCGTGAGCCGCTGCCACCGCGCCTCGTAGAGCGGCTCCTGCTCGGCGAGCAGGCGGTGCAGGGTCGCGTGCAGCTGCTCGGCCGTCACCTTCCGCGCGCCGGCGGCGCGCGCATCGTCCCACGTCTCGTGCGCGAGGCGCTGCACGTCGTAGGGGAGGTTGCCGCCGAGCTCCACGATGGCCTGGCCCAGGCCGGGCTCCGGGGTGAAGCCGCTGCGCCGGAAGCGGGTGTCGAGGGCGGCGGCGAACAGGTCGGCGGGAATGCGGCCCAGGCGCATCACCGGGCCCGCCTTGTAGAAGGGCCGGCGCGGGCTGATCATCCGCTCCATCAGCGAGGGCTCCGAGCCGGCGAAGACGTAGCCCACCTCGCGCTGGTGCTGCACGGCTGCGCGCAGGGCCTGCTCCACGCTGCCGCCGTTGAAGGCCGCGACGTCCTGGAACTCGTCGAGCGCGATGGCCACGCGACGGCCCTTGGCCGCGGCGATGCGGGCCGGCAACGCGAACACCTCGTCGGCCAGCCGCGCGGCGTCGCGCGCGGTGCGGATGCCGGGGAAGGCCACGCGCACCTGCGGCGGGCCGCCGGCCGGCGGCGC
>JADHED010002899.1_pt1 | contig 11030 bp, 17 predicted proteins | sample 8952041 | NCBI WGS metagenome assembly JADHED01 (sample SAMN16124423, study PRJNA663239) | bioreactor sludge metagenome | isolation source: sludge (control) | place: India:Bengaluru | collected 2018-09-08
TTTCTATTGTAGCGGCTCTTATACTTACTACTGCTATGGTTTCCGTAGTAGTACTTTTTAATTATGCCCAAGAAACGGTTTCAGATACCAATTCTCACTTCTATTTTTACCTATTTATAAGTTTAATTTTTATATTCTTTATTAATTATTTTGTAATAGAATTCTTATTTAAATCTTACAGTAAAACGCAGATTAAAAAAATATCTAATATTCTTCCAGATAACATGATTCAAGAAGAAGATACTGTAAATTTTAAAGAATTAGGAGAAATGATTCAAAAAAATGTCTCCGAAATCGACATGATGAAGGAGATGGAAGATTACAGAAAAGAATATCTCGGTAATGTTTCTCACGAACTCAAAACACCGCTTTTTTCCATACAAGGTTATATAGAAACTCTAAAAGATGGAGCCGTAGAAAATTTGAATATCAGAGACAAATATCTAGATAGAATTGGTATTTCTGTAGAAAGATTACTCAATATTGTTAAAGATTTAGACATGATTAGCCAGTTAGAATCTGGCGAAATTTCTCTTAGATATTCAAAATTTGATATTAATCTACTCATAAAAGAAATTTTTGAACTTTTAGAAATGGAAGCTCAAAATAAAACAGCGAAGCTAATATTGCTATCACCTTTGCCTGTTTTTGTAAATGCAGACAAACAAAAAATTTCTCAGGTTCTTATTAATTTGATTTCTAATGCAATACATTATAGTAATAGAGAGGAAGCTACTATTAAAGTGAAAACCACCACCAATAAAACACATGCCACCGTTACCATTTCTGATAATGGAATGGGCATAAAACCAGAAGCTTTACCAAGAATTTTCGAGAGATTTTATCGTGTAGAAACCAGTAGAAACCGAAAAGATGGCGGTTCTGGGCTTGGTTTGGCTATCGTAAAACACATTATGGAAGCTCACAAGCAAAATATTACCGTAGAAAGTACTTACCTAGAAGGCACCACCTTTACATTTTCTTTAGAAAAAGCATTGTGATTTTAAATTTTTTGTATATTGGCATCATAAAATCGCTGGGAATTTAAGAAAAACTTTCTTTAATAAAAATTGAATTTTTTTAAAAACTCATATTTCTTTTGTTTTATCTTTGTTCCCGAAATTAATACCAAATCAATAAAAAATACTTAGATAAAAAGATTAACTCAAAAGGTTTAGTAAAAAGTAAAATATGGTTTATAAGATCAGAGTAATTTTAGATTCTAAAGACAGTATTTTCAGAGATATAGAAATCAAAGAAAAGCAAACACTTTGGAATTTACATTTAGGAATTAAGAGCGCATTCAGCTTACAGGGAGAAGATCTCTCTATGTTTACTATTTTGGATGAGCAAGGCGTTGAAGTAAAATCTGTTCCATTAGAAGATATGAGTGATGATGGAGACGGAGAAATCATGTCGGATGTTTACCTTATGGAAGCCTTCCAAAAAGCAGGAGACAAAATTCAGTTTCAATATGGTTTAATAGACCTTTGGGAATTTTTCTGCGAATTAGTAGAAATAATAGAAGAAAAACCTGCCGTAAATTATCCTATCACTGTTTTCAGATTCGGTAATGTACCATTGAAAGCTCCAAGCAAATCTGGAGGTTCTGGTAAATCTGCTGCAATGCCAGCAGCATTTATGGATGAAGATTTTGGTGATATAGATGGCGAATTCAAAGATGATTTTGATGACGAGTTCGGAGATGATGAGGAAGAAGAAGATGGCTATGCAGACGATTTCGTAGACGAAGCAGACGAAGATTAATACTTTAAATTGATTAAATTCATATACAATCCGGAGAAAAACTTTCCGGATTTTTTTATGGTCTTTAGTTTCAATTTATTACATTTGCTTCGCTAAAATTTCTAACAATGAAAAAGCTATTTTTATCTGCAATTTTGGGTATTTCACTTCTCTCTTGCGGAATTCAAAAAAATGAAAAAACAATGAATACAGACTGGAAACACACTACTAATATCTACGAAGTAAATGTAAGACAATATACCAAAGAAGGAACCTTCAAGGCATTTCAAAAAGAATTACCAAGACTCCAAAAAATGGGGGTAAAAACACTTTGGTTTATGCCAATTACACCCATTGCACAAAAAGAGAAAAAAGGAAGCTTGGGAAGTCCTTATGCAGCACAAGATTATACCTCTATCAATCCTGAATTTGGGACTTTAGATGATTTTAAAAATTTGGTAAAAGAAGCTCATAAAATGGGTTTCAAAGTCATTATAGATTGGGTAGCTAACCACACAGGTTGGGATCACGTTTGGACAAAATCTCATCCAGAATATTATGTACATGATGCAGATGGAAGTTTCCACAGAGCTTCTGGTATGGACGATATTATAGAACTAGATTACAAAAACCCGGAAATGAGATTGGCGATGATAGATGCTATGAAATATTGGGTAAAAGAAACCAATATTGATGGTTTCCGTTGCGATTTGGCGAGTTGGGTTGAAGTAGATTTTTGGCAACAAGCACGTCCGGAAGTAGAGAAAATAAAACCTCTTTTCTTTTTAGGAGAATTTGATGAATTAGAAAATCCTGATTACGGAAAAGTCTTCGACGCTTCTTATTCTTGGTCTTGGATGCACAAAACCGAAGATTTTTACAAAAAGAAATTGCCTCTCACAGAACTTACAGATTTATTGGCTAAATACTCTGCAATTGGTGGAAATAGCATGAGAGCTTGGTTTACAAGCAATCACGACGAAAATTCTTGGAATGGAACAGAATATGAAAAATATGGTGAAATGGCAAAGCCTTTGGCTGTGTTTTCTGCAACTTGGGATGGTGTACCGTTGATGTATTCTGGACAAGAATTGCCTCTTTTGAATAAAAGGTTAGAATTCTTCGAGAAAGACCCAATTCCTTGGAATGGTTCTTACAAATTAGAAGAATTTTACAAAAAATTGTACCAATTAAAATCTGAAAATACAGCTTTAAGAGGTGGTGATGCTAATGCTACTACCAAAATTTTGCAAACCAATGCTCCGGATAAAGTTTTGGCTTATCTTAGAAAAAATGGTGATGATGAGGTTTTGGTTATCCTAAATTTATCAGACACACAACATTTGAAATTGCAAATTTTAGATGATGCCGTAAAAGGAAAATATAAAAGTCTTTTCTCTGGATTAACAACAGATTTTGATACCAAACCAACTATCGAAATGTATAAGTGGGAACATATTGTTTTTGAGAAATAAAGATTTTTCAGATGTCAGAAAAGGGATGTTTGATGTGAAATTATAATCAATAGAGTAGGGCTTTAGCCCGACTTTTTTAGGGCATACAAAACAAAAAAAGCAAAAACAAAAAATAAAAAAAATGTAAAAATCCTTTATTAATGGTACTTTATAGAGATAAATGAATTGAAAACGGAAAAATCAAAAAGTACAAATTACTACTATTTATTACAATTTAATTACCGTTTAAAATTAATTAAATACACGGTTTTAGAGAGAAACTACAGGTATTAAGCATTAAACGCCAAAAACCCACCATTAAAAGGGATTTTGGCATTTTTTTATGTGTTTAAATTACTCTTTAAAAGGCGATTTTTCTTTAAAATAATAGGATGTTGATTTGAAAGTTGAATTATAAATAAAAAGCTTTAGGAAAGACATTAGGAAGGACATTAGGAAGGACAAAATAAATAAAAAAAGTATCTTAAAATTAATTTAAATACATTAATAACACTTTAAAATAACATAAAAATAAATGAAACTACCTACGTATGGCAGTTTAAAAAACTTGCTTTACTTATATAAGTAATTGTAATACAGTTGTTTAAAATATTATTTGTCTTTTTTTTCTAATTTTTCTGCAGATTCAGCCACATATTTATTATAAATATTAGGTTCATTTGCTTTTTTTAGTTTTTGTATTACATCTTCTAGTTCATTAGTTCTTTTTTCAAATTGATCAATTAATTTTCCTTGCGTTTCTATCAATTTATTACTATAAATATCTTCTGGAATATTAATTTCAATATCTAATTTCATCATAGGTGGTTCTTCATTTAATATCCACATAGGATTATAATCGGATAAATATTTGATAATTTTCAAATATTTATCAGTGCCAATTGCACCTCTTTTATCTAAATAGCCTTGTGAAAATCCCAAGTCTTTACAGAATTTATAGGGTGTAACGCCTTCTATTTCAAGTATTTCAATAATTCTTTCTTGAATACTTCTAACTATTTGAAAATTTTCTTTCATTATTTGAAAATAAGTTAATATATTTGTGAAAACATTTAAACAAAGATAGGAATAAATATAACTGTTATGGAAATTGAACAAATAAAAAAGAAAATTCAGTACGGAGATTATAATGTTCTTCAGAAAATTATCAATGCTCCAACTGTTGCAGCTGCAAGAATGAGATTTTTAAGAGGAGATGAAGATGCAATAGCAGCTATGAAAAAAATACAAGAGAATAGAGAAAAATTTATCAAGGAAAATCAAGAACTAAAAAATTAGCATTATGAAAAAGCTTATCCAAAAAATTCTAAAGTATAGAGCAGCTTATGTAGTAACTGTTTTTGCAGAAAAAGAAATCTGTTACGAATGGATCCTTTTCGGGAAGTTCATAATTGGTAAATCCTATAAACGATTTAGTATTTAATAAATAATTTAAAACCATTTAAACACCGTTTAAATATGTTTGAGTATTATAATAACACACTTTGCGTAAAAGCTAACTGGTTGGCAAAAGAAGGTGTAATAACACTAGATGCTTTAATGAAAATGGCGCAAAGAGGCAAAGTACAAAGAGCTAGAACTGCTAGAGGTTTGGGTAATTGCGCTTTGTACATTTATGCATCGCTTCCAGAGCGATTTAAAAATATCATAGAGCATGACTTAGGAATTAATCCTACCGAACAGAGTTCTACAATATCACTTTCTGAATATCTGAAATCAGATGAAAATGCAGCAGCATATTTTTCTAATTATGAACTAGAAGATGGTAGATATTTAAGTGAAACTAATATAGATGCTGTAGATGAATACACTGCAAATGTTTGTGTATTTAATGCAATTTCCAAAGTTATTGAAAAAGTAGTTGGCGCGAACCCTAAAATTAATAAAGCAGATTTATGGGAAAAAATTGCAAAATCTGTACATAAAATCTCTGATGATTTAAGAAAAAGATACCCCTTTGATCTACCTACCAATTCAAGAGCTTTAAGAGCGAAATATGAATCTTGTATTTTAGAAAAGCCTAACCAAAGATATCCTAGAACTGGTCTAGAGGGTTTAATACACGAAAACTACTGTAATTCTCATACCGTAAAAATTACAAAAGAAGTTGGTGAATGGTTGATTGCATATTATTCACTACCTAACAAACCAAGCATTCCAGAACTGTTGAATGCCTACGAAATGAATCGCTCTTACACTGGTTTCCCTAAACTTTCTGAAAGTGGAATTTTCAACTTTCTTATGAAGCCTGAAAATGAAAGAATTTGGATTTTGGCAAGAGATGGTAAAGATGCTTATATCAATCGTTTCGGGCATACTATAAAACGTAATAGAGAAACATTGTTCCCGAATGCACATTGGGCAATTGATGGAACTAAACTAGATACTATTCATTATTGGGATTCTGCCAATAAAATGGCTGCAATGATGAACATAGATGTAGTAGTAGATGTTTACAGTGAAAAAATAATTGGCTGGAGCTTCTCCGAAACCGAAAATCACATAGATCACTTCAAAGCCGTAAAAATGGCAGTAAATACCTCTTGTGCTAGACCTTACTTATTTACCTATGATGCACAATCTGGACATAAAACCAAAAAGATGCAGGAGCTATATAGTAAAATAGTTGCAGCTGGTGGAACTCACTACCATCATAAAGTTGGGCGAAAATCCAATCCTATAGAACAATTGTTTGACAGATTTCAACAGCAGGTTGTTTGTAAAAGATGGTTTTCTGATAAACAATCTATCAAATCTAAACGAACGCGATCTCAGGTAAATATGGATTTTATTAAAGAGTTTAAATCTGCATTACCAACTAAAGAAGAGCTTTATAAACACTGGATTGTGATGGTGAATGAATGGAACCAAATGAAGCATCCAAAATTTGATAAATCTAGAAACGAAGTTTATAACCATAAAACAGATTACCGTCAAGAGTTAGATCCATTAGAGCAAATATCTATGTTCTGGCTGAACGAAACTAAACCTAAAAAATATACTAAAGACGGAATGAAGCTTACAGTTGCCGGTATGGATTATGAATTTGAGGTCTATGATTCAAACAAAGAAGTAGATATAGATTTCAGAAGGAAGTATGTGAACACTCAATTAATAGTTTCTTATGATCCTGAATATTTAGACGAATACATTTCATTGTACGAGATTAATGATAAAGGTCAAAAAGTATTTGTAGCATACGCACAGAAAAAACGCCAACATGCACAGGTTCCTGTTCTTATGGGTAAAGATGGAGAAGAAAAATTGAGAAAGGATATGCTAATTCGAGAGCTTGAATACTTCAGAGACTTAGAAACCTATCAGCAAATTGCAGAACGTACTGGAATAACTAGAGAAAAACTTATAGATGAACAGAATGCTATGATTAATAATAACTGGGAATTAGACGTGAAACTGGCAGCGTACGGAACCAAAGAAGAGCAATTAACCATCAATAAAAAATCAGTTTTTGAAAGATTTAACAGCAAATAATAAATAATAGATATGAATCAGAAAGAAAAAATTGCCATCGTAGAACAACTAAGATTATACGTGGCACAAAAAGGAAGTCAGAATAAAGCAGCCGCTTCTTTGAAAGGTGTATCTGCTGCTGTGGTTTCTCATTTTTTAAGTGGAAACTGGGAACCATACAGCGATGATATGTTTAGAAAATTAGGAGCTCAAATCGGTTATAATTCTAAAGAATGGCAGTTCGCTCCTACAACTAATGCCAATGACTTGCTGGCATTATTAGAAGATGCTAAAATGAATGCCTTAGTGGTTTCTGTAGTAAGTACTGCAGGAGCAGGCAAATCTCAAACTACAAAAAAATTCGCATCAGAAAATCAAAATGTTGTGAGAATAGAATGTGGTCAATATTGGGATAGAAAATTTTTCTTACAAGAAATATTGACACAATTAGGAGATAAAAACCCTTCTATGAGAATTACAGAAATGATGAGAGATATTGTAATGGCTTTCAAAAAAATGCAAAATCCTCAGCTCATTATAGACGAAGTCGATAAAATAGATGATAAAGTACTTCTTTTCCTTATTACGCTTTATAACGAGCTAAAAGGGCATTGTTCCATAGTAATTCTAGCTACACATTACCTCAAAAAAAGATTTCAAGACGGTATCAGATTACGTAAAAAAGGATACGAAGAGCTTAACTCTCGTTTTGGTAGGTTCTATGAACTAGAAACAACTTCTTATCAAGATGTAAAAGTTTTATGTGAAGCTAACGGATTGAATGACGAAAGTATCATTAAAATTATTGCAAGAAACGCAAACGGTGATTTAAGAGCAGTATCAGATAGTATTATCGCTGCGAGAATTGATGATAAAAGAAAATTGTTAGCCAATGAAAGAGTTTAGATATCACCCAGAAATTGAAGGTCTGAAAGTGAACGAAGATGGCTCTGAAATTATTTTGAATGAGCAACGAGTTGAAATTGTAGAGAGACCAGATAAATTCAAACATATATACTACAAAAATAAAATAGTAAGTATTTCTAGGTTAATTCTAGAGTGTTGGGTAGGAATGCCTCCAGAACCAAAACTAATTGCAAAACATAAAGACTTAGATCAAAGTAATTTTCATTATACCAATTTAGTATGGGGAACTAGAGGCGGGAATGCTATATGCCCAACCAAGCTTACAAAAAAACAGGAAATGGAAATTGTAGAAAAATACAAAGCAGGAGTATCTCTTAATAAACTACATCAGGAGTATTCTATTGCTTTAACATCGGTAAAAAAAGTAATTAAAAGAAACGAAAATAGATAGTATGGCAAATGATTTCTTCTCTGTAACCGAACTAGAAAGTACAAAGTTTAAGGTGATGGATTTCGAAGGTAGATGGTTGGAATCATTTGGGAAGCCCGAAGCGCGTGGAGTTTGGATTATTTATGGTGAATCATTTCACGGAAAGTCTTCATTTATGACTCAATTAGCCAAATATCTTACAGATTTTGTAAAACATAAAGTCTTAATCAATTCACTAGAAGAGGGAAAGTCTGAATCATTCAAATTGAATATCCAAAGAGCAGCATTAGGCACAGTAGCAGATAAAATTTTACTTGGCAATCGTCAACCAATAGAAGCAGTAAAAAAAAGACTAAAGTCCCGGCGAAGCCCTGAAGTGATTTTTACCGACAGTATCCAGTACACAGACCTCAATAAAAAAACATACCACGAGCTTCGGGATGAATTTTCAAGTAAACTGTGGGTTTTTATTTCTCAAGCTGACGGTAAGGAACCAAGAGGAGCACTTGCGAAGCATGTAAGGTTTGATGCAGATGTGAAAATAAGAGTAGAAGGCTATAAGGCATTCGTAGAATCCAGATACGGAGGTGGAAAGGTTTTTATTATTGATGCTGAACGTGCTGCTGCTTATTGGGGCGAAATCGAATAAAATAAAAAATATGGAAAAATTTAACAGTAAAAGATGGTTCGAACTTACAATAGCGCTACAGTATGACTCTTATGGTGAAAAATACCTAACGGCTTTTGAAAGAATGTACATCCACAAAGAAAGAAGCGAACTATTGAACTTCAGAAATTGGAAAATTCCTTATACAATAGAAGAAAAACTAAAAGTGAAACTAAATTTTATAATATCTAAAAACTGGGAAGCTCCCGAATAATAATTATGACAGCAATAGACATCAACGCTCTCACAGAAGAGCAAAAAAAACAAATTGCAGCAAATTTTGCAGCAGAGGAAAAAGCAAAAAAAGAGAAAAAAGCAGCCGATAAAAAACTGCTTAAAGGTTTAGAAAATGATGTAGTTCTTAAGGTTATTGATTTTTTCATTGACAAAAGAAATGATCTAGAAGATAGAATTGTGAATCTTTTCAAAGAAATAGAACCTGTAATTGAACTACGAGCTGAAGTATTTGGAAACGAAAAACGTGAACAGGATAGCCACACTTTTACATTAGATGATGGTACTGCTTCAGTAAAAGTTGGGTGGAATGTTCGCCCATCGTTCAACGGAACTGAAGCCGAGGGTATTGTAAAACTACGTCAATTTATGGCTTCGTTGGCTGGCGAAAGCGAAAACGAAAAGCTAATGATGGATATGATACAAATATTCCTAAAAACCGATTCACAAGGTAATTATAACCCTCAAAAAGTACGTGAACTAAATAGTATGAGAAATAGAGCCAATAGCGAGCTTTTTAACGAAGGTATGGACATTATAAATGAAGCTATGATAGACATCAGAACCAGCCGTTATGCACGAGGTTACAAAATGGTGGATTTTGGAAATGGAATTATAAAACGTGTGAATTTTAATTTTTCAATCGATTAAAAATGAATACACTTTTTATTTTTTCCTGTATAGGCTTTTCAATAGCAGGATTTATAGTAGGAGCACTATTCTCCATGTATTTAAACGGAAATTTTAAAGAAGATTTAAGCAAACCAAATAACGATTTTGACTAATGGCAACACTTAAAAAATTGATGACTCTTCTATCAAAAGAAGGCTTAGTAAATAATAGAGCTGAAGTGATAAATACCTTTACCAATGGCAGAACATCTTCAGCTAGAGAGTTAAGCGAAACAGAGCTAGAAACCTTATGCAGATTTTTTGAAACTAATTCACAAGAAACTTTAGACAAGAAAAGGAAACGATTAATTGCGGTAATCTTTGGAGTTTATAAAAAGATGAATAAAAAAGTGACGATTGAATATGTAAAAGGAATTGCTTGTAGAGCAGCACAAGAATCTCATTTTAATCAAATCACGTCATCTAGATTAGACAGCCTTTACAATGCATTTTTGAAAGCTCAAAAAGACCTAGACTTTACCGGAAGATTGGTTGAAAATTTTATAGCAGAATCTCAATATTATAATTAATGAGCCTGAAAAAAAGAAAATCAAAACTTACAGAGCTATTCCCGGAGCGCGAAGCGCTACGAGTGAGGCCTATAAAACCTAAATCTAAAACAAAAATTATTATCAATTCAAAAAAAAATTAAATAAAATAATAATTGTTGGTTTTCCCCTTAGTTTAAATTGGAAAACGCTTTTGTGGCCAGGTTCGAATCCTGTAAGGGGAACAAATTTTTAAAAAAAAAGAAATTATGGAAACACTCGCTTCAATTTTATTGATCATTTGCTATTCAGGCGTTACTATTGGTTTTGTTTCGCTTATTATACACACAATTAAAACAAAATTTAGAAAATGAAAATAGTATTTATAATATCTGCAATACTAACCATTTTAAGTCTAATTATAGGAATAATAAGTACCATAATTTTTATATGGACGATTGATGATTTTTATCGAAACATAGCACTTACTTCAGTTGTAAGTACTTTAATTTTTGCTTTAATAACAGATATTTTAACCAGTAATTAAAATGAAAACAACCAAACTTACCTCACAGATTGCTGCAATGTTAATAAAACCACACATTAATAACATGCATCAAAGAATTCTGAAAGCTTTAGAAAATATCAAAACTGGAACTTTCAGACAGATTGCACTGGAGGCGGAACTAGAACCCGACCAGGTATGGAAAAGAATGAGTGAATTGGAAAAGAAAGGATATGTTGATGGAACCGAAATTACCATTTGCCAAAAAACAAATAGACCAGTTACCCTTTGGAAAATTAAAGAAATACTTTTTAATAATTAAGATATGTACTTAACCCACCAGAGCTATGCCACAGCAGCTAAAAACAAGCTAGAAGAAGAGTTTTTTAACTATCTACAATCTATAGATAGATAATTAATTGAAGATCATAAAATTGAAGATTTCAAAGCAGAAATTTTGAAAAAATATGATGAAT
>JADHED010002901.1_pt1 | contig 11029 bp, 11 predicted proteins | sample 8952041 | NCBI WGS metagenome assembly JADHED01 (sample SAMN16124423, study PRJNA663239) | bioreactor sludge metagenome | isolation source: sludge (control) | place: India:Bengaluru | collected 2018-09-08
CAAAGCGCATCCTGTCAGGGGACACCAGGGATCCCGCCTGCTTCACATGGACACCCAGCACCGACCGGAGGGCGGCATGGAGGAGGTGCGTGACCGTGTGATTGGCCCGTATCAGGTTCCTGTTCACGATGTCATAGGCCGCGGTGACCCTATCACCCTTTTTAAATTCCCCTTTGACGACTTCACCGACATGGGTGGTCGTTTTATTGTTCTTCTTCGTGTCCTCGACCCGGAACACCGCCCCGGTCAAGGATGTTATCAGGCCGATATCCCCCACCTGGCCTCCGGATTCGCCGTAGAAGGGGGTCTCCTGCAGCACCAAGAGTCCCCTGGAACCTTCACCAAGGCGGTCAATGGCGGCAGCGCCGTCATGGAGCAGCTCCACGGTCGTGGACACGGTCTCAGAGTCGTAACCCCGGAAGACTGTATCAGGAGCGGTTTTGCCGATCTCCTCGCAGGCTTCGTCAAGGCTGCCTGACGCGGCCTTCCAGCTCTGCTTACCCCTTTCACGCTGCTTTACCATCTCATCTTCATAGCCCTTGACGTCCACGTCAAGGCCGCGCTCCATTGCCATCTCCCTGGTCATCTCCAGGGGGAATCCGAAGGTGTCATGGAGGATGAACGCGTCGCTCCCCGACACTATTTTTTCCCTGTTTTTCGAGCAGGTCTTCATTATCTCTTCGAGGCGGTCCATGCCGTTCTCGAGGGTTTCCAGGAAGCGCCTCTCCTCGGATTCTATGACCTTTTTCACATTGACCGAGGATTCCTTGATCTCGGGATAAAAGTCTCCCATGATGCCGACGATCGGATCTACCACGGCGTATATGAAGGGCTCCGCGATGCCGAGCTGGCGGGTGAAGCGCATGGCGCGCCGGAGGATGCGCCGCAGCACATAGCCCCTGCCGTCATTGGAGGGATAAACCCCATCCGACACGGCGAAGGTAATGGCCCTGGCGTGCTCGGCGATGATGTTCACCGGAACCTTTTTGTCGTCCCGGTAGTCGATCTTTGCCCGGTCGCATACGAATTTGGTGATGCTGATGAACTCGTCTGTCTCGAAGACCGAATCGACGTTCTGCACCAGCGCGGCCAGACGCTCAAGGCCCATGCCGGTATCGATACCGGGCCTGGGCAGGGGTTTCAGGTTCCCCGCCGCGTCCTGGTTGTACTGGTTGAAGACCAGGTTCCAGTATTCCAGGAAACGCTCGCACTCGCATCCTGGCTTGCAGTCCGGTTTGCCGCAGCCGTAGGCCTCGCCCCTGTCTATGTAGAGCTCGGAGCAGGGACCGCAGGCCCCGGTGTCCCCGGCGGGTCCCCAGAAGTTATCCGCCTTGCCGAGGCGCACGATTTTTTTCTCCGGTATGCCGATATTCTTGTTCCACAACGCGAATGCCTCGTCATCGTCCTGGTAGATGGACACCCAGATCCTGTCCGTGGGAAAGCCGATCACCTTCGTCGAATAATCCCAGGCAAACTCGATTGCTTCTTTTTTAAAATAATCGCCGAAGGAAAAGTTGCCGAGCATCTCGAAAAAGGTCAGGTGCCGCTTGGTTTTGCCGACGTTCTCCAGATCGCTGGTGCGGAGGCATTTCTGCACCGACGAGGCCCTGGTGTATTCCAGGTCCACCGTACCGGCGAACATGGGCTTAAACTGGACCATGCCGGCCGTGGTGAAGAGGAGGGTCGGGTCATCCTTGGGGAGAAGGGAGCTGGAAGGGACGATCCGGTGACCCCGTTCCCGAAAAAAATCAATGAAGGACTTCCGCAGATCCATTACCGTAAGCATGTCGCACCGCCTGTTATGATCCTCTCAAAACGAGGTATTGTGGCAATTTCTAGGCACCCTGCCATATTTTTCAAGGAAATATTAATACCCCGGATAAACCATGAACGATATTCATTCACTAGTTTTGGAAAGTGACTTTACAAAATAGTGGCTCCGGGCAGATGATATCTGCCATGCACCTGAAGCGTATAATATTACAGCCCGCTAACTATCCGACCAATGACCAGTATCCTTTTAACCTTGAGCTTTTCCGGGTCACTGATTCAATTGAATTTACAAAGCCCGTGGTATTTTTTGTGGGTGAAAACGGCAGCGGAAAATCGACCCTGCTCCGGGCCATAGCCACGAAATGCGGCATACACATATGGGAGGGAATGGAGCGGACCAGGGCACACTACAACAGGTATGAAAAGGACCTTCATAAATATATCAGCGCCGAGTGGGTGGACAAGCCGGTGCCGGGGTCATTCTTCGCGTCTGAGATATTCCGGAATTTTGCAGTGAACCTTGATGAATGGGCCTCCATGTCGCCTGCCACGCTGGAGTATTTCGGGGGAAAATCTCTTCTCGAGCAGTCCCACGGCCAGTGCCACATGTCTTTCTTTAAAAACCGATTCCAGATAAAGGGGCTCTATCTCCTGGACGAGCCGGAAAACGCCCTCTCCCCGAAACGGCAGATTGAGCTCTTGCAGCTCCTCGATCAGATGGGCCGGCTGGGTCATGCCCAGTTCATAATAGCGACCCATTCGCCGATCCTCCTTGCCCTTCAGGGATCGGAGATATTCAGCTTTGACCGTGCCCCCATACATACGATCGATTATGAAGACACCGATCACTACCGCATCTACAAGTCCTTCATAAACGACAGGAAATCCATGTTCGAAGGACTGAAATGAAGGTTACCGTATAATAGCGTTAATCACCCCGTTTTCGATTGTAAGACAGTCGGTAGTGCCAGAACCGTTACACAGAACCCCTGAGAACGTAGCTTTCATGATTGTGCCGGTTCCGCTCCATGCTGAGATATTGAGCCTGAAGTCATTGTTTACCGTATAATTTGCATTCATTGTATAGGCGGTATTCGCCCTTGTGTAGGAAAAGTAGCTTGTTGCGCTTTCCAGATACTCGGAACCTGCCGCCGGAGAGGTCAATGAAATGGTTACCGTATGGATCCCCGCGGAGTCTGAGGCGGTAAAAACGCCGGTGTAGGCGTTGCCCGACGATGTCAATCCCGATGTCATATTCAGTACCTTAAATTCAGGGGCGGTCGATAATCCGCCGATTATGGCAAAGCTCATGTATGATGATGAAAAGCCGCTCGTCAAGGTGAACAGGCTTGTTGCGTCAATCTTGGACTCTTCATCCGTACAGCGTAAAACAATAACAGTCGAAAGACAGATCAAAATGCATAACAATTTTTTCATAACTCCCCCCCTTCACGCGCTGATGCATGCATCATTAAAATAGTTAATTAATATAAGCAGGAAAACTGACTCGTCAGATTTTGCAATACTTACCTACGCATACCAGGATTACAAGAAAAAATGTAGTTAATAATGAAAAAAAGTCCGGTTAGACGGCGATCGACATTGGCAACCAATATGCTAGTGACCGATAATCACTCCCTATCCTCATTCTCCTTGAGTATCCTTTCCGTCACGGTTCTCACCATTTCGGTGTCGAAACCCCTGCTGTGAAGAAAATAAGAGAGCTTGGCGATGCTGTTTTTTTTATCCTTTACCGCCGCATACTTTTTTTGGGCAATGGCGTACAAGGCTTCAGGATCGGTGTGGATGGTTTCGGTTTCTTTAAGGGCATGGTTTATTATCTGCCGGGAAATCCCCTTCTTCTGCAATTCCCTCGCCAAAAGCTGCTTCCCCACCAGCTTTTTTCTTAGTTTATTTTCGATATATCGCGCGGCGTAATCCGCGTCATCAATATACCCGGCTCTCGTGATGGCGTTGACGATCTCGCGGATAATGTCACGGTCGAATTTTTTTTTACCCAGATACCTCTCCATTTCCAGCGCCGACCGTGGGCAGATGGCAAGGTAATTCAGCGCCATGGCTTTGCACCGGTAGCGCTGTGATTCAACTGACAACTGAGCATATTCCGTTGCGTCAATGGACCTTCCTGTCTCCAGACCGTACAGGCCGGTCACCGCGAGGGGTATTTTCAATAGCTCCCCGTTATCCAGTTCCAGGGTGACACAGTCATTGCCGTGCCTTATCTTACTGATTGTAATCATCCATTGACCTGTATAAACAAAAAGAGGATGCTGCCGAGCATCCTCTTTTTCGCAATATATCTGCTTGAATTAACGTTTCGAGAACTGGAACCGCTTCCGCGCTTTTTTCTGTCCCGGCTTCTTCCGCTCAACTTCCCTGGAATCCCGGGTGAGAAACCCGCCTTCCCTGAGCTGCTTGCGCAGTTTTTCATCGGTCTGAACGAGGCACCGCGCGATACCCATCTTGACCGCCCCGGCCTGGCCGGACCAACCGCCGCCGTCTACGATGGCCAATACGTCGTATTTGCCGAGCAATCCCACGTGCTCCATGGGCTGGCGAACGATAAGCTCCAGCGTTTTCCGCCTGAAATACTCGCTTATTGGCTGTTTGTTGATCACCATGTTTCCGGAACCGGGGGCAAGCCAGACCCTGGCAACGGATGTTTTTCTTCTTCCGGTAGCATAATAACGGTTAGACATAACGACTCCTCTATATATCAAGTGGTTCCGGTTTCTGAGCCTGGTGCGGATGCTCTGAGCCGGTATAAACTTTCAGGTTGCCGAAAATCTTTCGTCCCATCCTGCTTTTCGGGAGCATGAGCCGTACGGCATGTTCGATGACGAATTCAGGCTGTTCCTTCCGGATCTTCTTGATGTTCACGAACTTTATGCCGCCGGGATACTGGGAATGCCTGAAGTATTCCTTATCCTCATCCTTGGAACCGGTCATGACGACCTTCTCGGCATTGATGATAATGACGTTGTCGCCCATGTCAAGATTGGGGGTGAAGGTCGGCTTGTTCTTTCCCCGCAGGATCTTGGCAACCTCGGAGGCAAGCCTTCCGAGGATTTTGCCATTGGCGTCGATAATATACCATTTTTTGTCTATTTCAGACGCCTTCATGGAATATGTTTTTTGAATTCCTTTCATATCAGTCTCGTACTGTTATAGTAAGATAATATTTTTCCGCAATCAGTAAAAATTAATCGGAAGGTTTAAATTATATACAGCCCCTTTTCTGTCAATAAAAATTATTATTAATTTTGATATTAATTTGAATAGTTTCTTCTTAAATTTAATTATAATACATGATTTAAAGAACAGAATATAGCATCATACGGTCAAATCCATATACAATATGACGTATTCTGAATTCCTAAAAATAATTTGACTATTTGAATAAATTCTTTTTATATTAACCATTGCACTCAATCACCATCAAAGGAGTAACCTGATGAAAAAGGCCTTCATATTTATTTTTTGCTTTGTATTCCTGCTCGGATTTGTCTCCTGCGGGACGGCAAAAAACGTAAAAGACAACAAATCGGACGATTTTTCAATGGATGAAAAATCCGAGAAGATGGCCCCCACCAGAGACAGGGCCGAAGGCGTTGCGGCCATATTTGATAACGACAAAGCCCTGGCCCGGGACCGCGCCATCAACGACGCCCGCAACAAGCTGGTCGAGAAGGTCATGGGCACCACGGTATCCGGGGAAAGCGCGGTGAAGGACTTTGAGCTCGTGAAAATGCTGATCGAGTCGAAATCGTACGGCCTGGTAAAAAAAGAGAAGATCGTCAGCGAAAAAGCTGAAAGCGACCTCTACCGTGTCGAGATTGAGGGCACCGTCGAACCGGCTGTCGTCGAGGACGCCGTCGAGGACGCCCTGAACCGCTACGGCAAACCCAAATTCATGATCCTCATCAGCGAGACATTCGAGGGCAGAATGAACCAGCCCGGTTTCACCGAAACGGAAATTCTCATGCAGGAGCGCATGGGACAGGCCGGCTTCCAGTTCGTCGACATCCAGATCGTTCAGGACATGATGAAACGCCAGTACGGACGCATGGCCAAGGCCATGAACGGCCAGGTCACTGAAGACGTCCAGAACATGCTGCTGAACGATGTCGGCGCCGAGGTCATCATCATCGGCACCGCCCAGACCAAGGACCAGTCGCAGGCGCTGAGGGAATACTCTAAAAACATGAAATCCAAGTCGGCCATCGTGCGCCTGAAAGCGATCGACGTCTACTCGGGCAGAATACTGGCCACGACCAGCAAGGACGCTCCGGGCGTTCACATCCAGTCCGATACCGCGTCGAAGAAGGCCATCGAGAACGTCATCAAGAGGATCCTCGGCGGCAAGGATGAGGATACCGGAAAGTCGAAACCGGGTCCCTTCATGGACGACATTATCAAGCAGTTCGTCAAATCCGCCACCCACCGCCAGATCAACATCTACCTGAGCGGTCTCGATTACAACGGAATGAGAAAATTCAGGGAAGAAGTATCGAACAGGATCCGCGGCGTCCAGCAGGTGCTGGAAAAAGGACGGATGGGCCAGGTAGCCCGGATCGAGATCTACTTTGCCGGGACCACCACGGAATTTGTCGACGAGCTCAAATCCAAGGCGAGCAAGCTCGGCTTTGATTTCGAGATCCCCGACACCTTCCCGAACAAGGTCACCATCCAGGCAAAACTCCTGAATAAATGATGCACGACAACATCATTGCTCAGCAAAAAAGGCCGTCAGATCGACGGCCTTTTTTATTATCAAAACTGCTTTCGAACATATGCTGTCTCGAGGAACATCTTTGATGATTTATTGGTATTGGGATTTAAGTTATAATCTGAAAATTGTTGACATATTGACCTATAGATGGGAGAATTCATTAATAACAACCAGCGGTTCTCTCACCATGTCTTAGAACCTATCCGCCGGATGCGCGGCGCATCAATTAACTATCGGGAGCATCCTTATGAAAAAAAGAAAAAACTATCTGATAGACAAAAAGTTTCAGTTCCGCGCCACCTTTATCATTATCGGCCTTTCAACCGCCATTATCTCTGTAATAATAATTTTCATCTCAATCATTGCTGTTTTCAATAACACAAAAATTAAAGAAATCATAGGCGCCGAGGACAACATCGTGCAGTTTTTGGCCACGAAACCGGATAACGTTGACACCCGCTACTACAACGATGTGCTGAAAGACATCGCCAAAAAGCATAACACCAACACGAAAGACATGAACGATATCATCTTTAATAACCAGATTCTGCTCATGGTCACATTGCTGATAGCGCTGCTCGGTGAATGCCTGCTCTCCATGAAGCTCATCAGGTTGACCCACAGGATATCGGGACCCATTTATGTCATGAGCAATTATATACGGTCCATTATCGATGGCAAGAAACCCGAGATCCGCAATTTAAGAAAAGACGACGAGCTCCAGGAATTCCACCGGCTGTTTAAAGAGATGGTTGACACAATGGAAAAGGGAAAAAAGTAATATAACTATGAACAAAACCATACCAATACTGGCAACAATCATCTTTATGACGGCCTCAGCTGCAACGGGTCCTTCTTTGAACGCCAAAACTGATCCAAACGTTCAAAAGATGTTCGACCGTGGCAAGGGATACTATATGAGCACCGATTATTCGATGGCGATCCATTATTTCAGGGGCGCCCTCGCCCTGGACCCGAAGCATTTTGATTCCCTGCATTACATGGGCGGCGCCCTTTATCATACCGGCGATTCTCAGGGCGCCATCGAATACTACACGAAAGCCCTCGAGGTAAATCCAAATTCATATTACACTTTCTATAAACGGGGCCAGACCAAATACTATGAGAAAAGGGTGGCCGAGGCAGTGGATGATTACTCAAAGGCTCTGACGATAAAAAGGGATTTTTTGGAATCACTCTATGCCCGCGGGCTGGCCTATATCGACCTCGGGGAGCAGCAGAAGGCCATTGACGATTTTTTATTGTACCTCCTTGCCGATCCCGGCAACTACAAGGTCTGGTATCTAAAAGGGTTCGCCCTATACAAAAAAGGGGAAAAGGACGCTGCGTTGAAGGATTTTAACCGGGCCAAATCATTGTCGAGAACCCAGCTTCCCAATTACGCCGACGATATCAATCCTTTCTCGGTGCATTACAAGGAAAAGATTGCGGCCAAAGAAAAGAACAAGGAGAAACAGAAAGATTTCAAGAAGGAGGAAAAGGTTAAGGGTAAATCAGACGAGCGATCCAAGTCGTTTTGATCAAATCCCTGCCGCCTCGACATCCCGGAGCAGAGCTCCTGGATGTGCGCACGCCGCGATGAATAATCACTTCTTGCTGAAATATTTTTCAAGGAACGTGTCAGCGTCTGACGATGTAAGGGGCTTAGAAAAATAGTAGCCCTGGGCGTAATCGCATCCCCAGTTTTTTAGAAGTTCCACGTGGGACGGATCATCGGTCCCTTCCGCCACGACCTTGAGGCCCAGGTTATGGGCAAGGCTGATAACTGACCTGACGATGATCTCGCTCTGGTCATCTATGTGCATCCATTTAACAAAGGACTGGTCAATCTTGATCACATTCACCGGGAAGTGCATCAGATAGCTCAGTGATGAATACCCCGTGCCGAAATCATCCATGTAGAGCATGAAATTCTTTGACCTGAATTCAAGCAGCGCGATATTGGCCGATTCCATATCGCTCATGAAGGCGCTTTCAGTGATCTCAAAGGCTATATCGGCGGGGTTGATATTGTATTTTTCCGTAATCTCGAAAACGCGTGCCGTCAGGTTCGGAAAAATGAACTGGCGCGGCGATATGTTCACATTGACCCGAAGCGGTGAATCAAGATTGAACTTTTCCTTCCATTCGTTAATCTGCCTGCATGTTTCTTCTACGATCCAGAGACCCAGAGGAAATATCAACGCAGACTCCTCGGCCACGACGATGAACCTGTCAGGCGTAATAACAGCGCCATTTTCATCGATCATTCTGATAAGAGCCTCAAATCCAGATATTTTATCATGTTCGAGAGACATCACTGGCTGGTAATAGAGCCTGAACATATTGTTTTCCAAAGCGGTCCAGAGCCTGGCTTCCAACTCCTTTTTTTCTTTGTTTACCTCGTGATCGTCATGATGCGGTAATACGACCTGATTTTCCGGGATCAAGTCCACGTCAAGCCTCTTCTGGCTCATGAGCTCCGACAGAAGCGAATTGATCTGTATCGATGAATCGTTATTCAGTATTACTTTCTTATGCTCTGACAGAAAGCGTATCGCCTCGTCGATATACTTAAAAAAGAAGTTTTTACCGAACGGCGACGTCATTATGCCGGAGATAATATCATTGATCTGCAGGGAATAGGATTTTTCTGATAATGTCGTGTCAATAATTATCAATGGGAGTGAAAAATCATCCGCTATTTTAATTATATTATCAAAAAGCTTGTCATTTTGAATATCGCCTCGAGGAGGAGCCGAGGTAATAATGTAATCCGGGAAAACCTTGATAATGCGATTATATGATTCATCCATGGAGCAGAAATCCACGTAGTGACCCTGGGGCTCGATAATTGCCTCTATCTCCCTCTGCTTATCAGTGGGGAAGTTGACGGCCAGTATATTTAGTTTTATTCTGCCTGTACTTTCTTCCATAAATGGATTGCCTGGTATTTACCCCGATTAATGATGGGTTATATAATAAAGCCGGGGTTAATTCCCGGCCGTATTGAACTCATCGTTCCCTTTATTTCTTCTTGATTATACAGACGCTCACCACCTCGCCGGTCGGTCCGTAGGGCTCCGGCTTTTTTGCGAAATATTTCTTGGCGGTATCATAGTTATACACCTGCGGACCGTCTTCCATTCCCTGGAGCGTGATCGTCAGGATTTTTCCCTCAAGCTTCCATGAAAGATTCCCGGTACGCTCTGTTTCGCTGCCTACTTTCTTGTAGGTGCCGATGCCTCCTGCGGCGAAGGTGAATGTCCATACCGGACTTTCCGTATACCTGGTATCGCCAGGATTGAGCAGACAGTGCATCCGGTACTCTCCGCTCGGGGCCGGGACGCTAGAACCGGATTTGGCTTCCTCGGCCAGTTTGCCGCTTTTCCACGTTCCCTTGACGACCTTCTTATTGGCATAAGTCATGGTGCCTTCGCCATCCATCTGGTCGTTCTTCCACTGGCCGTTGTATGTATCCCCGGACTTCCATGTCATGGTGCCTTTGCCCTCTCGCTTTCCGTTTTTAAAGGCTCCTTCATATTTATCGCCGCTCTTCCATGTCATGGTTCCCATTTTATCCATCTGGCCGTTGGTCCACATGCCGGTATACCTGGTGCCATTGGCGTAGGTCATGGTGCCGTAGGTGCTCATCCTGTTATCAAGAAAGGTGCCTTCATACTTGTCGCCATTGGGCCACGTCATGATACCGTTTCCCTTCATTTTCCCCCTGACCCACACTCCCTTATAAACAATTCCGTTCTTGTAGGTCATGGTCCCTTTGCCCTCCATGGTGCCGTTCTTAAACTGGCCATCATAGGTGTCACCGCTGGTCCAGGTCATGGTGCCGGTGCCGTTTTTACAATCCCCCTTGAGGCATTGCTGTGAAAAGACGTATTGCCCTGCACCAATCATCAGCAGAACAGCAAAAATAGATAATTTTTTCATGCATCCCTCTCTTTGTTTTTTCTTAATTATAAACCGGTTAATCTTTTTTTCAAGCAGATTATTTTTCATGGAATGCAAGCCGATTGGCGGCTTCTATTATTAAAATTCTTCAATATAAACACAAAGACCTGTTTGGGGATATATAATATGGAACATGATAACAGGGAAAATCCCAAAAAGTGTATCTTATTTATATGCCCTTACAAGTCATTTGTATTTGACAAAAATCAATGGTACCCTTTTTCTCATGGCATAGAGAAGGCCTAGTGTTATTACCGATCTGTACCAGACAGGCACGATGGACACCGCAAAATACACAATCACCGTCAATGATCTTGCCAGGAAATTCGGACGGCATGCCGTATTTAAAAACATCAATCTGTCTGTTGAGACGGGACGGTCCCTCTGCATCACCGGGCCCAACGGATCAGGAAAATCGACCCTGCTGAGGATCCTCGCTGGGCTCCAGAATCCCACATCCGGGACCGTACTTCTTTCATCGGGCGGCCCCATCGAGAAAGCCCTCTGGATGGACCATATCGGCTATACCGGGCC
>JADHED010002904.1_pt1 | contig 11016 bp, 4 predicted proteins | sample 8952041 | NCBI WGS metagenome assembly JADHED01 (sample SAMN16124423, study PRJNA663239) | bioreactor sludge metagenome | isolation source: sludge (control) | place: India:Bengaluru | collected 2018-09-08
GTGTGAAAAAGCCGGCCCGGGTTGCCTGATGAACACATACGCAGGCATCGTATGGACTGAAAGGAATACCAATAACCGTTATGTGTGTGCAGCCTGCATGGAAGGTGATGCCTTGCCGAAAGCGGAACCGAAAGCCTATAACCTGCTTTCTGCCGCACTGGCGCCTTTTTATCTCAGGTCTGAGATAATTCCCTTTACAGCACTTGAAACATCGGTAAGAAAAATCGAGGACAATTTCCACACCACTGGCGCCATGACATCACGGGAAGAAATGGCGAACCAGGGAACTGAAATCCGCACCGTCGGCTATGATTACGGATTTCTGCTCAACGCACTTACCATGCTGGGATCAAAAAATACCCCGGAAGTTTACAATAAGACCTTATCGGTTGTGGATCGCGAAGGAGCATGGTCAGAATATTACCTGAATGATCGGCCGAGCGGAACCCGCTGTCGCCCCTGGGAAAGCGCCATCAATCTCGAGGCTTTGATTGGTTACGCCTTTCACACGAAAGCCCTTTCCAAACAGGAATAACCGCATCTGAACCTATACATAAACCATTTATATTAAATAAATTACATGAAAACGCGCCTCCGTTTCACCTTGGCAAGCCAGTTGCTTACGCTTATCACCATGGTACTGATCTTGGCCGGCTGTCAGAAAGACAACCTTACCGGGAATGATCCTGTCACCCCCCGGCAATTGGCTGAAAGTTTTGTTACTCCTCCCGATTCCGTTAAGCCATGGGTATACTGGTACTGGATTTCCGACAACATTTCCAAAGAAGGCATCACCCGTGACCTTGAAGCCATGGCCCGGGTCGGTATCGGTGAGGCGTTCATTGGCAATATCGGTCAGCCGGAAATGCCCTATGGCAAAATCTCCATTTTGAGTGAAGAATGGTGGCAGCTCGTGGAACATGCTATTCGGGAAGGCAAAAGGGTCGGTGTAAACATAGGCATGTTCAATTGTCCCGGATGGAGTCAATCCGGCGGTCCCTGGATCAAGTCGACCGAGGCTATGCGCTACCTGGTCAGCAGTGAAACAGTCGTTGATGGTGGAAAAAAGGTTGTTCAGAAACTCAGTCAGCCAAATCCGCGCTTTCAGGATGTCAGGGTAGTTGCCTATCCCGCTCCGGAGAATGACGGTGTTACCCTGGCCGGTTTGAAACCCCGCGTTACGACCCTCCCTGCCCTGGCTGGTGCAGAACGACTTTCAGACGGTGACACATCCACCATATGTTCTTTCAGCGGTGCAGGCAACAGCAAAACCCTCACCATAGACTTTGCTGCTTCAGCACCCTTTACAGCCCGCAGTCTGGTATTATATCCGGCAAAGGCTTCGTTTGCAGCCGATGTGGACGTGCAAGTGGCTGAAAACGGCAGCTTTAAAAGTGTCAAGACATTCCGCTTTGACCGCAGCAATCCGGCTGTAAATGTTGGTCCCATGCCTTATGGCCCCGTTGCGGTAGCCATTCCCGAAACCAGTGCCGATAAATTCAGGATTGTGTTCAGTAATTTCAACCTGAGCAATTTTCTGTCAAATGGTGCAGCAGGACTGAATGTCGGAATGGCTGAGATCCGCCTGGCCGCTGCCCCCCTGCTTGACAGCTATATTGAAAAGCAACTCGGCAAAATGTGCCAGACCCCTTTCCCCTTATGGAACGAATATCAATGGCAAAAACAGCCTGAGACCGGAACAGAGGCCATGCGGGTCAGTCCGGGAAAAGTGATTGACCTCAGTAAGAACATGGCCGCCGACGGCACACTAACCTGGGATGCGCCGGCGGGAAAATGGATTGTGATGCGCATCGGGGCTACACCGACCGGTACAACGAACAGCCCTTCCGCACCCTACGCCACTGGATACGAAGTGGACAAAATGAACCGCGACCACCTGAAAAAGCATTTCGATGCTTTTATCGGCGAGCTGTTGCGCAGGATGCCGGCTGAAGAGCGCACTGCACTGAAACATGTGGTGATGGACAGCTATGAGCAGGGATCACAGAACTGGACAGAGAACCTGGACCAGGATTTCAAAGCGCGCTACGGGTATGACCCTGTGCCCTGGTTGCCTGTATTGAGTGGTAGAATCGTCGGTTCAGCCGATCAGTCTGATCGTTTTCTCTGGGATTTGCGCCGCCTGATTGCCGACAGGGTTGCCTATGATTATGTGGGCGGTTTACGCGACCTGAGTCAGGAACAAGGGCTTCGGGTTTGGTTGGAAAATTATGGTCACTGGGGTTACCCTTCCGAATTTCTGATGTATGGAGGGCAAAGCCATGATATTGCCGGAGAGTTTTGGAATGAGGGTGAACTGGGCAACATCGAATGCCGTGCTTCTTCATCGGCGGCCCACATTTATGGCAAGCGCAGGGTGTCAGCAGAATCCTATACGTCAGCCGGCCTTGCGTATCAGCGATATCCGGCGATGCTCAAGAAAAGAGGCGACTGGAGTTATACGGAAGGTATCAACCATGTGGTACTGCATGTATATATCCAACAGCCGTATGAGGAAAGGAATCCGGGTATCAATGCGGCATTCGGGACAGAATTCAACCGCAAGAATACCTGGTTCGAACAGGCAGGGAAATGGATCGACTACCAGCGCCGGTGCATGTATATGCTGCAACGCGGACTTGCTGTCAATGATGTATGCTATTTTATCGGGGAAGATGTGCCCAAAATGACCGGCACACGCGTACCGGCGCTGCCCAAAGGGTACTCGTTCGACTATATCAACGGAGAAGTCATCCTGAACAGGCTGTCGGTCAAAGACGGAAGACTCGTATTGCCAGATGGTATGAGTTATGGCATGATGGTCCTTCCTCCGCTTGAAACAATGCGCCCGGAACTGCTGCGGAAAATCAGGGATCTTGTCAGCGCAGGTGCAAAAATTCTGGGCCCCATGCCTGATAGATCACCCAGCCTCCAACACTTTCCTGACGCCGACAAGGAGGTTGAACAAATGGCTTCTGAACTGTGGAAAGGCGCCGACGGAAAAACAGGTACAGCATCCGCATTCGGTAAAGGCATCATTATGAACGGCCTGGAGATGCAGGCTGCACTCGACAAAGCCGGCATCCTTCCTGATGTATCCATGAAGGCGGAGACCCCTTTGCTGTATATGCACCGCAGGTTGAACGGAACCGAGATATATTTCATTACAAACCAGGGAGACCAGGCATTGAACGAAGAGATCGGATTCCGGGTCAAAGGCCTGCAACCTGAATGGTGGGATGCCGTATCCGGTGCCCGCAAGGATTTGCCAGCCTATAAACAGGAAGGAGAAATCACAAAAGTTCCCATACATCTTGAACCTTCCGGAAGTGCTTTCATCGTTTTCACCAAGCCTGGTAAACCTGTCTCAGAAGATCCGGAATTGAATTTTCCGAAACCCAAAAAACGCCTGCTTATTGCAACACCCTGGGAGGTTACGTTCGACGCAGCCCGGAGAGGACCTGACAAGCCGGTTATTATGAAAAGTCTTGCAGACTGGTCAATGAATGCGGATGAACGAATCCGGTACTATTCGGGAACCGCCATATATAAAAATACATTTACCCTGAATGAAATTCCTGCAGGGGAGACCCTATACCTCAATCTGGGCAAGGTGGGAATCATGGCTGACGTCATTATCAACGGACAACCGGTGGGCGGCGTTTGGACCGCACCCTGGAGGGTCGATATCACCAGCCATGTAAAGACAGGCGAGAATACCGTGGAGATTGCCGTGGTCAACAACTGGCTCAACCGGCTGATTGGTGACAGCAAACTGCCCCCGGACCAACGAAAAACCTGGACCAATGTTAACCCGATCAAACCGACCGACGCATTGCAGTTTTCAGGTCTGGAAGGTCCTGTCGCGGTGGAATCCGAAAAATAAAGAACTGTGAAATCAATACATCTTTTTCCGATTCTGATCCTTGCCCTCATTGGCAGCGGATGTACACAGTCAACCCTGGTACCGGTGAACCTGAAGACCGAGTACCTGTCAGAACCGATTCAGGTTGATATCCAGTCCCCGGCACTGAGCTGGGTGCTTGAACCGGCGAGGCCGGGACTGAGAAACCTGAATCAGTCGGCCTACCAGGTCCTGGTGGCCAGCAACCCGCACTTGCTAAAGCACGACAAGGGAGACCTCTGGAACAGCGGCAGGATCACTTCTGCGAATTCCCAACAGGTAATCTACGAGGGCAGGCAATTGCTGTCCAGGCAGGCCTGTTACTGGAAGGTAAAGGTTTGGGACCAGGATGGAAAACCTTCTGACTGGTCTTCTCCTGCCACCTGGAAAATGGCCCTCCTGGAAAAGAATGACTGGTCGGGAGCCCGTTGGATCGGACTTCCGAAGGATACCCGCAGTTCAGCGCTATCAGAAAGGCGATTCCACACCTTTACCATGAAGGAAGCCGAAATGAGGAAGGCATATCCTTCACCCCTGCTGAGAAAGGAAATCCGCATAACAAAGAGGATCCGGAATGCAACGGCTTATATGTCGGGTCTGGGGTACGCCGAGTTGTACGTGAACGGCAAAAAATGCGGTGATGAAGTGCTTGACCCGGCTCAGTCAAATTATGACGTGTGCTCATTTTATGTGACCCGCGATATTACCCAATTGCTTAAAAAGGGTGAAAACGCATTGGGCGTGATGCTGGGTAACGGATTTTACGGTCAGAGCATCGCCTTTGTCGACTGGCTTGTCTATGGCACGCCCCGGCTGATCGGAAAAATATGGATCACTTACCGGGATGGTTCAGAAGACATCATCACTACGGGACCGGATTGGAAGGCTGAAACAGGCCCAGTGATGTTCGACAATGTATATGGCGGCGAAAGCTATGATGCCAGGGCGGAGAAAACCGGCTGGAATTTGCCGGGATACGATGATTCCTCGTGGAAGCCTGCAACTGTAGTGGATGCGCCGACTGACAGCCTGCGGTCACAGATGATCCCTCCCGTGAGAAAAATGCAATCTCTGGAACCTGTCCGGATCATTCAGGGCGACAGTGGCCGGACCATATTCGATATCGGCCAGAACATAGCCGGGTGGGCAAGAATAAAAGTCAGTGAAAAGCCGGGGACCACAGTTACCATGCGCTTGGCCGAAAACCTTAAGCCCGATGGCAAATCACTCGATTTTGCTTCCCTGGGTCCTCAGCATACCGGCATGATTCAGACGAACATTTATGTCTGCAGGGGAGACGGGCAGGAAGTATGGGAACCCCGTTTCACCTATGCCGGCTTCAGGTATGTGGAGGTCACCGGGATGTCTCATGAACCCGCCAAAGACATGCTCACCGGGGTTGCCGTGCACAGTTCGGTGCAAAAAAGGGGGGATTTCGCTTGTTCGGATGCTCTTCTCAATAAGATTTACGCCACTTCCTTGTGGACCATCCTGGATAACCTGCACAGCATTCCGGAAGACTGCCCGGCCCGTGAAAAATGCGGCTGGCTGGGGGATGCTCACGGGACGGCCGAAATGGATCTGTATAATTTCGACATGGCCCTGTTTTTCAGAAAATACATGGAGGATATCCGCGGACAACTCGGCCGGGGCGGAGAAACCTATTTTAATGAAAAAGCCACACCCGGCATACCGGCTAATATTTCAACGGGTAAAAGGGTTTGTCAGGAAGCCAGGGTGGACTGGGCCGTGGCGGTTGTGCTGGTCCCGTATTACCTCTATCTCTACGACGATGATATCAGGGTTTTCAGCGAGTTCTACCCAAACATGAAGGACCTGGTGAACTATATTCTGCGATATGAGGACAAGCAGGGAATCATTCAGAACGGGTATGGCGACTGGTGTCCGCCGGGATCGAATGACATGATGGAATGTCCGCCGGAACTGACTTCAACTGCGTTCTTCTACAAAATACTGGATATACTGGAGAACATGGCAGTGAAGCTCAATGATAAGCCTTATGCGGATTGGTGCAAAAGCAAAAAAGGTTCTGTAAAGGAACATTTCAACAATTTCTACCTTAAGCCGGTAGAAGGCACGAATTACCTGACCTACGGAAGTCAGACCGGCATTGTGGCAGCATACCGGGCTGGCCTTATTCCTGAGGATAAAAAGGACGCCGTTCTCGGGGGCCTCCGGTTTGATATCAATAACAGACACGACGGCCATATCTCTACCGGTATCCACGGTCAGCGGATTTATTCGGTGCTGGGTGAAACGGGGTATGACAGCCTCGCATACCGGATCATGACAAACCCTGCCTTTCCGAGCCTGGCGTACTCCCTGTCGTGTGACCTCACAACCTGGCCGGAAGTCCCGCTTGCCTACAAATTGCCGGAGACTGACCGGGGGGCTTCCTTCAACCATCCCATGAATGCCGGATTTGCAGCCTTTTTTCACGAGATCGTGGGAGGAATTCGTCCTGATCCGGAATATCCAGGCTTCCGTTTCTTTACGGTCAAACCGGGTCTGACATCGCTATTGTCATGGGCAAGTACAGCTTTCGAATCGGGCTATGGAAAAATTGCCAGCAACTGGAAAGCGGAAAAAGATGCCTTCACACTCGAAGTTGCCATACCCTGCAATACCCATGCACGGGTTTATATTCCCGCCGGAAGGCTCGATGATGTAACAGAAAACGGACGTCCGCTTTCTGAGATGCAGGGTTTGCGGTCCTCCACCTGGAAGGATGGATATGCCATTCTGGATCTGGGATCAGGGAACTACCATGTTGAATCCCGAAAAAACACCAAATAATCCCTTATGAAAAAGCTGAAATTGAACTTCTGCCTGATAACCGTGGTATTGGCCGCCGTTGCCTTTCTTCCTGCCCCGGCTGCCACGATCATACTCACCAGTGACCAGCAGCTGGCCGATTTGCAGGATCCGGATAAGAAAATCGATCTTTCCACCGGATATACGAAGGTTTTTGCCAGCCTGCGCGAAATATGTGAAGATGCCCGGAAGAAAGGGGACCGTTCTCTCGTGATCGCCTTTGACGAGTTTTTCAGACAATACCGCACCCAGGCCGGGACCATCAGGAGACTCACCCCGGATATGGATGAGTATGTCGGAAAGATTAGGAAAATCAGTGAGTTCGCCGCACACTACGGCATGGGAATCGGACTCAGCCTGCTCAGTCCACTCGATATCGGCCAGGGATTTGTGAACCGCACCGGCCAAAGCGGACGGTGGCTGCACTATGCCGTTGGAATCAGGGATGCCAGAACCGGGCAGTTCAACGTACAATTGTGGAGGGAGCTATACTGGACAAATAACAAGGGCAAAATACCCCTCAGACTCAGCGGAGTCAAGGCTTTCGCCTTCAGGGAAAAAACAATTGCGGGAGGCATCTATTCGGTTGTAAAACCGGAGGATATCCATGCGATAACCAAAGGTGTGAAAATTGAGTTTTACGATACGACCTCCATCATCCCTGCGTGGGAACCCTCGAGCCTGGCCAGCGACGTGAAACTTCCCATCCAGCGTGTCAATATACGTGGCGGAGAAACGGATGAATGGATGGGTTGCGACCGGGTTTTTGTCGAACTGGAATATGAAACCCCTGAAATGGATTATTTCAGTCCGGAAGTGCCCGGATTCCTCAATAATATGCTTGAAAAGTTTTACAGGGCCGGCATTAACCTCACGTCACTCTACTCGGATGAAATGCATATACAACAGGACTGGTATTATTTTAACCATCATGACAACGGCCAGTTGTCCGTGAGATATATGACGCCCAGTATGGCTTCGGCGTACGCCTCAAAATACGGATCGGAATATGCCGATATGGACAAGTACATGCTCTATTTTGTGTATGGTCCCAAATTGGTACTCAATAGCCCACAGGCTGCCTTGAATACGCAATACGTCATGGGTGAAAGTCCGGAAGACATCCACCGTACGATCCTTATGCGTGACAGATATTACAAATTACTGAATAATCGGGTTGTAGACATTTTTGTCGCGGCAAAGAAATTCGCGGAGTCTCTTTACAAAAGGGAATTGCACAATGGAGCCCATGCATCATGGGCTGAAAGTCCCACCATCGATTTGTGGAATACCGGTAACCTGAAACTGGAAGCATATCAGTATGAATATACGCCCAATTTTCTCTGGTCGAATACGGTTCAGCAGGCCGCTGCAGCCTGTTATGATTATTTCAAATGGGGTGATTACCTGCAGCCGACAGGGAATGATTTTGCGGAGTGCGGGTGGGGAGACCGGAATTATTACGGAGCGGCGCTCTCGGCTTCCATCGGGATCCTGAACAAATACCCGAATGCCTATGCAGCCTTCTGGGGTATGCCTGACAGGGTGGCCGTAAGAAAACAGGCCGTCAACAGCGCTTTTGGCGGCAGTGCCACACCCACCATCAGGGAAATTACAGGAAACCTGCACCGCGATGTCAATGTATTGATACTGTACCCCATGAGTCTCGTTGCAGCCGAAGAAAGATTTGGCAGCTGGATCACCCAATATGCCTACGCCAATTACATCACAGCTGAAAAGCTCCTCGAAGTGGGCAAATTGAATCCGGACGGGTCCCTGGAGGTGGCCGGCAGGAAATTCAGCACCCTCGTTTCACTCTTCGAAATCGTTCCGCAGCCGGAATTGCTCGACCTCATGTCTAAAATGGCCCATTCCGGCGGAAGGATCATATGGTTCGGTCCGCCTCCGGTGATTGACGGGAACGGACTACCCTGCAATGCGCAATGGAACAACCTGTTTGGCGTGGATTTCAAGCCGGAAGCCTATCCTGGTCAAATGGCCCCGGGCAAGAAAGTGACCATGAACGGGCCGTTTTCACAGGTACCCTCCCAAACGATCCTGACCGATTTCATTGTCGACCATGTTTATCCGGTTTCCCTGCTTCCCGGTACGGAGAAAGTGGCCGAAGTGGACGGTCTGACTGTCGGCGCAGCCAGAAAATCCGGCCAGGGAAACCTCTATTTCTTCGGTTTCCGGCCCCGCGATGACCAGTCGGCCAGCCTTGGTTATGAGACGTCCACCCTGTTTGGCATCCTGGCAGCATCCGGAGCCTATCCGACCACCGGTAAGTTTACCGGTACGAATGACAATACCGAATTTTTGTCCCGCACCACGGATTACCTCACCACGCGTTTCCCGAACGGTTCGACGGTGATTGTCCGCCATTACAGAACGCACCGGGAAAACTGGCTGGATGGCTTTTCACGGAATGATTCCCTTGATGCGATTGCCTTGAAAGAGAATCCGTTGCCCTCAGATCAGATACAACTCAATGATTTCAGGGTAAATGGGCACAGCCTGACTTACAGCGGAAGTCTGATCACGGCATTTAACACTGATGACGGGGGGCGGCTCATTTCATTTGAAGGCCACCAATGCAATAAGGTCAGGGTGGATGGCAAAGAATATATCCTCAGCGACCAGCCTCAGCCCACCATTGTGTGGACTCCTGCTTCAACACAGGAGCAGAAAACCCTGAAAGCGCTTGTGAAAATCTACGTCGAAGGGGAAGGTATGATTGACATCCCCTTACTGGAAGGCATCAGCCAGGTGAAAGCCCTGCTGGCTGACGGTAAAAGCCAGAAGGCCGGTAAATCAGTCCCCTGCAGTGTAAGGAAGGGGACCGTCACGTTGCGGATCACAAAAGAACAGAGCGGGAAATGGATCTACCTCTGCGGAGACAAATAATACATTTGGTTATGAAAACCCTGTTGAAGACACTGCCTCAACGACAGAAAACCGCTGTGCTTTCTGTCGTCCTGCTGATCTGCAGCCTGCCTCTCAAGTCGCAGAAGCTGCCCGACATGCCTGAACTTCAGGAATACCGGAAATCCCTTGCGGGTATTGATTCCTTGATGCATAAGGGGATCCTGAAGGATGAATCCAGCGGACTTGAATATTTTACGGGATATTCCTACAAAACCCTGTACGACTGGGACCAGTATTTCGAAGCCCTGGTTCAGGTTTACATGGGATGGCCTTCGGCCTACATTAAAAACGGGGTGATCATCTTTCTGAAGAACCAGAAAGAATCGGGGATGATTTCCCGATCAGTGCCCAGCAACGAATGGCACGACCCCGAACACGTAAAACCTTTCCTGGCCCAGATATCCTTGTTGGTCTGCAAGGCATACGGGGAAAAGGACTGGATCCTGCAGGAGCCGTATTTTTCGAAGCTGAAGAAATACCTCGATTTCTGGCTGGTTGACATGGACAGTAACAAAAACGGATTAAGCGAATGGATGAGCGGACCGCATACCGGGATGGACAACCAGCATGAAAGGGCTGGTTTCTGGCTCGACAGAAACTGCGAAGGTGTTGATCTGAATGCCTACCTGGTAAGGGAGTGCCGGGCCTTCGCCAAGTTGGCCGCGCTGGCCGGCAAGAACAAGATGGCACAGGAATACGAGGCCCAAGCCACAAAAAGGATCGCGAAAATGCAGGAACTGCTGTGGGACGACAAAGACGGCTTTTTTTATGACCGCAAGGTGGATAAGGATAAATCCATATCAAAAACCGTTTGGGCCTACAATGCAATGAACGCGAGGGCAGCGGGACAGTACAAAATACCTGTGCGGTCGGTTGCTGCGTTTACCACCTTGTGGGCTGGTGTGGCAACGATGCAACAGGCAAAGCGAATGATCAATGAATACCTGCTGAACCCCCGTGAATTCTGGAGCCCATATCCCGTGGCCACCCTATCAAAATCCGAACCCGGGTATAGTACGGTTCCCTTGCCCACGGACATGGGCTGTAGCTGGCGCGCCAATACCTGGATGCCGACCAATTACATGATCTATCATGGCTTGAAATTTTATGGATACCCGCAGATCGCGTCGGTGGTGGCCCAAAGAAGCAAAGAGCTGATCAGGAAAGCAGGGAATCGGGAATATTACAATTCAGAAACCGGTGAAGGGGTGGGACTCGATCCGTTCTGGGGCTGGAGCCTGCTGGGACATTTCTTCGACCTGGAGGAAAGCCTGAACTGGGATATCAATGCATTGGAATAGGGACGAGGGACGAGGGACGAGGGACGAGGGACAAGGGACAATGGACGA
>JADHED010002905.1_pt1 | contig 11016 bp, 6 predicted proteins | sample 8952041 | NCBI WGS metagenome assembly JADHED01 (sample SAMN16124423, study PRJNA663239) | bioreactor sludge metagenome | isolation source: sludge (control) | place: India:Bengaluru | collected 2018-09-08
CCGACCACCGCCGACCTGAACGATGTCGCCGGCTACGGCAACTACATCGTCGCGGTGGGCGACGGCGGCGCCATCGTGCGCAGCACCGACGGCGGCCTCACCTGGACCGCGGTCACCAGCGGGACCGCGCAGGACCTGGTCTCGGTCGTGCTCTCGGGCAGCCACTTCTACGCGGGCGGCGCCGGCGGGGAGTTCCTCGCCTCGTTCGATGCCGGCGCCACCTGGGTCGTGCGCACCTCGCCCGCGACCGCCGCGCTCGGCGTCTTCTCGCGCGGCACCAACGTCTGCTTCGCCGCCACGTCCACCGGCGCCATCCGCCTGACCGTCAACGCCGGCTCGACCTGGTCGACCGTGCATGCGGGGTCCGGATTCGCGCTGCACGCCGGGGACGCGCTGCAGCAGAACAGCCTGGGCATGGTCGTGGGTGACGGCGGCACCATCCTCACCTGCACGCAGGGCAACGACTGGACCGCCGAGGACAGCGGCACGAGCGCCAACCTGCGCGGCATGCGCGGCCCCGAAGCGCTCTGCGTGGCCGTCGGCGACGGCGGCACCATCCTGCACAGCCCGCCCGGCGGCCACGACTGGACCACGGTCAGCAGCGGCACCACGGCCGACCTGTACGACGTGGCCAACTCCAGCACGGTCGTCTACGCCGTCGGCGATGCCGGCACCGCGCTCAAAAGCACCGATGCCGGCCAGTCCTGGTGCCGCCTCGACACCGGCACGACCGCGAACCTGCGCGGCGTGACCCTGCCGGGCGTCGGCTACAACGCGATCGCCGTCGGCGAGGGCGGCACCATCCTGCGCACCGACAACGGCTTCGAGCCCTGCGACGTCTCGGCGGTAGGCGACCTGGTTGTGGCGCCGCAGCTGGAGGTCTACCCCAATCCGGCGCAGGGATCGGCCACCGTGCGCCTGCGCTCGGGGAACCTGCGGCCGCAGACGCGCCTGGACATCTACGACCTGCGCGGCCGCCGGGTCGCGACCAGCGGTCCCGACATCGACACGCAGCGGCTCGGCGCCGGCGTGTACTGGTTGATCGCCTCGGACGACCTGGGCGAGGTGGGCCGCACAAGGTTGGTGGTGGTGCGCTAGGCTTGACGCGGGGCCGCGGGCGGGCGAACGTCGTCGGGGGCGCGCCCGCCCTGCCGCCACCGCACGTGTCGCCGCCTTGCATGTCACCGTCTCGATTGCCCTGGCCTTCGCCTCGAGCCTGGCCCTGGCCCACGACGAGCCCCCCAAGACCGTCGCCGAACGCCAGGACCAGGCCGACCGCTGCGCCCTCTTCGCGGCCTGCCGCGTGCAGACACAGCAGCTGTTCGTGACGCGCCCCGGCCAGGATGGCGGCGCCGAGGCCCTCTTCCTGACCAACACCTTCGATTCTGCCGGCCACCATCTCGAGCAGGTGGTGGTGGACCCGGCGCAGGCGCAGCGCTCGCTGAGCCGCTACGACGACGCAGGCAACTGGCTGGACGAGGAGACCTGGCGCGAAGGCAAGCTGTCCGAGCGCACCGCCTTCGCCTACGACGCCCAGGGCTGCGTCACGCTCATCACCAGCGAGGACCTCGAGACGGGCGCCCGCGAGTTCCTGCGCTACCAGCCCGACCCCGCCGCCGACTCGATCCGCGTCACCAAGACCGACTCCACCGGCGCCACGCTCTACACCCTCGTCTACCGCTACGAGCCGGGCAGCGCCCTGGGCCGCCTGGTCGCCGCCGAGCAGCGCGAGGCCGACGGCAGCCTCCGCCTGCGCACCACCCAGGCCTGGCAGGACGGCCGCCGCCGCACCAAGGACGTGTTCGGCGCCGACGGCTCGCTGTCCTGGAGCTTCACCTACGAGTACAACTCCGCCGGCGACCTCTCGCAGGTCACGCGCCGCGGCCCCGCCGGCGCCGTCGTCTCGCGCCAGGTCTACACGTACCGGCCGGACCGACTGCCGGATACCGTGACGGATCACGGTGCTGACGGCACCGTTACGCGCGTGTCGCGTTACGCATACGCGTTCCTTCCGGGCGCTCCCTAGGCGGCCGCGGCACGGACGCCGAACGGGCGAATTGCGCCGGCGCCAGTGGCCGCATCCCCGCACATGGATATACTGGGCGCATGCGCAGCTCCGCCATCCTGCTGGCCATCCTGCTGTCTGCCGCCGCGGTCGGCGCTCCCGCCGATGTGTCCCTCGGCCCCTACCATGCCGTCATCGACACGAACGCCATCGGCACCGACGTCTTCCACCTCTACCGGTCCGGCGAGCTGGTCCGGCAGGCCGATGACGTCGTCCGCCTGTGGATGACATCACCGGAACCCGGCACCGACGTGAACGCGGACGGCGTGCCCGACCTGGTCCTCCACGGCTGGAGCGGCGGCGCCCACTGCTGCCACACCGCCTGGGTATTCTCGCTGGGCGATGAGTGCGAGCTGCTGGCGGAGGTCGCCGGCGAACACTCGGAAGTCGAGATCCGCCAGGCGGACGACGACCCGGCCCTCGAGCTCGTCGTTCGCGACTGGGCGCTCGCGTACTGGCCCTTCGATTTCGCGGGCTCAGCCTCGGTGGAGGTGGTCCTGGACTGGGATGGCAGGACACTGCGACCTTCGGCGGCGCTGACGGCGGCGGCGATCGACAGCTCCGCCCGTACCATTGCCGACACGAAAGCCGAGTTTAAACCCGCCCTGGACGCCACTCTGGACGCCATGGCCCGCCAGTTCGCCGCCGACCCGTCCTGGGCCGACACCGGCTACGACGCCATCTGCGGCATCTTCGCGACGGCGCTGCGCCTGGTCTATGCCGGCCAGCCCAACCGGGCCGCGTCCTTCATCGCCAATGCCTGGGGCGGTGACCGTGCCGCGCTGACACGCCTGACCATGGAATTCGGCCGCCGGCTGGCCGGCAGCCGCTACCTCGCGGTGCTGGAGCGCCAGCGGGAGATGGAGGGCCTTGGTGCGCGTTGAGCGTTGCCTGTGGTGCGGCCAGCGGCGCGACGACCTGCGCGCCATGCCCCACCAACGCCAGTACGAGGGCGTGGTCGTGCCCACGCACGCGCCCATCCGTGCCTGCGCCGACCACATCGATGACACGCACGCCTACCTGCTGCGCGTCGCGAGTAATTCCCGCTGGACGCTGCTGGTCAGCATCCTCGCCGTGCTCCTGGTCATCGGCGGCGGCATGGCCAGGGCCGATGCGCTGGTCGCCTTCGGGCTGCTGGTCCTCGGCGCCGGCATCCTCCTGTTCCCGTACTGCACGCCTGAAGCCGTCCGCCGTCTCGGCGCCCGGCAGGGGATCCGTATCGCGCGCGTCATCGGCCTGGTAGTCGGCATGGCCGGTATCGCGTTGCTGGCGTACACGCTCCTGACGGCGTGACGCGGCGGCTCAGGGCGTCGATGGGCCGGCCTTCGCGGAGTGCGCCGGCGATGCGGGCTCCCTCACGAACGGCACCGTCGCCAGTTGTGCCGGCGCAACTGGCGCAACTGCGCCCTCGTGCGCGAACGCATGGCACCTGCCGCACAGTGTGACCAGGTTCGCCGCCTTGTTCGACCCGCCCCGGCTGCGCGGCATCACGTGATGCACCTCCAGGAACGCCGTGGCCCCGCAGCCGGGCGCGGTGCAGCGATGCCGGTCCCGCGCCAGCACCGCGCGCCGCGTGCGCGGGGGAACGGTGGCGCGATTGGGCCGTCCGGACTCGCTGACCGTCGCGTCGCAGGCCAGCGCCGCGACTTGCGCCGGCGCAAGCGGCCGCTCGCCGGCGGCGGTCGTGACCGTGGCGGCGGCACAGTCGGGGCACCGGTGGACGATGACCTGGGCCGCAGATGCGGCGGTGCGGCGATGGCGAGGGCGAGGGCGCGTGCCTGCGTTCGCGACGTCCTTGCCGCCACTGCTGCCGTCGGCGGCATCGCCGATCCCGTCGGCCTCGGCCACCTCGCCCATCACCCACTGTTCCAGCGCCGCCAGCACCATCTCCATGCGACCCGCTTGCGCCGGCACAAGTCCGCGCTTGCGCGCCTGCTCGACCAACGCCTCGAAGCGGGCCACCTGGAGGGCATCGGCGCGCAGCGCGACGGTGGCAGGGATGGCGAGGGTGGCCGCAGCGGCCGCAGCGGACGCAGTGTACGCAGCGGCGGCAGCGGCGGCAGCGGCGGCAGCGGCCGGAGCGGCCGCAGCGGCCGACATGCCGCTGCCGCCACCCGCCTCGCGCGACCCCGACTCCGACGGCGCCAGGCCGAGCGCGAGCTGGGGAGACACGCCACCCGCCGGCGAGACCTGCGTCCCTTCGCCGACGACACTGCGCGCCACCTTCCTGACCCGCACCACCTCCGCCGTCACCGCCGCCGCCAGTTCGCGCCGCCCGGTCTGCTCTGCGCGTTCGATCCAGCTGGGCGCGGTGGCCGGCGTCGCCACGCGCGCGACCTGTTGCGCCTTGGTCCAGCCGACGCGCCCGTCGCGGACCGCCTCCCCGAGCGCCGGCAGGCGGTCGAGGTCATCGGCCAGACGCTTGAACTGCCAGTACCGGTTGCGCGAGAAGCCGAGGCCGTGCACTGCATACAGCTCCAGTGAAGCGTGCCCGAGCACGTGCCACAGCTCGCGCCGCTGCACCTCGGCGAACCAGAGAACGGCGCAGCGGCGGGCCTCTTCGAAGGTGGCCAGCGACCGGCGCAGGGCGGCATCGACGTCCGCGGCGGGGCAGTCGGGGGCAAAGGCAGGCAGGTCCAGGGTGGGCATGATGGGCTCGGTTTCCGGGAGGGTGGCCGGGCGCTTAGATGATGGCGAAAATATAGCGAATAGCAACAATAACCGCAAGCAGGAAATTTGTTTAATTTGACAGCATACTGCATACAGGAGGCTTGGTTGATTGTGAATACTGAATACAGTCGGGGGTTTGAGGGCTGTCCGCGGCCGCACGCGCTGGCCAGCACCGCCCTGCATCCGCCAGCACCGGGCTGCCCCTGCCAGCACCGGACTGCACCGAACCGCATCGACCCGAGCCGCCAAACGCGCCCGGCGCTGCTCAACGCGACCCGCTCCGTCCCGATCCCCCTCGCGCCGGCCCAACCCGCCCATTGACGCGGCGACGCGCGAACCCGACCATCGCGCTTCCACCTCACCGTGAACGGAGGCCCGAACCGATGCGCAACCTTCTGGTGATCGCCCTGCTTGTCGGAGCTGCCGTCGCCGCGGCGTCGCTTGCGCCGGCGCAAGAGCTGACCATCGGCTCCCGGGCGCCCGCCCTCGAGGTGGAGACCTGGCTCAAGGGTGAGCCCGCCCTGGCATTCGAGCCGGGCCGGATCTACCTCGTCGAGTTCTGGGCGACATGGTGCGGGCCGTGCGTTGCGGGCATGCCCTACCTGTCGCGGCTGCAGGCTCAGCTGGGCGATACGGTGACCGTCATCGGTGTGAACATCTGGGAGAGGCCGTACACGGACGGGACGCGCGACCGCGTGGCGCAGTTCGTCGCCGCCAACGACGCGAAGCTGGGCTACCGGGTGGCGTACGACGGCCAGGCGCAGCGCGCGGCGACGGCGTGGATGGAGTCCGCAGGGCTGGGCAGCATCCCCAATGCGTTCCTGGTCGACCGGTCGGGTGTGATCGCGTTCATCGGGCACCCGCTGGCGCCCGGTTTCAGGGCGACCATCTCGCAGGTCATCGCCGGCACGCACGACCTGGAGGCCGCGCGCGCCGCGCGTGAACAGGGACGCGCCGCGGAGATCGAGGCCCTGGCCGCGCGCACGGTGGCCACGCGGCGGCTGAAGGAGGCCGTGGCGCGCGCGGTGCCGCTGGCGCTGGCGGGCGACCATGCGGCGGCCGTGGCGGCCTGCGATACCTTGAAGGATGTCGGCGAGGCGCTGGGCACCGATCCCTGCGACGAGGCCCGCGTCCAGGTCTTCCACTCCCTGTTCAAGTCTGCGGGACCGGACGCCGCCCACGCCTACGTCGATCACCTGCTGCAGGCCGGCGGGATGGATGCACCCTCCAGCTACGGCAACCTGGCCTGGGTGATGGTCGATCCCGCCCACGGCCTCGAGGGCGCCGACCCGGTGCGTGCCGTCCGCTGCAGCGAGAGGGCGCTGGCCGACATGGCGGCGGCGGCCGACACCACGGACCAGGCGATGATGCGCCCGCTGCTGCTGGACACCCACGCCATGGCGCTGGCGGCGGCCGGCCGCCTGGAGGAGGCCATCGCCGCACAGGCCGAGGCGGTCGCGCTCGTGACGAACGAAGCGATGAAGGCGATGATGCAGGAGCGGCTGGACGCGTACCGCGCCGGGCGCTGAACACGGTATACGGAACACGACATCGCCGGCTGCCCAGGACCCGGCGAGAGGCCGACGGGCAATACAGGCCGGCCAGACCAACCAAGGAGCCCCCCGATGCCCCGCCCGAGCGCCTTCATCGCCGCCCTCATCGTCGCGGTCTCCGTATCATCGCTTGCGCCGGCGCAACAACCGGCGCCTGCGCCGGCGCAACCGCCAATCGTGCCCGACGTCTTCGCCGCCGCCCTCATGGCCAAGGACGGCGCCACCGTCCGCGCGCACGGCACGACGCAGATGGCGACGGGGATGTCCGACATCGCCATCGGCCAGCTGATGTTCGCGGTGACGGCGCAGGTCGGGGAGGGCGCGATCGCGGAGCCGGCCTGGAAGGAGAAGGAGGCCGAGGGCTACGCACACTGGCGCGTGCCGGTGCGCGGGTCGAGGATCACCCTCGACTTCGAGGTGGTGGTCGACGGCCAGGACAAGGTGGCCGGGCTGTGGCTGCGGCCGCACCTGAAGACGCCGGCAGAGGCGGCCGCCGCGCCCGTGCCTGGCTCGCCGCGCGAGCTGGAGATCGTCGTGGACCCCGCCGGCACCGCGCTGCCCGGGCTGCTGGCGCTGCCAGATGGCGAGGGGCCGTTCCCGGTCGTGGTGCTGGTGCACGGGAGCGGGGCGCACGATCGCGACGAGAACATCCTGGGCAACCGCCCGTTCCACGACCTGGCGCACGGGCTGGCCGCGCGCGGGGTGGCGACCGTGCGGTATGACAAGCGCTCGTACGTCCATTCCGGGGGGCCGGCGGCGGCCACGGTGCAGCAGGAGACCATCGACGATGCCGTCGCCGCCGTGGCCCTGGCGCGCACGCGGCCGGAGCTGGACCCCGCGCGCGTGTACGTGCTGGGGCACTCGCTGGGCGGGAACGCGGGCCCACGCATCGCGGCGCAGGCGAAAGCCGACGGGCTGGTCGTCGTGGCGGGGATGGCCCGCCCGCTGGTCGAGCTGGTGCTCGAGCAGGTGCGCCACAACGCGAACGCCGACGGCGCGCTGTCGGTGGATGAGGCCATCAACATCGAGCGCATCGAGAACCTGGCCGCGCAGCAGCGCCAGGCACCGGAGACCACGTCGTTCATCGGCTACCCGCCCACGTACCTGGCCGACCTGGACGCGCACGACGCTCCCGCGATTGCCGCCACGCTGGAGATCCCGGTGCTGGTGCTGCAGGGCGGGCGCGACTACCAGGTCACGCTGGCCGACTTCGCGCTATGGGAAGCCGCGTTGAAGGACCGGCCACGGGCCTGCCTGAAGGTGTATCCGGCTCTCGACCACCTGCTGCGGGCCGGTGAGGGTGTGTCGTCGGGGGAGGCGTACGCGGTGCCGGGGGTCGTGGCCGCCGAGCTGATCGACGATGTGGCCGGGTTCGTCGCGAAGGGATGCGAGGCCGTGCCCGGGCGGCGCTGAGCCGCGGCTTGACATCCGTGCCGGGCTGCGGAACACTCCGTCTCGGGGTTGATCGACAGCGCCCGCGCCCCTGTCTCGCCACCGGGCAGCCCAGCTACCGAGGATCACCATGCTGCGCCGTATCGAACGACGGGGAGCCGCCGTCCGCGCTCTCGTGTTGCCTGCCTTTGGTACCCTGGTCCTGCTGACCGTCATCCTCGGGCCGGCGAACGCGCCCGCCGCGGCGGACACGTCGGCGTTGCGCGCCGCCGGGTGGGAGGCGCTGTGGGGCAATCGCCTGGCCGCGGCGGACTCGCTGTTCGCGGCTGCGGTGAAGGCCGATGGCCGGGACGCCGAGGCGCTGCGGGGCCACGTCCTGGCGCTCCTGGCCCGGGGTCGGGACGACGAGCTGGTGGCGGCCGTGCGCGACTACACGCGCCTGCTGCCGACGGGGCCCTACGACGACCTGCTGCCCGAGCTGGTCGACCAGAACACGGGTCTGGGCAGCCGCGCGTTCTACGACGTCCTGCTGCGCTACATGGTGAAGCTGAGCGAAGCGAAGGACCTGTCGATCGTCGATCGCCGCCGCGTGGCCGGCCAGGCCATCCAGTACGCGCTCCTGGCCGGGCGTCCGGAGGAAGGCGCCAGGCTGGCGAGCCGGCTCAACCGCGTCGAGTACTGGGCGCTGCTGGGGCCGTTCGACAACACGTCCGGTTGCGGTCACGGCAAGCGCCATATCGAGAGCTACTCGGTCTCCGGGCAGGTCTACCAGGGCAAGTTCGGCCAGAACGTCTCGTGGTTCCGCCCGACGCTGGTGGGGCTGGACCGGTCCATCGCGCCGGACAACTACTTCGCCCGCGACGGCTACAACACCGCGTACCTGCGCACGAACGTCCAGCTGCCCAAGGCCGGACGCTACCTGATCTCGGTGAGCCACCAGGGCGATGTCGAGTTCATGCTCAACCGCACGGTCGTCCATGCCGGTTCGCGCCACATGGGCGGCGACGAGAACCTGCACTGGCTCGTCGACCTGCCCGCGGGACCCAACCGCCTGGCGTTCAAGCTGTCGAGCCGGGAGGACGGCGGGCGCCTGTCCTGTGCCGTCTCGCTGCCCAACGGCGAGGCCGTGCCCGGCCTCGAGTTCATGCCGCTGAAGAACGCCATGCCCGACAGCGGCGCCTACACGGCGCCCGAGCGGGTCGAGAGCGCCACGCGCGCCGAGATCGCGCGCCGGGTCGCCGCGGACCCGCAGGACATCGAGGCGGCGTTCTGGAACCTGCGGCGCGCCGCGCGCGACGACGACCCCGACTCGGTGCGCGCCCTGACCGGGCGCCTGCGCAGCCGGCACGGCAGCTCGGTCCTGGTCATGCTGGCGGTGGCACGCGCGCAGGCCCGCCATGGCGACGAGGACGCCGCGCTCGAGGACCTGCGCGCGGCCGCGCAGGCGGACTCGACGCTGGTGCCCGCGCGGATGGCGGTGGCCGCCGAGGACCTCGAACGCAAGCGGCCGGACCTGGCGCTGCGCGCCGCGAGGTCCGTCCTCCGCCGGGCCTACACCTGCCGCAGCGCCCTGGCGATCAAGATGCAGGCGCTGACCGATCGCCAGGACCTCGAGGGCGTCCGCGAGATGGGCGAGGAGCTCAAGCTGACGCTGCGCGACGATCCCCTGCCGTGGCAGGCGCTGATGAGCTATGCAACATCGCGCGGCCAGGTCAGCGAGGCGCGCCGGAACCGCGACGAGTACCTCAAGCGGCTGCCGCCCGGCGGGCGCGAGTTGCAGCGCATCCGCGAGTCCTGGGACCGGGAGGACCTGTCGAAGGCCCGGGGCCCGCTCGAGGACCTGCTCGCGGTGGTCCCCGACCAGGCCTGGCTCTGGTCCCTCTACGTCCAGGCGCTGCTCGACGAGGAATGGCTCGACGATGCGAAGGAGACGCTGGAGAAGGCGCTCCTGAGCTTTCCCCAGAGCGTGACCCTGCTGGACCTGAAGTCGCGCCTCGAGGAGGCGGGCGCCTACCAGGAGCCGGTCTACGTCAACTCGGAGTCGGAGCTCGAGCAGGCGCGGGCCATGCACAAGGTCCGCTGCCAGGCCGCCGCGGCCGAGACCCTGCAGAAGGCGCTCACGTGCGACCCCGCCAACCCGGCGATCCGCGACCGGCTGCGCACGCTCAGGAACCTGCCGTCCTTCCGGACCTACCTGCCGGACCCGAAGCCGGATTCCCTGGCGGCGCGCCGCGTCGAGCCGTCGCTCTATCCCGGCCAGGACGCGGTCGTCCTGCTGGAACAGCGCCGCCTCTTCATCTTCGACGCCCAGGCCCACCTGAGCGACACCGTCCTGGCCGTGCAGGTGCTGACCGCAGCCGGCGTGGAGCAATGGGAGAACTACGATCTCGGGGCGAACCGCTTCGTCAACGACCTGGTCGTGCTGCTGGCGCGGACCGTCAAGCCGGACGGCGCCATCAGCGAGGCGCGCCACCTGTCGAGCGGGGTCGTCTTCACCGACCTGGCGCCGGGCGACATCCTGCTGCTGCACTACCAGCTGACGTCGATGTCGACCGGGGCCCTGTTCGGGCACGTCTGGGACCAGCACATCTTCGCCTTCCCGGGCACGCCCTGCCGCGAGTCCACATACACGCTGGTGAGGCCGGCCGACCGGAAGGTGGGCAGTCGGCTGTGGCATGCCCAGGGTGCGGACGGCGGCGCGCTGCCCTCGCGAACGCTGTCCCACGGCTTCGTCAGCGAGGAATGGCGCTTCACCGACCTGCCGAAGTACGGCGACGAGCCGATGGCGGCCAGCGCGCTGGCGTACGTGCCGTGGCTGGACCTGTCGACGATCCCGGACTGGTCGATCATCTCGCGCTGGTACGCAGACCTGGCGGACGGCCAGGCCGAGCCGACGCCGGCGGTGCGGCGCAAGGCCGCCGAGCTTGCGGCAGGCGCCGCCGACGAGACCGAGATCATGCGCCGCCTGCTGCATTTCGTCGGCAACGAGATCACCTACCAGAGCCTGCCCTTCTTCCAGTCGGCGCATGTGCCCCGGCAGGCCGGCGATGTGCTGGAGGACCGCTTCGGCGACTGCAAGGACAAGAGCTGCCTGCTGATCGCGCTGGCGCGCGCGGCGGGCATCGCGAACTGCCGCTTCGCGCTGACCACGCCCTGGGCGCCCCCCGGGATCCGGTTCCTGCCGTCGCCGCGGTTCAACCACGTCGTGGTCACCAGGTCCGGCGGCGCCGACGCCGCAAGCTGGTACGACCCGACGATCCGCCACGCCGACCCGGCGATCCTGCCCCTGGCGCTGCAGGGCGTCGTCGCGCTGCCGGCGGACGCCGAGACGGCGGA
>JADHED010002906.1_pt1 | contig 11015 bp, 12 predicted proteins | sample 8952041 | NCBI WGS metagenome assembly JADHED01 (sample SAMN16124423, study PRJNA663239) | bioreactor sludge metagenome | isolation source: sludge (control) | place: India:Bengaluru | collected 2018-09-08
AAGCAGTGGGTACTCCTTCTGCCAATAATATACAATGCTCGCATCCGGGATTGACTTAAGAAAATCATCTCTAAAACTCTTTTCAATGAGAAATCTTCTTAAATCAACCAGAGTTCCTCCTTTCTTACTTTCTAAAAAAGCAAGAATTGCATTTGCAAAAACAGAATTCATTTGATCGCCCCAGCTTGTGGAAAACCTTCTAAAAACAGCAACCAAATCCGATGATAATATATCTTTTTCAATATCCGAATGAGCTGAAAGGATATTGAAACCTACAGGAAATTCCACATCAGATGGGTCAATTATAATAATATCTTCAAATCTTTCATTTGGGATTCGTTGCAAAACGGCATCAATTAAATCCCCATGAGGGTCAATTACTGCGATGCCATTTCCTAAAGTGATATCTTGACAGATCTGTGTGATCAAAAATGAAGATTTTCCAGTGCCAGTAGCTCCAATGACATGGGTATGTTTGATGCGTTGATTTGCATTGACTCTCACAAGCTGTTCAACTCCTTGGTGAACATTAATTCCTAATACAAATTTATCTTGTTCATTTATTCCTTTTATAGCTTTAGTTCGTCTGACATCACGAACCAATTTTGGTGAAATGATAGAAGAATTGGGAAAATGAACAAATGTTTGAAGTTCCTTTATATTCAAAAGGATACCTAATTTTCGAGTTTTTCTGTTAAAGAAATCCTCAAATCTCATATCAAACTCATATTCAGGGTTATTTACTTCTAATAATCCATTATATGGAGAAGAAGTGCTATGTTTAATAACTTGAGCTAGGGATTCAGCAATTGTAATAGTGTTGTGGTCATCAAAACTTTGTGCCATTACTTTTATACTAACCGCCACCAACGGGGATGAAGTTTTCTGTTTGGTTAGGGTAACCATTTCCGGTGCATTACTAAAGAAAGATTCATCTCCATTAACGGTCACAGATTTCATCATACTAAGTGCCCATGGATTGGCCACTCCTGAAAACTGGATTTGAATAATTGCCAGTTCACCAATCTGTAATGATTCTAATACTGAAATAATTCCTGTTAGCGGATCAGGATCAAATGAAACAGACATATTCAGCGGTCGCATAACTTCTTCACACAGTCCAAAATCAATAAAATAAGTCGGAATGTCAGTGTATTTATCATCAAACACAGTTTCAGTTGTATCAGTAAAAAATGCAGCAGGGAAATACCCTTTAATTTGATGTTGAATGTATTTCAAATCCACATCGCTACAAACTATCTGAAAGGTAATTTTTTCACCGTCTCCTACAATTTCAAAAGAGACCGGAAACTGAGTTAAAGAAATCATCAATAGAAGCTGTTCAGTGACTTGACTCTTTACAGATGTGGACTGAGATAGAGAAATACTGAAGCTTTTTAGAATGGTAACTCTATCATCCCAAAATGGCTCTAGATATTGCAAAACTTTTGGTTCTTCAATAGGGTGTTTTACAAATAAATTGGTGATTCTTTGGAAAATATTAGGAACTACTCCATCGTCACGAAAGGGAATTTGCTGCAGCGACAAGTGTTTAAATGGAACAAAAGGAGGCTCCAACTGCACTTCGTCTTCATAAGTAAACCACCCCCTGCAATAATTCTCCCAGTGGTAAAAGTTTTCAGTTAATTGTTCAGAAAAATTCATAACCAGATTAGGATTCTTGGCTGTTATGTACAATCATAGGAGATCCGGAAGAAGGAACTCTAATGCCCTTATTTGTAATCATATCTTTTACGGATTCATTCAGGCATCCCATGACAGTAACTCTAAACATAGCTTCTGTATCTAATTGGAAATAGGTTTTTTTAAACAACCAATTTGAAAGTTTAGGTCCCAAAAGGGGTATTGAAAATACTAATTCCTTAATAAAAGACATTCTTTCGCCAGACCACCATGAAATAAAAAAGCCAGTGCCATATGGAGCTGCGCAAATTAGAAACAAAAGATTCCGATAAGAAATGGCTAAATATTCTCTCTTCTGAGAAATTCCACCATGCTCCTTGTAATACCTTCTTCCTAATCGGATTTCATTCAACTGTCTTTCACTTAATGCAGATTCTATCCGAGCATAGAAGTTTTGAGTCGAAATTCTTGCACCTTCATGCAATGTAGCTTCCGATCCGGTGATTTCCCTGAAATCCCGGAACATTCTAATTACATACGTTAATATGAAATATCCAATGAATAAACCTGGAATAGTTAAAACAATAATGTCGACAAAATGACGAGAGTTAATGATTTCCATAGTAGTTAGTTTTAATTGGTAAATATGAATTAATTAGGCAATGCAAAGGGCATTACAAGATTATTCTGATTTACTCTTGAATAAAACTTAAGAGTCTATGAATGAGTCTTGGGGCAGACGATTTCAAAAGTAAACGATAGAATATAAAAAATCAAATATGAGAGAAAAAACAGGGAAAGCCCTGGGGTTGAATGGCATAAACTACTGAATTGAGCTTTTGGGGACAGATTATGAGTTTATATTAAGACTATTGCACATAGGAACCGTAACGGCACTAAATGGCAAAGAGGTGGCACCATCAATCATCAGTTTTAAATACATATGGTACTTTGGTAAATTGACTAAGTCGGTTTCATCAAATGTTGGTTCAAATTCTTGAACCAAATACTTAGCATCCTCCGCCCCTACCCTAAAAATGATCATTGTGCCAACATTTCCAAATATTGCTGCCTTTATTTTTTCATTAAGTTGTCCGATAAATTGGTGAGCCATGAAAATTGATAACTTGTATTTGCGAGCTTCGGCTAGGATATCAGCAAACGATAACGAAACGAACGAGTGCACCTCGTCAACGTAAAGGTAGAATGGTTTTCGAAGGTTCTCTGGTTGATGAGCGCGATACAATGCCCCTAGTTGGATTGAATTAACAAGAATACTTCCTAAAATGGAACATGCCTGTTCACCTATTTTACCTTTAGAAAGATTGACAATTAATATTTTCCCTTCATCCATAACTTTCTGAATATCCAAACCTGCAGTTTTCGATCCCAAAATCCTTCTTAAAGGTTCATTTGAAAGGAAAATTCCCATTTTATTGAGAATTGGTGCAATCACTTCAGACCGAAAGGCCGGAGAATATTTTTCGAATTCATTTTGCCAAAAGGACAAAATATAGGACTCCTCATTGTTTAGTAACGCCTTTGTCCTAAATACAGGGTCAGTAAGCAACGGATGAATATCTAGCAAAGTTGAATTTGGACAGTTTAATAAAGTTCGAATGCACATACTCAGAACATATTCTAACCTAGGACCCCAGGAATCTTCCCAGATTCGCCTAAAAGTTGAAATCAGTCCGGATGCAACCAAGTGATGGAATTCTGGTGAAATCGCTGCTATAGGGTTTAAAAAGACATTTGAATTAGCATTCGAAGGGTCTAGGTAAATAAGTTCATTAGCTCTGCTCCTAGGTACTAATTTAAAAAGATTTTCAGCAACATCACCATGAGGATCTATTACAGCAAGTCCATGACCTCTTTGGATATCAGAAAAGGCCATGTTTTGCAATAAGGTACTCTTTCCAACACCTGTTTTACCCAACACATAAATATGTCCAAACCGATCGTTGTCTTTTATGCCAAAAGGGGTTTTCTTATTACGCCAATTGGTAGTTCCAAGTATCATAATCTTTTGAGGTTTTTGGGAATGGCTATTTGACATGTAGAAATGATAAAGAAATTAATCTGGGACTAAAAGGAGAGTCATTTAACCAAATTTGAGTTCAATTCTTCCCTTCATTTAAAAAATAAAATGATCAATGATGTTCAAAGGGCTTATGTACTAACGAACTACAGTGAATTAAGAAGCACAGCCCGAACTATTCAAAAAATCAAAATGGATGATATAATGAGGAATCTAGATAAAAAAGAAATAATTAATCAAACCCATGAACCTAAAGAAGGACATCTAAACGTTTTGTCTTATAAAAATTCTAACAATTACCCATCTGTGCTTTATGAATGTGTAAAATGCGAGAATAATTCCTCAATCAACAAAGCATTTAATCTGCTTTTCGAACAGGTATTCAAGGATAATAAAAATTCAAATGAATGAAAATAAATTAATTGCGATATATGCTAGAGTTTCAACTACAAATCAAGAAAATGAAGGTACAATAGAAACTCAACTTTCAGCAGTCAATAACTACATTTCTGAAAATGGATATATCGTTGTAAAAAAATATATAGATGAAGGTTGGAGTGGTGATAGTATTGCTAGACCGGCTTTAGATCAGCTAAGAATGGATGCTAAAAAGAAAATCTGGAATGCTGTTGTTATGTATGATCCTGATAGGTTGGCGCGAAGATACTCTTACCAAGAACTGATCATGGATGAATTAAGGGAGGGTGGTACCGATGTGCTATTTGTAACAACACCTACTCCTAAAAATGGAGTAGAAAAAATTCTATATGGAGTACAAGGACTATTTGCAGAATATGAAAGAGCAAAAATAGGAGAGCGATTCAGACTTGGAAAAGTTCGCAAAGCAAAAGAAGGTCATGTAATTGCTACTGAAGCACCATATGGATACAAATTTATTTTAAAACATGGAAAAAGAGGTGACCCTGACTTTAAACAAGGATATTATAAAATTAACAAGTATGAATCAAGCATTGTTAAGGAAATATTCTCTTGGGTTGCAAATGAAGGCCTAAGTTTACGAAAAGTAATACTAAAACTTAAAGATCAAGGTGTTAAGCCTCGAAAAAGTTTACGAGGTGTCTGGAATACAAGTACTCTAAGTACGCTGATCAGAAACAAAACATATATAGGAGAAGGGCATTTTGGAGCAACGGTTTCAGTGGTGCCAGTAAACCCAAAAAATAAAGATTTATATAAAAAAAACAAAAAGAGTAGTAGAAGATCAAAACCCGAAAGTGAATGGATAAAAATTGCAACACCGAGAATTATAGATGATGATTTGTTCTATAGAGCAGGCAAAAGACTAAGAGAAAATTTTGAACAATCACCCCGCAACACTAAAAATGAATATCTGCTTTCAGGAAGAATTTGGTGTAGTTGCGGATGTAGACGAGGAGGAGAAGGACCCCAAAAAGGAAAGCATCTTTATTATAGATGTACAGATCGAGTTAGGCGATTTCCATTACCTCGGAGTTGCAATGAAAAAGGACTAAACGCAAGAATCATAGATCAAACAGTATGGGGAAAAATAATTGAACTGATGAGTTCTCCTGCACTCTTGGAAAACCATATAGAACGTTGGTTTGAAAATTCAAATAAGAACACTTCTTCCATTTTGATAAACGCAGATATTCTCCATGAGGAAATAAATGAAATTAATAAACAAATTGCTAGATACGTTGAAGCTTATGGCGTTGGAGCTCTAACACTAGATGGGTTACAAACTTTTACAACCCCTCTTAAAAAAAGGATAATTCATCTTAATAGTCAAATAAAAGAAATTCCACATACAAAGGAAATTGAAATAATAAAGGCCAAGCCTACATCAGAAGAATTAAATGAATTTTCGAGAAAAGCGATTGAAGGTTTAAGAAACTTGAATTTTATCACAAAAAAAGCCATAGTAGGAAATATCATAAAAAAAGTTATATGTATAAAAAACGAATTAAAAGTATTTGGATATATTCCAATAGAAAATGTCAATGTCTTCACTAGCGATCGGTATCTTCCGGGCACAAATAGACATTTAAAATCAGATGATGAATCCCAAGGAATCCCTTTTGAAATAAAGATTAATATGCCACCACCTCAAAATTTATTTGGAAACCAAGATCCAGTTAAGAAAGCAGCTTAACAAAAACCCCGTGAATTTGTGCTGAAAACAGCATAAATTCACGGGGTTTTGACAAAATAAAGTGAATATGATAGGATTGTACTATATGGCAATCCAACAACAAATTAAAGATAGATTAAAGGACCTAAGAGAAAGATATGATACTCTTAGAGTTGGCAAAGAAAGCCTTCTTAAGCTATTAGATGAAGCTGAAGTAGCTGAGTCGGTATATAACTCAAATGCAATTGAAAACTCCACACTCACTCTCAAAGAAACAGAAAAAATTCTACTTGAACTTGAAGTTGCAAGGGATGTTTCTGTTCGAGAAATATTTGAAGCAAAAAATTTAGCTCGGGTTGTGGAATATATTCGAGAAAAAGCTAAAGCGGAAGAAGTGTCAAAAGAAGTAATTCTTTTTTTACACAAGATACTAATCGAAACTATCGACAGTTCCATTTCTGGACGGTTCCGAGAAAAAGGAGAATTCGTGCGAGTTGGAACTCATGTAGCACCAGCACCTGAACATGTAGAGAGAATGGTTGAAGAAACGATACGAGAATATAACAGTGACCATGATTCATATCTTTTAGAAAAAGTTGCAAAATTTCATCTTGATTTTGAAACAGTTCATCCTTTTAATGATGGCAATGGTAGAATTGGAAGAGTTCTAATAAATTGGCAATTGATTCGCTCAGGTTTTCCGTCCGTGATAGTGCGTAACAAAGAGAAATCAGATTACTATGATTCTTTTGTAACATACCGTGATAAAAAGAATATTAAACCAATGGCAAAAATCATAGCACTTGCTTTAATGGAATCACTTCATAAACGGATTACATATTTAGAAGGTGATAAAATAATCAAGCTTTCGGATTATGCTAAGAAAAACAGAAAGTCTTCATCAATGCTCTCTAACGCAGCTCGGAGACAAACAATTCCTGCATTTCGAGAAAATGGCGTTTGGAAGATATCTGAGTTATTCAAACATTAAATATGTTTGTTTAAAAGGTCTTTTATTTCAAAAACCTTAAAGAAATCAAACACTATATGAAATACTGTACAACTTTTATTTCTTCTATTGATGAGTGTGTGGCATAAAAGAAGTGTTTCCGGGGGTGTCCTTGTTGTCCCTTTGTCTTCTGTTTGCCTTTCCAGCCGATTTTGCTATTTTCTTAGGTCTTGGTTTAATGTTCATGAAATCAAAGAAAGGTTACAAAAGTCATTAGAAATTTATGATTCAACCATTCTAAACTGCAGGCGATAAATTAAAGGAGCTTTTTGCCTAATTTAAATCAAGTTCCTTCGAATAAAGAAGCTACCCATTAGGACAGCCTCTTCACTGCACTAGTTCCAATTGTTGGAAATCCAAGTTTTAATATTCTCCTGGCTTCTTATTGTAGATGGAGCATTATGTATTAATTTTTCAATCTTATGGCCACTTGAAATAGTATTTAAATTCCACTTGTCCATAAGTTTTCGAATCATATACAATACTTCATAACCTTCAGTCCTATCTAACAAGCTATTATCTGGCTCACCTCTAAGCTTTGGGTTATCACCGCCATCAGCGGACCAATTGTACCTATATTGCAAATCATTTTTAGCAAAGTTTGCCATATTATGTTAATTATGTATAGTATTACGCAAAGGGCGGTTCCTCGGACTCTATTTTGTTTATGAAATAATCTTTGTTTGTCCTTTCAAAGATTTTGTTCAACTTTGCCATAACTATACCCATGTATAAATTCTGATTGAATACGGCAAATTAGCACACAGATTATGCCGCATTAAAACAAAGTGTGAAACAGCTGACAAATAATAAAATTAAGAGTCATAAGTTTTAAATCCAATGATTGGCCTTGTTTCTGATACGATTTCATCTATATTGATGAATTTGTCAGCAAAAGCTACATTTGGAAGGAACGATTTTATTAATTCATTCTGTTCGGCAAGAAGGCGTGTTTCTTCTTTCTTTAACAGGTAAAAGTGAAAGGCAATTATTGAAATAATAATTATCAAAAGTAATATGTTATTTTTCATTATGATGGTTTTAAAGGCTGAGAGAATCTGAAAATAAAAAAAGAGGAGCTCTTGCAAAGCCCTCTTTAAATTTAATAAATTTTAACTACTTCTGATGAAGTAAATCATTTAGCGATGCAATATTATTGCTAGACAAATATGTGTCTAAATGCATATTGCTTCTCACATTGAAATTTCTTCCATACTGCTTTTCAATTGTACCCATGTGAGTGTCGCCTCGTTTTTCTCGGAGCTCACCATCCTGGTTTCGGGTACGGTAACCTTTCATTCCTGATGCATCTTTTTTCATTAATTATTGGTTTAAAGTTGTGAAATACAAATATAATAGATTTTAGAACGAATTGTGGAACGTGTTAATAAGTTTCAGAGATTGTTAATAAGTTTTACTATATTTGCTTCCAATGAAAAAGCTTCATCCAAAACAAGAACAGATTTTAAATCTTCTTAAGGAATATATTTATAACCCAGTAAGTATTAGCGAGTTATGTGGCTTAACCGGCATTAGTTCTAAAGGTGTAATTCATCATCATATAGTACAACTTGAAAGAAAAGGGTACTTAAAACGTAATCCATCCAATCCCAAGGATTATATTATTATTGATAGCCCGGAAAAAGCAATTACTCGAATTAACAGTTATGGAATGGCTCAATGTGGGCCGGGTGGCAATTTATTAGATGAATCCCCGATTAGGAACATACCACTACCTAGTTCACTATTAAGATTCAAGGCTTCAGACGCATTTATTGTCGAAGCTCGTGGTCTATCTATGCAGCCTAAAATATTTGAAGGCGATATAGTAATTGCGAAAATACAAAATTCAGCAGAACATGGAGATTTGATTGTTTGCACTTTAAATATGGAAGTTTTAATCAAGAAGTTCTTTGTAAGCAAAGTTGAAAAATATTTATATTCATTAAATCCGAATCAGGATGCTTTCCCACCAATTCGGATCGGTAAAAATGATTCCTTTAAAGTAGTAGGTGTGGTAAAAAACATTTTTCAATATCAATAGCAGAGCTGGATCCCGGTTCAAATTGGCAGAACGATTAAAAGGTGGTTACTACGATTACAAACTCATCTATAAAGCAGTCTCTTTCAAAGAAATTATCACTAATTATTCCTGATCCTTTTTAACTTGCCTACCCTCCAACAATCTCAGAAATAATTAATTGAATAAGTAGGTTCTGTTATTCCTACTACTTGTTATCATCAAAGCAAATATTAATAAAAACTTTAAACTCTATTGGGTGGCAACATCTCAATAATATCCAACCTATTCATCAATTGTGAATAGCGATTAAAACCTGAATTTTGATTTCCTCTTACCAATTACTATATCCCCTGGATGCAAAATAGTGGTATTGTTGAAACTAGAGTTCAAATCTGAATTAGAATCCATATTTTTAAATGAGATTGGGTAAGATTTACCCCATGTTAAGCCTCCATCAATACTAAACTGTTCCGTTCCAGTATAGAGCCTATTGAGGGTATTTACAGTTAGTTCTACTTTATATACTTCATTACATTTATAGGCTCTAATTTTTCTAAATGATAACCTCTTAACTTGGTCAGAAAATTGAAATTGATCCACAAAGAATTCTAACTTTCCATTTACATAGTATCCGTATTCTCTGATATTAATAAATTGATCAAATTCAGTTCTCCATATTCCATTGAAAATTTCTGAAAGCAATTTAACGTTTTGCTCACTATATTGATGAACTTGGATTAACTTGTCAAGTAAATTCTGGCAAACCTGACGGTATTTCTTTCTAAAATTCGTATTGTTAGAGTCGGATACCAAGAATGAATATGGCAGATCTCGATAATTATGAATAAACCCTTTTGTTAGTTTACCAATTATTGATTTTTCTACTATAGGAATAACATTGATTCCTTTTCCTAAAGCATATCCTATTTCTTGATTTACCCATACATTTTGATAACTTCGTTCGGAGAGTATTGGGACAAAATAGAACGAACTATTAATACCATTCTGCACTTTTTGAACAAAATCTTGCATAACATTTTCTTGCCTGACAATTACAATAGGTTCAAAACCTGTAGACTTATTAATAATGGATTGCAAGGCATTCATCAAATACCGATCATTCACATCGTGACTTATAAATATTTCCATAATTTCAGATAAATTTATTTGTGTTTTAGTACGAAAATATAAAACTTTAAAATTTGGTAATCTAGTGGAGATAAGATATTTTATTAAATTGATATCTAGCTATTTTCAACAAATTTAATATTTAGGCAACTGCTCAGGTTTAGGTACATCTCTATTTTTAGTACTAAGATCAGTATCAGCCATGGGTATATTTGGAGACGGTGAAACTGTCCACCATGTATCAATAATATTCAAATACAACTCAATGAGCGATACATAAAGTAGATAAAAGGTCACAAGTAACAATAATGCAATTTCATATTTACTAAGATAAGGAAAAAAGTTTTCTCCTTCAATATAATGTAAGAATAGACCTTTGGCTAACCCTAAAGCACCTACAATCACAATAGGATTATCAATAAATGAAATGATGTCACCAAAAGATGTTCGAAAATCTTTGAACGACATGTTAGTGGTAAAATTTATTTCTCTTTTTTTATACTTAATTAAAATTGTAAAAACGAAAGAAACTCCTCCGGCATACAAATTTAGATTTGGTAAAGTAAGAATAAATTTAGTAAAGGTCATTAATATATCGTTAAACACATGGGTTAAAACGAACATGATGATCAAGCTCAAACTCAAAAGGAAATATTTCATATCAAACTTTCTCAAAACAGTACAGAACTTTGATTAAAATAATTAACTTTCTGATCCTCACTTTTGTCACCTTCCAACCCCAAAGCACCACCAATTACACCACCTGCCAACGCACCATAAGGACCGCCCAAAAGTCCAATCAGCCCCCCTATGACGGCACCAGCCGTTGAATTATTCTTCTCAGGAATTGCTATAACTTGATGAACGTGGTATTGGTTACCATTTAAGTTAAACCAAGGGCTGCCAATATAATTAGCTAATTCTTGCCTCGATGCCACCACAACATTGAGAAATTCTCTTTGACCAGTGGCAGTATTTAATACAAAGAGCTTCATTTACATTCGAATTTCATAAATTAGAAAATTACTAAGAATCCATTTCTTCAATTTGCCCGGTT
>JADHED010002908.1_pt1 | contig 11012 bp, 14 predicted proteins | sample 8952041 | NCBI WGS metagenome assembly JADHED01 (sample SAMN16124423, study PRJNA663239) | bioreactor sludge metagenome | isolation source: sludge (control) | place: India:Bengaluru | collected 2018-09-08
CGGCGTTGTGTCATGGTCAGAGTGTCCTGAAACAAGGATCTCCGTGAGAGTGCCGCTGGCTCCGGCAGTTCACGACAGCTGCACCACCTGCACGCCGGGCAGCGATGGCGATGGCGCTGCAAACTCTTCCTTGTCGAACGCCTTGTCGCCGTCTTCGCTGGCAATGCCCGTGGCCTTGGCGTTCTTGAAGTCGTACAGGCTGCCGTCCAGCAGGTGCGAGGGCACCACGTTCTGCAGCGCGTTGAACATGTTCTCCACGCGGCCGGGGAAGCGCTTTTCCCACTCGCGCAGCATCTCTCCCACCTGCTTGCGCTGCAGGTTCTCCTGGCTGCCGCACAGGTTGCACGGGATGATGGGGAAGTTGCGGTGCGCGGCCCAGCGGGCGGTGTCTTTCTCGGCCACATAGGCCAGCGGGCGGATCACCACATGCTTGCCGTCGTCACTCACCAGCTTGGGCGGCATGCTCTTCATCTTGCCGCCAAAGAACATGTTGAGCAGCAGCGTCTGCAAAATGTCGTCGCGGTGGTGGCCCAGCGCGATCTTGGTGCAGCCCAGCTCATCGGCCACGCGGTACAGAATGCCCCGGCGCAGGCGGCTGCACAAGCTGCAGGTGGTCTTGCCCTCGGGGATCAGCTTCTTGACAATGCTGTAGGTGTCTTCGTTCTCGATGTGGAACGGCACGCCGGTGCTGGCCAGGTATTCGGGCAGCACATGCTCGGGAAAGCCGGGTTGCTTCTGGTCCAGGTTGACGGCCACCAGGTCAAAGTGGATGGGCGCGCGGGCCTTGAGCTTAAGCAGGATGTCCAGCAGCGCATAGCTGTCCTTGCCGCCCGACATGCACACCATGACCTTGTCGCCTTCTTCGATCATGTTGAAGTCGACGATGGCCTTACCGACCTCGCGGCACAGGCGCTTTTCCAGCTTGTGGGTTTCGCGTTCGATTTTCAGGCGGGCCGCGTTGGCCGTGGGCTCTTGCGGTGCTTCGGCCTCGTCGGTCCAGCCGGTGTTGGTGGGATGGGGGTTGTTGATCACTGCGTTCATAGGTTTACCACTGCCCCGTTTCCATGCGAATCGCCACTTCGCAGTCGTCAAAAATTTCCAGCTTGGCAATCTTCACGCGCACGCCCAGCACACCGGGCAGCTGCATCAGGCGGTTGGCCAGCTTGCCGATCAGGCTCTCCAGCAGGTTCACATGCTCGGCTGTGCACTCGTCGATGATGATCTGGCGCACACGCCGGTAGTCCAGCACATGGCCGATGTCGTCGTCGCGCGGGGCCAGCGGCTGCACGCCCAGGCTCAGCTCAGCGTCCACCTGAATGGGCTGCGGGTCGGTCTTTTCGTGGTCGAGGATGCCCAGGTTGGCATCAAAGCGCAAACCGGTGAGCGTCAGGATCTGCGTGCCAGTCATCTGGGAAGGGGTTTGTGTCATGGGGTGGGGGCTCGTTGGGTGCGCCGGCGTTGGGCTCACATCAACGAGAAATCGCGGTCAAACTTCATGAGGTGCTGGCCGCCATCAACCAGCAGCGTGGTGCCGGTGATGGAACGGTTCTCCAGCGCAAACTTCACCGTGGCGGCCACGTCCTCGGGGGTGGACGAGCGGCCCAGGGGGCTCAAGGCGTGCAACTGGGCGAACTTTTCGTCGCTCAGCATGTGACTGGTCAGCGTGAGTCCGGGCGCCACGCCCACCACGCGCACACGCGGCGCCAGGGCCAGGGCCAGCATAGTGCCGGCGGCCTCCAGTGCCGCTTTCGACAGCGTGTAGCTCACAAAGTCGGGGTTCTGGTTCCAGAGCTTCTGGTCCAGCAGGTTGACCACGGCGCCTTGCGCGTCGGCCTCTCCCGCCGCCACACGGTCGGCCACGTGCTGGTGCAGGGCCTGGGCCAGCAGCACGGGCGTCGCCGTGTTGCTGCGCAGGTGCTTTTCGAGTGTCGCAAAACTGAAGGTGGCGGGGTCATCGTGCTCGAACAGCGAGGCGCTGTTGACCACCGCATCCAGATGGCCAAAGTGCGCCACCACGCGGGGCAGCAGGCCACGCACGGCGGCCTCGTCATCAAAATCAGCCTCAAAATGGGCGCTTGCGCTAGTCAATCTTGCGCATTCAGCTACGGTATTGATAGCGTCTTGTGCTGACGAGCGGTAGTGCACCGCCACCTGCCAGCCGCCGGCGGCCAGGGCCAGCGCAATGCTGCGGCCCAGGCGCTTGGCGGCACCGGTCACCAGCACGGTGCGGGGGCGATGGGGGAGGGAAGGGGTGGACATGTGGGGGACAATGCGGGCCGTGACCCAAAGACCCGACAGTTTAACGACCGCCCTGCACCAGCACATCACCCAGGCCATTGCCGCCGAGGGCGGATGGCTGGGTTTTGACCGCTTCATGGCCCTGGCCCTGTACACGCCCGGCCTGGGCTATTACGCCAATGACTCCACCAAATTCGGCGCCATGCCCGAGTCGGGCAGCGATTTTGTGACCGCGCCCGAGCTCACGCCCCTGTTCGGCCAGACGCTGGCCGTGCAGGTGGGCGAGGCGCTGGAGCGCACCGGCACCGACGAGGTCTGGGAGTTCGGTGCGGGCTCGGGCGCGCTGGCGCTGCAGTTGCTGGATGCGCTGGGCGACCAGGTGCAGCGCTACACCATTGTCGATCTGTCGGGCAGCCTGCGCGCCCGCCAGCAGGCCAAGCTGATCGCCCACGCGCACAAGCTGCGCTGGGTGGATGCGCTGCCCGAGCACATCGAAGGCGTGGTGGTGGGCAACGAGGTGCTGGACGCCATGCCCGTGCAGCTGCTGGCGCGCCACGGCGGCCAGCAGGGCGGTGTGTGGCATGAGCGCGGTGTGGTGGTGGACGCAGACGGCCGCTTTGCCTGGGCCGACCGCCCCACCGACCTGCGCCCGCCCATCGCCATCGAAGGCCCGCAGGACTACCTGACCGAGATCCACGCCCAGGGCGAAGGCTTCATGCGCATGCTGGCCGACCGGCTCACGCGCGGTGCGGCTTTTTTGCTGGACTATGGGTTTGGCGAGGACGAGTACTACCACCCCCAGCGCCACATGGGCACGGTGATGTGCCACCAGGGCCACCTGGCCGATGGCGACCCGCTGGTGGAGGTGGGCCGCAAGGACATCACCGCCCATGTCAACTTCACCGCCATGGCGCTGGCCGCGCAGGAGGCGGGCCTGAACGTGCTGGGCTACACCACGCAGGCGCATTTCCTCATCAACTGCGGTCTGCTCCCAAAAATGGAGCAGCTACCGCAAGCCCAGCGGGCGACAGCGGCCAAATTGATCATGGAACACGAGATGGGCGAGCTGTTCAAGGTGCTGGCCTTGGGTGCGGGCGAGCCGTGGGAGCCGATGGGGTTCAGCCACGGCGACCGTTCGCACCGGCTCTGACCGCCTGCTGCCGCGCTGCCCATGTTTCGCTGGCTCCTCGTCATCCTCCTGGCCCTGATGTTCATCAGCTGGCTGTCGCCGCTGCTGCGCCGCATGGGCTTCGGGCGGTTGCCGGGGGACTTCCGGTTTCGGTGGCTGGGGCGGGACTGGGACGTGCCGCTGGCATCCACGCTGCTGCTGAGCTTTGTGGTCAGCCTGATCGCCAAGCTGTTGTAGTGCAGCGGCCGCTGCTGTTGCCCTGCTATCCCAATTTAGCCCGCCGTCTGCAGCGCATCCAGAAACGCCTTGCGCCACCAGTGCACATCGTGCTCGCGGATGCGCGCCATGAGCTTCTGGTGGCGCGCCTGTCGCTCGGCCAGCGGCATATGCAGCGCCTGCTGGACGCTGTCGGCCATGCCCTCAGGGTCGTAGGGGTTCACCAGCAGCGCTTCTTTCAGCTGCTCCGCCGCACCGGCAAAGCGTGACAGCACCAGCACGCCGGGGTTGTCCGGGTCTTGCGCCACCACGTATTCCTTGGCCACCAGGTTCATGCCGTCGCGCAGCGGTGTGACCAGCCCTACGGCGGCGGCGCGGCACAGGCCCGGCACACGTTTGCGCGCCACCATGCGGTGGATGTAGCGCACGGGCATCCAATCCAGCTCACCATAGTCGCCGTTGATCGAGCCGCACAGGCCCTCCAGCTCCTGGCGCAGATCTGCATAGGCATGCACGTCATCGCGGCTGGGCGAGGCGATCATGATCATCGTCGCGCTGCCCCGGTTTTCGGGGTAGCGGTCCAGCAGCTCGCGAAAGGCCCGCACGCGGTGCGGGATGCCCTTGGAGTAGTCGAGCCGGTCAATGCCCAGCAGCAGGCGCCTGCGCGAATACTCATCGCGCATGTTCTCGTAGGTCTCCACCGCGTCGGGGGCATGCGTGAGGCGCGTGAATTCATCCACATCGATGCCGATGGGAAACGACTGCACCACCACCGTGGCGCCGAAGGCGCGCACGCGCTTTTCGTCTACCGCTTCGGCGCTGCCTTCGTTGCGCACATAGCGTGTGAAATGCGCCACATCGGCCTCGCTCTGCAGGCCCACCAGGTCGTAGGCAAACAGCGACCGCATCAGCCACTCGTGCTGCGGGATGGCAGCCATGATGAGCGGCGGCGGCATGGGGATGTGCAGAAAGAACCCGATGCGCTGCTTGCAGCCCATGGCGCGCAGCTCGGCGGCCAGCGGGATCAGGTGGTAGTCGTGCACCCAGATGACATCGTCGTCGCGCAGCAGCGGCAGCAGCTTGCGCGCAAACATCTGGTTCACGCGCCGGTAGCCCGCGATGTAGCCGGCGTTGAAGTCGGCCAGGTCCAGCCGGTAATGGAACACCGGCCACAGCACGCTGTTGCTGTAGCCGTGGTAGTAGCTGTCGTGGTCTTCGCGGCACAGGTCCACGGTGGCCAGGGTGACGGGGCCGGCCTGGCGGGTGTGCAGTTCGCCCTCGCCGGGCGTGCCGCCTTCGACCACGGTGCCGCTCCAGCCAAACCAGAGTCCTCCGGTCTGGTTCAGGGCCTCACCCAGGGCCACGGCCAGGCCCCCGGCGGCGGGTTTGCGTGGATCGGCAATGCGGTTGGAGATGACGACAAGACGGCTCATGGGGGCGATCATCCGTGCAGACCGCCCCTGGCCGCTGTCGGACAGCGCCTCAAATCACGCTGTCCCAGGGCGCTGACAGGCGCACGGCGGCGTTGATCACGCCCACCATCGAATAGGTCTGCGGGAAGTTGCCCCACATCTCGCGGGTGTCGGGGTGCGTGTCTTCCGACAGCAGGCCCAGCGGGTTGCGCGCGGCCAGCATGGTCTCGAAGATGGCCCGTGCCTCCGCCTTGCGGCCAATGCGCGCCAGGGCGTCGATGCGCCAGAAGGTGCAGATGTTGAAGGCCGTTTCGGGCTTGCCAAAGTCGTCAGCCGCCTCGTAGCGGCGCATGTAGGGGCCATCGCACAGGCTCTTTTCCATGGCCTCCACGGTGCTCACAAAGCGCGGGTCTTTCGGGTCGATCAGGCCCACCTCGGCCATCAGCAGCACGCTGGCGTCCAGCTCGTGCCCGCCAAAGCTCTCGGCAAACGCCTGGCGTTCTTCGCACCACGACTTGTCGAGAATTTCGGCGCGCATGCGGTCGGCATGGTGCCGCCAGTGGCTGGCACGGTCGGCCAGCTGCAGCGTGGCGGCGATTTTGGCCAGCCGGTCGCAGGCGGCCCAGCTCATCAGGGCCGACGAGGTGTGCACCCGGGCGCGCGTGCGCAGCTCCCACATGCCGGCGTCGGGCTGGCCGTACACGCGCACGGCGTTGTCGCCCACCTGTTCCAGCCGCTTGAATTCGGCCAGGCCCGCGCGGTGCAGCAGGCGGTGGTCGTGGAAGGCCTGGGCCGCGCCCAGCACGATGTTGCCGTACACGTCGTGCTGAAAATGCTCGGCCGCCTGGTTGCCCACGCGCACCGGGCCCATGCCCCGGTAGCCCGCCAGCTGGGGCACAAAACTTTCGGGCAGGTCTTTCTCCAGCCCGATGCCATACAGCGGCTGGATGTGGCCATCGCCGCCTTCGGCCACCACGTTGCTCAGCCAGCGCAGGTAGTCCTCCATGGTGCCCACTTCGGAGATGCTGTTGAGCGCGCGCACCACAAAAAACGCATCGCGCAGCCAGCAGTAGCGGTAGTCCCAGTTGCGGCCGCTGTGGGCGGACTCGGGGATGCTGGTCGTCATGGCGGCCACGATGGCGCCGGTTTCTTCGTACAACGACAGCTTGAGCGTGATGGCTGCGCGGATCACTGCGTCCTGCCACTCCAGCGGAATGGCCAGCGCGCGGCTCCAGCTGCGCCAGTAGGCCGTGGTCTCCTGCTCGAAGTGGCGGGCGGTGTCGGCAATGCCGTCCACCAGCGTCTCGTCCGCGCCCAGCAAAAAATTGTGTTCGCGCGTGAGCACAAACGCCTGGCCCGACAGCACATGCGACACCGGTGCATCGGTGGACAGGCGCAGCGTCATGCTCTCGCCCACATAGCGAATGTGGTTGCTGCCGCGCGTGATCTCGGGCGTGGTCTGGCCCCAGTCGTAGCGCACCTTGAGCGCCACCCGGATGCGCGGCGACCCCTGGATGGGCCGCACCCGGCGCACCAGCGTCATGGGCCGGAAGTAGCGCGAGCGGCTGTAAAAGCGCGGCGCAAAGTCGGTGATCTCGATGCCATGGCCCGCCTTGTCGAACAACTGCGTGCGCAGGATGGCGGTGTTCGGCTCGTACCACTGGTGGGCCGATGCCAGGTCTTCCAGCTCGATCGCGAAGTGGCTGCCCTCGTCACCGGGCTGCAGCAGGGCGTTGAACACTGGGTCGCCATCAAAGCGCGGCAGGCAGCACCACACAATGCGGGCGTGGTCGTCGATGAGCGCGCTGATGGAGCAGTTGCCGATCATCCCAAGGTTGAGCGAGCCCGCTTGGGGGTGTGTGGCGGCGGTGTTCATCGTTCGCGCTCCAGCGTTGTGCGTGCAGACGACAGCCAGCCTCGCAGTGCGGCCGATGTCATGCAGCGGTGTTGTGCCATGGTGGGCCCTTCGCCCACCTTGATGCCCCAGCCGCCGAGCGATTGCACAGCGGCAAAACCGGCCTCGTCGGTGACGTCATCGCCCACAAAGACCGGCGTACGGCCTTCAAAGGGCGGCTGCGTCATGAAGTCGATGATGGCCTGGCCCTTGTGAACGCCACGGGGTTTCACTTCAAAGACACATTTGCCGCGCAGCAGTTCCACACCGTCCACCTCGCGCATGGCGTGTACCAGCGTGTCGTGGCACAGGGATTCGAGGTGGGGCGCCAGGCGGTAGTGCAGGGCGACGCTCACGCGTTTGGTCTCCACCAGCAGGCCTGGGTGGCGCGCTGCCAGAGCCTGTGCGGCCTGCAAGACGGGCTCCGGCGCGGGTGGTGCGGTGGCGGGCACCGAAGTGTCAAAGAGGCGGTATTGGGCCCCATGTTCGCTCGCCAGCGGCAGGCGCAGCGGCGCCAGAAATCCGTCGATGTCGGCCTCAGGCCTGCCGGTCACGATGGCCAGCGCACCTCCCAACTGGGCGTACAGCGATGACAGCGTAGGAATCAGGCCCGATGCGATGCGCACCGCCTCAGGGCGCGGCGCCAGCTCGGTGAGCGTGCCATCGAAATCGAGAAAAAGCGCATGGGCAGTTGTCAGTGTGGGGAGCAGCTGCATGCGCGAAACCATAGCAGACGCCGCAATGCAGGCACGGCCACCAGGGGGATTCTGGGCTGGTAAACGCGCGCAAGGTTTGCGATCTCTTGAAACGGAGAGCCAGTGCCGCAATGTGTTCAGAAACCCCAATGCCCCGCCACGCCATGACCGAAGCCCTGCACATTGTCTGCCCCCATTGCCACACCACCAACCGCGTCCAGAGCGCCGACCTGGGCAGCGCGCCCGATTGCGGCCAATGCCATCGGCCCCTGTTTGCAGGGGCGCCGCTGGAGCTGGATGCGACCAGCTTTGACAAGCATGTGGCGCGCAGCCACATTCCGGTGCTGGTGGACTTCTGGGCCCCGTGGTGTGGACCTTGCCGCCAGATGGCGCCCGCCTTTGCGCAGGCCGCCCGCGAGCTGGAACCCCGCGTGCGCCTGGCCAAGCTCAATACCGAAGACCAACAGGCCATCTCGGCGCGCTATGCCATCCGCAGCATTCCGACCATGATCCTGTTCCAGCAGGGGCGTGAGGTGGCGCGCATTTCGGGCGCTCTGGGGGCGGCCGATATCGTGCGCTGGGTGCGCACCACCGTAGGTTGATGCGCAGCGGTCAGCGGATTCCCAGCACGCGGTCCATCGACACGCTCCCCGCACCGCGCCCCACCAGGTACAACATCAGCCCCGCCCACGACAGATGGGTGGGCCATGCGTCGGGGTAGATAAACAGTTGAATCGTCAGCGTCATGCCCAGCAGCGCCAGGGCTGACAGGCGCGTGAACAGGCCCAGCACCAGCAGCACCGGGAATAGGTGCTCGGCCACGGTAGCCATCTGCGCCGCCAGCTCGGGCGGCAGCACGGGCAGCTTGTACTCGTCGCGGAACAGCGCGTAGGCGCCGTCGGAGATGGTGAACCAGCCCTCGACCTTGGCGCGTGCCGACATCCAGAAGATGCCCGCAATGGCCACCCGGTTGACCAGCGCCAGCAGGCTGTGCGGGGTGAGCGAGGTGGCGGTGTCGGCCAGGTGCGCCAAGAGCAAGCGTGGGCCTTTGTCAGGTGCCGTGGGGAAGTGTGTGCTGGTGGTCATGAAGGGCTCCTCAGCGTGGGCGTGAATCGGTGGGTATATCGGTGGGTATCAAGGCGCCTGCGTCCAGCAAGGTGCTGATCAGGGCAGCAAAGTCTGCGATGGGTTCGGCATTCAGGGCCGAGGTGGCGGCGGCTTCCAGCGTATGGCCTTGGGCGCAGGCGTCCAAAAAAACCACTCCTGCGCGCGACAAGGGATGCCCCACCACTTCGGCATGGGGCCGGGTGAGCAAGGCGCCATCGCCCGCCCACTCCAGCGGCTCCGTGGGAACCCGACCGTCACGGTGGCTTTGCCACAGGGCGTAGGCGGGATGTTCGTCGCACCAAGCCCAGCGTGCGGCGGGGTGGGGGTGCAGTGATGCTTGGGGCAAGGTGTCAGGGGGCTGCTGTGCCAGCCAGTGTCGGTCCACGGCGGTGGCATGTGCCGCCAGGTGGCATTCGGTCCAGCAGCGGTCCAGGCGCGCCACGGCGCTCAGGTAGGGCAGCTCGGCGGCCGGGGCAAACCCGGCCAGAAAGTCGGCAAACCCTTCGCCATAGCTCACCAGCAGGCCGTTACGCGGCGGCTGGGCGCGGGCGAACACTGCCGCAGCGGCGCGAAACCAGTCTTCGCCCACCAGCTGGCACACCGTGGGGTAGTTGGCCTGCAGCGCATCGATGCAACCTTTGAGCACGGTGTTACGGTACACGGCAAAGCCCGGTTGGGACTCCAGTGCGGACAGCCAGGGTGCATGGGCCGCCGGGCCGAGCAGCGCGGCAGAGAAGCCGTCCAGGAAGGTGCTCAGCTGCATGGGGCCTCCTCGGGCTGCACGGCTGTGAGCGCACTATGGGCTTGGTCGCGTTCGGTCAGCAACTCGCTGAACACGGGCAGGTTGTCATCGCGTTCGATGAGGGTGGGCACGGGGCCAGTGTGTGCGATCACCTGCGCGTACAGGGCCCACACGGCGGGTGCTACGGGCGCATCATGGCTGTCGATGAGCAGCGCATCGCCATGCACTGGGTCCGCATGGTGGCCCGCCAGGTGGATTTCGGCCACGGCGTGCAGGGGGAACGTATTGAGGTAGTCCTGTGCGTCAAAGCCCAGGTTGTTGGCGCTGATGTACACGTTGTTCACGTCCAGCAGCAGTGCGCAGCCGGTGCGCCGTACCAGTTCGGCCAAAAACTCGGTCTCCAGCCAGTCGTGGCCGTCGATGTGCTGATAGTGCGTGGGGTTCTCGATGGCGATGGGGCGTTGCAGCACGTCTTGCGTGCGGGCGATGTTGTCTGCAATGCGCTGCAAGGCGGCCTGCGTGCGCGGAAATGGCAGCAGGTCTGGCAGGTACTGCCCGCCCCAGGTAGACCAGGCCAGGTGCTCTGAAATGATGGCGGGCTCCACCCGCCTTGCCAGGGCAGCCAGCCGCGCCAGGTGGGCCGTATCGGGCGGCGTATCGGCCGCGAGCGACAGCGACACGCCATGCACGGCTACCGGGTGGCGCGCGCGGATGGCCTCAAGCCAGGCCAGGCGCGGGCCGCCATTGGCAAGATAGTTCTCGGGGTGCACCTCCCACCACAGGCCGGGGGCGGTGCACCGCAGCGCCTCGTCATAGTGCTGGGGCTTGAGGCCCAGGCCGGCGGTGAGAAGGTATGCCATGGTCAGCTCTTCATGGGCGTCAGCATGCCCATGCCCTTGGGCGTCTTGATCGTGGTGCAGGTGCCTGCGGGCACAAGCTTCCAAGCGTTGCCCTGGTAGTCCATCTTGGACGTGCCTGCGCAGGTGGTGCCAGGGCCTGCGGCGCAGTCGTTCTTGCCGGCCATCGAGACGCCGTAGCACTTTTCCATGGCCGGCTTGGCGCCGTCCATGGGGGCGGTGCTGGTTTGGGCCATGGCGGCGCCAGAGGTCAGGGCCACAAGGGCGAGGGCGCCGAGGGTGAGGGTGCGGGTGGTCATGGTGCGGTTCTCCAAGGGTTGATAAAGGTTGAATCCGACCGGGTGACAGCACAGCGGTTGCGTTGCGTGGCCCGATCTGCGTTGTAATTCGCGCTGTTCAGCCAGCGGGTTACAGCGCTGCGCAAAAAAATGGGGCGGCATGCAGCACAAAATTTTTGGCGCGGCCTGTAACCCATTCGTCCCGGCATCCGAATTGCCTTCAGGGAGACACCATGGAGATAGTGGAAGAGCGCTTGCGCGGCTTGTTGTTGCAGGGCCTGGATGCCGATGCAGCCGCCTACCAGCGCTTTCTGAAGGAGTTGAGCGCCCACCTGCGCGCCTTCTTGCGCCGCCGCCTTGCGCAGCGGCCCGATGAGGTAGAAGACTTGGGATTTATCCGTAAATAATATTGGCAGGCAGACTTATCTTTCGCAAGGCGATGAT
>JADHED010002909.1_pt1 | contig 11009 bp, 7 predicted proteins | sample 8952041 | NCBI WGS metagenome assembly JADHED01 (sample SAMN16124423, study PRJNA663239) | bioreactor sludge metagenome | isolation source: sludge (control) | place: India:Bengaluru | collected 2018-09-08
CTTTATCCTTAACACGACGATTGGAGCTTTCAAAAAAAAGATGGTCAAACTGATCGGCATAGCAACGCACTACCACATTGTCGAATGTGATAATGGGTGCTTTGCAGTATTCTTCTTCCCATATTGCCCGAAGCTCTGCTTCTTGCATTTCGTGGGCTTTTATTTTCTTGTATGCCATTACCAACCCCCTTGAAGATTAATTTTAAATACATTAAACTTTTCTTCCCATTTAGAAGTTGGCGCAATTTCTTTCGACAAATATTTGCTTTCGATGTATTCAATTAAAGCTAGCTTGGCTGTACTGGTAGCTTTTTTATTGAATTTGGACACCACCAAACCTGTAAGGATATCTGCCAGCTGAATACCCAAAGACTGCTCTGAAGGTAAGCCTTGCACCTGCGTCACATCCGAGGTCAGGTTAGATCGATCTAGTGTATGTTCTAGCTCTTTCAGTCTACCTTTGTTACGGTTTTTCTTCAGGTCGGTGAATATGGCGTAATCGTTAAAATCAAAGATCCAATGCTTTAAAAGTTGGTAATAGAATTTGTAAAAACCTAATTCTGCATCTTCGCTGTTGAAACGCATATTATCTACCTTTCCCGCCACTATCAAAATCACTCTAAAACGAATATAACCTGCATTGAAAAAGAAATCGATGACCTCTTTGTACAAATCCAAATGAGCAGGAGAAATTTTCTTCCACTTTAACTCGGTTTTGATGTTGTACTTTTCTTTAATCTCATTCAGTCCTTTTTTAAGCAAATCCCGATTTTCGGCAGGCAACCAGATACCTCCGATGCCCGTGTACAGGTGAGCATCTTTGCGTGTAAGTGCTTCAAGACCACTTTCGTCACAATATACCTCGAACTTCATATAATGCTGGCTTTATTCTACAATTTCTTTTAATAATTTATCGGCAGATTTTTCGATTTCGAAAATATCCTTTGCAATTTCTGACAATCGACGTGGAGCCTTGTATTGGTAGAAATATTTGTTGAAATTGATTTCATAACCAATTTTGGTTTCATCCGCATTCCACCACGCATCTGGCGCAAAAGGTAGTACCTCGGTTTCAAAAAACGTTTGAATATCTTGTTTCAAAGGAATATTCTCGGTGTCTTTCAAATTAGAATCCGAGACATAATTGATGGTACCATCTTTACTCACCGATTTGATTTCGGCTTCTGCCTTCTTATCAAACCAAGTGATGCATTTGCGGATGTCTTTTACGTCTTTTGCAGCGTATTTTAAATTGTTCTTTTTGCTGTATTCTTTGAATTTTTTGTTGAACACATTGATGTCGTACAATGGTTCTGTACCAAATTCTTTAGCCATTGCGGTAACCTCTTGCATTAACTGTTTATCACGCAACCACGACTTAATATCGGTAACTTGAGCATAGATTTTCTTTTGTTTTTTGTTGAGATTAGCCACTACCAACTCCGCAGGCTCTTCCTCTTCGCTATCTTCATCGTTCAAGAAATATTCTAATACAAAATTCTCTACCGCTTGTCTGCTTTCCGCTTCCGAACTGTACACTTGCTCGCCACATTCAGCATAGATTAATTTTCGCAATTCGGAATTATCCGATGCGAAACGAAGTTCGACTGTATGCTTGGCATCTAGTTGAATGGCAAAACGAGATGGACGATGCACGATGATTTGCGCAAAACCAAACTCATTGTTGTCAAATATTTTGCTGTGTGGCGTTTCTTTAAATTCTAAATACAGTTCCGTAACCTTTTTGATGTGTTCCGGTTTCAGCTCATTACGTTTACTCCCTAATGATTTAGCACGTTTACCAAAAAAAGCTTCGTTATTGGCATTAATTAACTGTACTTTTCCTTTGCGATGCTCCGGCTTGCGGTTGGTAATGATTAAGATAAAAGTTGGAATACCAGTATTGTAAAACATATCATTTGGTAAGGCAATGACCGCTTCTAACATATCTTTCTCAATGATGTGCTTACGAATTTCGCTTTCCCCTTGTCCTGCGTCACCAGTAAAAAGAGCCGAACCATTGTGTACCGAAGCGATACGAGAACCTAAGTCGGTTTCCTTCATCTTGCTTAGCATATGCATTACGAACATTAGCTGACCATCGTTTACACGAGTGGTAACCGCCTCTGCATCATACTCTTTATGGATGATAAACCTTCTATCTACAATTTTATCTCCCCCTGCTTTAGTAAGTATATCCTTATCATCTTTCCAAGACGTACCGTACGGTGGATTAGTCAACATAAAGTCGAACTTCAAGTCGTTATCGAAACCATATTGCGACAAGGTACTACCGAAAACAATTTTATCAGGGTCTTCATTTTTTAGTAACATATCCGATTTAGAAATCGCATAAATGGTTGGTGTATTCTCTTGACCATATAAATGTATGGTAGCCTTAGATTTAATTTTGCCAGTGTCATCGGTCATAAAATTTTTACTCTCTGTCAACATTGCTCCAGAACCTGCACACGGGTCGTAGACTAAAAAGCTACCTTGCTGGATTTTATCTTTAACAGGTAGGAAAATAATATTGGTCATTAACTCGATAATCTCACGAGGTGTAAAGTGTCGTCCTGCTTCAGCATTAGTAGCTTCGTTGAATCTTCTTAATAAATCTTCGAACACATAACCCATTGATAAAGGCGGTAATGCATCTATCGATAAATCTATTTTATTAGAACAAAACTTTTGAATGACTGCGAATAGCTTTTCAGCTTCGTCTAAGGTGTCAATTTCATTTCTGAATTTGAATCTTGAAATAATGTCTTGAACATTTGGTGAAAAGCCATCTAAATAGTTTATGAAATTAGCTTTGATATTTGTAGCATCATTCAACAATGACTTTAATGTAAATGGCGAAGTATTGTAAAAAGCAACACCAGATCCTTGTTTATCACTCTTTAGTACAGAATCTAAATTGTCTAATTTTTCTTTGTATTTATGGTAGGTATCTATAACTCTGTCTTTGGTAGGCTCCAAAACCAAATCTAAACGACGAATTACCGTCATAGGCAATATAACATCTTTATACTTACTAGGTTCGTACGTATTAATCAAGTGATCGTCAGCAATGCTATATATAAATCGAATTAAAGGATCTAAATCCTTGGTATTTATGCTCATATTTTTAATAAATTCTCATATATAATGTCTATTCACATTTGTGAAATGACAATCAGTAAATATACAAAATGCAATTGAAAGAAAAAAGAGGAAAAGTATAAGGGAGTAAGTAAGTAACTGAATTTGGTGAAAAGAAAATATTTTTTTTCTAAATTGAAAAAAAAATATTCAATAGAAAGGGATTACAGCAAAGTAATGAAGAGGTATTCGTGATTTTCCGTGTTTTACTTTATTTCAGCTTTTTTTTTCATCAGAAAAAAAATAAAAAAGTGTTTTGTAAAAAATCACTTACTCCAGTTACTCCCTAAAAAGAATGAATATAAAAGAAAATGAGTGCAGTTTTGCACTCATCTTTAATTATCAAATCTGAAAGGTATTTTTTCCTGTTGTGGTGGGATTGGAATTGGTTCTCCCGATTGTTTGTTTTCCATATCAACCAAATCATAATCTTTCAAGATTACTGGAAATACATAGGCTTTATTTTTTGAAATTCTTTGAAAACTGTGTTTCTTTAACGCCATACCAATTTTTCTGACTGTTGTTTCTGTAATTGCAATTCCGCCTTTTGTAGAAAGGATATTTGCTATTTGTGTTGTATTAAAATAATATTGGGCTTTATTTTTATCTGCAGGTTCGAACCACGTTAGCAGTAATTCTTCTTCAGGACTTCTTAACTGATACTGCTCGTTATTGGCATTTATTTCCTTGATTTCTTCTTGGTTGAACCAATGGCGGAAACCTTCTTTATGCAGTTTTAAAGCCTGTGAATAGACTTTATTGATGTCAATTTCGTGGGTGTATTCGATATGCTCCACTTCGAAACAAAGAAAACGGCGTGAGCCGGTGGTGTCATTTAAGAACTGGGCGGTATTAACACTACCTGCAAAAGATGCTCTTCTTGGCATATTTTCATTGTTGTGACCGTAGGCTTTGCGCATTCTGATATGGGTTTTTGTGATGATTTCTTTTAAGCTGCCTATTTCTGAACGGTTAAGATTTTCTAATTCGTCCAGATTGATTAACATACATTCTGCTAAGTGAATTAAAGTGTCTTTATTGCTTGGATTGATGGTTCCTGAAAAGATGTATTCTTTAAGCTGTTTTGGCATTAGTTTTTCTATCCAAGTGGTTTTTCCTAAGCCTTGTTTTCCTGAAAAGACTATTACCGTTTGGTTTACCTGTTTTTCATCCAGAACGCAAGCAACCATAGCCACAAACCACTTTTTGAAGCAGGTACGCCAAAGGTCCTGTTTTGTGGTGGTGATGGTATCAGCCAACATTTCTATATAATCAGTTTCGGCTTCATTTTTTGGAAGACTTTCGAAATAGACTTCGAAAGGATCGAACATTTCGCAATAGTCGGAATGAAGCAAATTCCGTAAGGAATTGATGCTGCATTTTACTTTTGCTTTTAGTATCTCGCGAAGGATAGAGTTTTCTGCAAAGTCTGTCATCGCCTTCCATTTGGTGGCTTTGAGGGTTTTAAATTCGAGTTTACCCAAAACATTGTTGTACCGAAAATTGTAGCGGTTGTTTAGGAAGTTCTCCAATTTGTCAATATATGAAGGTTGCTCTTCCTCTTCATCAGAGAAATTTCCGTCATAGGTTTTTGTCGGCGGCACTTCGACTTCGCTCAGTGACCGGTTCTTCTTACTCTCGTCGATAACTCGCGTTTTTTTCGGTTGGAAGGTGTCTGTGTTATGTTCAGTGGTGTTTTGGTAGGCACTTTGAACGGCTGTTGTTACTTCCTTTGCGTCATATCCATAATCTGCCAAAATGTAACCCAAAGCCATTGATTCTGATATTCCTTTTCGGTTGAGATTGTTGGCCAAAGCAAAAACGAAGTTATTGCGATTGCCCTCCTCAAAACGGACTTTGTTTTCGGTAAAACGGACGGTGTGTTCGTAGATGAGAAGAGTGTCGTCGGTTGTTGGTTTTTGGGATTTCGTTTTTGGTTTTTCGGGAGGAAGGTTTTGCTGATTTTCATCAGAGCCTGGTGCAAATATTTCTGCATTGATATTCAGATACAATTCAGGATCGTAAGAAAAGAAGCAAAGCCGGGTTATGTCTTTGCCGGATTTGTCAATTTCAACCTGCAGAAGTTCTTCAAAATATCTTTGAAGTTCCAAAAAAATTTCTTTGTGCTGTTCTTTGTCTGACGAAACTTTCACTAAAATTTTCAGACCGTTTCCTGAAGGACTAACGAATGAAGCAAATACAAAATCATCCAATCTGATTTTTGTCTTACACTGTTGGAGTTTTTCTTTTTCGAGTTTGTCGATATCCAATACCATTAAAGCGTTATAATTGGTAAGGAATTCCATTTTTCTGCCACCCTTAAATGTCGCACTTGGTGTAAATGCCGGAAGTGATTTTTTGGCTCGTTCTGCAGCTTCTTTTTTGTCGTCGGCAAGGGACTTTCTGAGATATGTGATGGCATTTTTATAGGTGCCGGATTTTATATCTTCCAGAATTTTCAGGAAGTCTTTTTGTTCGGAAACTTCGTTGAAGTTTTTGAATATGGTGGAATTCATTGGTTTAGATGTTAGAAGTTAGATGATAGAGGTTAGATTTTTTTTAACGCAAAGTCCGCAAAGGTTTTTCTGATAAACTTGCAGCATAACTTTTAAGATCGCAAAGGCACATCGAAGATGTGCTGCAATGGCTGCAAAGATTATTGAGATAGACCGTTTGACTGGCAGTCAAAAGCCCTCACTGAATTTGAGGGCTTAGAGGTTTCAGCGTGCGGAAAAGTGTTATTCACTTTTTTGCGAATGATTTGTTGTAATGATCCTGCATAGTTTTTTCTACATCAGAAAGTTTGTAGTAGATTTTGTTGCCGACCTGTGAAAATGAGATTTTACCTTCATCGCGCCAGGTCTGTGCTGTTCTGCGTGAGATTTTCATTGTTTTGATAAATTCCTCATTATCCAAAAATACTTCCTGTTTTGGTGCTGTTTTGGCGTTTACTTTTTCGTGGATCTCGTTGATTTTTGAGATTAGGCCATCATACTGTTCTTTGGATAAAATAATTGCTTCCATAATATTGTTGGGTTTAAGATTATGGGGCAAAGTTGCAGATAGAAAAAGAGTCCCTAAGTCCCCACTTGGTCCCCAGGGGACTAAATTGATTAAATTTTATTGTTCAGATCAATTTTTTTTCCACTGTTAGGGCGTTTGTCATCTTTGGATGGTTTTAGTATGGTATGCACAGTATGGGGACTCAAAGAAAGTCCCCCTTTATCTTCGAAACAGTTTACAATAACTGCAACAATATCCTGAACATTCCCGTCTATAAACGGCTTGCCCTCAACAAACATTTCACGGTTCAACTGATAAAAAATATCAACTATCTGATTTACATTACAGTTGATTCTGAGTTTGGAATATGGCAGTAATCCTTCGGGAGTGGAAGGGAGGGCATTCTGCATTTCGGCTTTTGCTTTGGCGTAACTTTGTAGTTTTCCAATAAGCTTATGGCATTCTTGCTCGAAGTCAGGCAATTTGTTATTAATCAATTCCAGTTCTGCAATACTGTATTCAAAAATTTCGGTAGTCAGGAAAAATACCTTTTCCTGTATCGTTGGCAGGGAGTGGGTTTTCAGTTTTGTTTCTTTAAAACTAAAATATCTATCCTCTGACTGTGCGTTTATTTCTCTTGCTGGTGGTCTCTTTGTTTTTTCTTTTGATTTTTCGCTTCTGAGTTCCTGCCTTTTAAGTTCTATGCAGGTTTGGAATTTCATCAATTTAGAATCCCGTTTTGCCTCGTGGAAGATTTCCTCGTTTTTAGATATGAGTTTTTCAAATTTGTTGAGCCAAACCATCGGTTCTTTAACCAAATTGCAATGGTGGTTCAAAAAATCCGGAATGTTGGAGTTGTTTTGGTTGAAGGCTTTGGTGAAGAGAGCTTGGCAGTAGGTTTCGAGGGTTTCCTCTGCGACTTTTTCAATATCAAATAAAGCGTTATACGCGTCCGTAACTTTTACGGACGAAAATTGCACGAAAGGTGCAGTTTCCTTTATGAGATACTTTGATGCCATGGTTATTATATTTTTTACTTTCAGATTTGAAAGTATGAATAGTTTTTAGCTGCATTATTTGTTTATTTAGCAAAAATCCTTACAAAACATCATTTGAAACATTAAGATTTTCGCTTATGACGATTAAATGTAAATTTAGGAAATTGGATGCAAAATATAATGAGTCAAAATATCTGCCATAAAAAAAACCTTAAAAATATTTTTAAGGTTTTGTACATCAGTTACTTATGTTATCCACACCAAAGCTGCTACAATACAAACTGGTCAACCGCTTTTGAAAGCTCCTCGTTTACAATTTTTGCGTAAATCTGCGTGGTGGAAATATCTCTATGATCCAAAAGCTTTGAAACATGTTCAATACGCATTCCTTTATTCAGAGCCATTGTGGCAAAAGTGTGACGGCTCAAATGAAAATGGAGCGTAAAAGGAAATTCCAATTCTTTACCTAATCTTCGAAGATATAAATTGCAAAGACCGTTTTGGTTGGATATTGCTTTTCTTTTCCCTTCTGGATCGATCTTGAAAAAGTTTCTTTCTGTAATTGCAGGAAAAAGAAATTCGCCAATATTATCGGGATGATTTCTATATTTTTTGATGATTTTTTGAGCAGTTTCTCCAATTTTAAAATGGTGTACACGACCGGTTTTTTCCACCTCTTTACGAATCATATGGGTCTGTTGGTCATATTCAAAAACTGTAAGCGTTACAACATCTGAAAACCTGAGTCCACCGGCTGACACAGAAAACATAAACAGATCTCTGTAAAGCTCGGCTTTTGAACGTCCTTCAAACCTGTGATTTTTCAGCTTTTCGAACTGCTCGTCATTCAGAAAATTTCTTTTGCTGGGTTCTGTTTCCAATTTCAGTTTTTTAAAGGGATAAAAACTATCATCAATTATTTCCTCTTCCTGTGCGTGTTTGAACATCATAGAAAGAACAATCATACTTAGTTTCTGCGAAGTTTTGTTATTTTTTAAAACATTACCGGCATACAGCATATAATCTTTTAAAAGACTTACTGTAATATCATCAAACATAATTGAATCATCGTTTACAAATACTTTGAACTTTGCGAGTTGCGATTTATAAATTTTATAGGTTGAAGGAGAGTAGGTGTGCTGTAGTTTTTTCAGTTTGGCTTCGGCGTAAGTAAAAAACTTTACCCGGTCTTTTCCCTTAATGGCTTCCTTTAACTTTCTGGCAGTAATTGATTTGGCTTTTCTTTCGGAATCCGCAATTGTTGCAGATGCCTCTGCAAGTTTTGCAGCGAGCATAGCATTGGTGCGCGCACTGTTGGGGAAGCTCTTGCGGACTTTTTTATTTTCATCATCCCATTGTGCCGGATTTATTTTAAGACCAGTACTGATAAACTTAGACTGGCGATCCTGAATCAATCGGATATAAAGAGGGCATTTGCCATCTTTGTCTTGTTGCTGCGTTCTGAGGATAAATTTTACTGATGCCATAGTTAGAATATTTGTTCAATGTTGTACTAAAAATTCTTCTTTTTGAAAAGGAACGCAAACAGCTGAATTATAGAATATTCAATCGGATGCAACCTAATACAAAGGTATAACATTTAGTTCAACAAATTTACATTTTTCTTGCTTTTACTTGCATTATTTTAGACTTGGGCAAATATATAAATGCCTATTAATAGGCATTTTAAAGCAATTGTAAACTTTGAAGTAAGTATTGCTTATAACACCCAAATATACGAAAGTTTTGTGAAACCACAAATATTTTTATTATTTATTGTAAATGTTTATTTTATATATGTTTTTTGTGTATTTTTGGTTTCGTATTTTGTGTAGAATTAATGTGTTTTCTGTTTCGTTCTATTTTTTAATCTATATAAAATGCGAAGTTAAATTACTGTGTTATGGATATTAATTTGTATCGTCTCGAAACGGGACAACACCATCATAAAAATGTAGTTTGGATAAAGTTTAATAAAGATTTTGAGTTGATTAAAAAACTTAGAGAAGCCTTTCCTTCTGCCAAATGGAGTGCTTCTCAAAAAGCATGGTACCTCCCAGATTTACCCGCCGTTCGTTCTGCTCTTCAGTTGCCTCAAAAAGAAGCAGGAGCAGATTTAATGGCTCTTATTCATCCTAATAATCATCTGGCTTTTCAGAGTTTTATTAATCAATTAAAGCTAAAGGCTTATAGTAAAAATACCATCAGAACTTATGTTACAGAATTTGCTCATTTGCTCAAAACGATTAAAAAAATTAATGTTGATAGCCTTACAGAAAATCGACTTAAAGACTATTTTCTCTATTGTGTGAAAACAGATAAAATTAAAGAAAATCATCTCAATAGCAGAATTAATGCAATTAAATTTTATTTTGAACAAGTGCTTCACAAGCCTAAAATGTTTTTCGATATTCCCAGACCCAAAACGCCGAAACAATTGCCCAAAATGCTATCAAAAGTAGAAATCAAGAAAGTTTTTAAGGCTACAGAAAACTCTAAACACTTGCTAATGCTTCAATTGTGCTACGGTATGGGATTGCGTGTAAGCGAAATTGTGGCGCTGAAAATTGAACATATAAATTCTGAAGCAATGCTGGTAATGATAGAAGGAGCTAAAGGCAAAAAAGACCGCTATACCAATTTGCCAGAGTCTGTTTTACCGTTATTGAGAAATTATTATAAAGAATATATTCCCAAAAACTACCTTTTCGAAGGACAATACGGAGGCGCTTACTCTACCAGAAGCGTTCAGCTTGTCTTTAAAAATGCAATGAAAAAAGCCAAAGTAAATAAAACAATTGGGATACATGGTTTGAGGCACAGCTATGCAACGCACCTTATAGAAAGTGGTGCAGATATAAGGTTGTTACAAGAACTTTTAGGGCATAATTCCGTTAAAACCACTCAAATTTATACGCATATTACAGATGTTTCTAAATCTAAAGTGAAAAGTCCGTTAGATTTTTTATAAAAATTAAATCAGTTAAAATTTTCAATTTGTCCATCGTTCAGTAATTATTAACCAGTTTTCCTCTAATGTCTAATTTTTCGCATTTTATAGATAAATTAAAAGCTTATGTGATGCCCATAGCAATGTTGCTAGGAGTGTGTTTTCATAAGCAAGTTGCTTACTTTTCTTTTTTGGTGCCTTATCTTATTTTTTCGATGCTTTTATTCACTTATTTGAGGATTTCTTGGCGTGGAATGAATTTTACGCTAATGCACCTTAAATTACTTGTCATTCAAATTTTAGGAAGTGTATTGGTTTTTGCTATTCTATTTCCATTTGATAAAATTTTGGCTCAAGGCATTATGATTTGTATGCTTGCGCCTACAGCTACTTCGGCTCCCGTAATTGCAGGAATGCTAAAAGGAAATGTTACCAGCCTTATAAGTTATTCTTTGGTGAGTAATTTTGCAGTAGTAATTGTAGCTCCTGTATTTTTTTCGTGGATTGGTTTTCATCAACTTCCTTTTTATACCTCGGCAATACAGATTTCTCAAAAAGTAATACTCCTTCTAATTGGTCCACTTTTCTTAGCAATGCTATTCAATAAATTTCTACCAAAGGTTTCTGAAGTTTTTCAAAAAAAAGCACAAATTTCTTTCTATTTGTGGAGTTTAGCTTTGGTTGTTGTTTCGGGCAGAACAGTAGAATTCATTATTATTCAAGATAAGTCAAATTACACAATCGAAATTTTACTAGCCATATTCTCCTTTTTCGTCTGTGTTTTACAATTTTGGTTAGGCAGAAAAATTGGTAGGAAACACCAAGATACAGTAGCGGGCGGACAAGGTCTCGGACAAAAAAATACCATTCTCGCAATTTGGATGGCGCAAGTATATCTCAATCCCATTGCATCC
>JADHED010002911.1_pt1 | contig 11001 bp, 8 predicted proteins | sample 8952041 | NCBI WGS metagenome assembly JADHED01 (sample SAMN16124423, study PRJNA663239) | bioreactor sludge metagenome | isolation source: sludge (control) | place: India:Bengaluru | collected 2018-09-08
AGCACGGCGCAGCGCTTGATGCGCCCGATGGGGCCCATGGGGCTGGCGTCCAGGTTGGCTGGATGCGCTCGCCACGGCGCTCGGGTCCGTCATCTGGGGCTCGACCTACATCGTCACCACCGAGCTGCTGCCGCCCGACCGGCCCTTTACCGCCGCGCTGCTGCGCTCCTTGCCCGCAGGCTTGCTGCTGGTGCTGTGGTGCCGCCGCTGGCCGGCCTGGGGCGACTGGATGAGGTGGCGGCGCCTGCTGGTGCTGGCGCTGGCTGCGGGGGCTTTCGGTGTGCTGGGCATGGCGGCGCTGCTGTTGTCGCCCGGTGCCCGCTGGGACATGGTGGGCGTGGCGGCCGCGATGGTGGGCACGCTGTGCATGGCGGCGGGCACGTTCTGGTCGCGGCGCTGGCGGTCTGAACTGCCGGTGCTGGCGTTTACCGGCTGGCAGTTGCTGGCGGGCGGCCTCATGCTGGCGCCGGTGGCGTGGGCGGTGGACCCGCCTTTGCCTGCACTCACCCTCACCAATATCGCGGGTTATCTGTACCTCAGCCTGGCAGGCGCGCTGGTGGCCTATGCGCTGTGGTTCCGTGGCATTGCGCGGCTGCCGTCGGTGGCAGTGTCGTCACTGGGGCTGCTGAGCCCCGTCACGGCGGTGCTGCTGGGCTGGGCGCTGCTGGGGCAGGCCATGACGGGGGTGTCGCTGGTGGGCATGCTGGTGGTGCTGGCAAGCATCCTGGCCGTGCAGTGGGCCATGTCGCGCCCTGTGCCGCTGGGAGAGCGGTGACCAGCAAATACTTTTGCTATTGAATAAATAGCGTTCTGCGCATGTTTCACTTGCGCTAGCGGGCAATTGCGCTAGAAATCGGCCGCCCACTCCAGTGCTACAGACTCCCCAGTGCCGGGGTGCGCAAAGGCCAGGTGGCTGGCGTGCAGCAGCAGGCGTGGCGCCTGTGCCTGCGCGGTGGCATCGGCATACAGCGCGTCGCCCAGGATGGGGTGGCCGATGGCGGCCAGGTGCACGCGCAACTGGTGGGTACGGCCGGTGAGGGGCTCCAGCTCAACGCGGGTGGTCTGTGCCGTCGCGTCGTGCGCCAGTGCGCGCCAGCGGGTCAGGCTGGGTTTGCCCACGGCGTGGTCGATGACGCGCAGCGGGCGGCGCTCCCAGTCGGCGGCAATGGGCAGGTCGATTTCGCTCCAGTCGCCCCCCACGGTGCCCAGCAGGCCTTGCACCACTGCCTGGTAGCGCTTGTGCACCAGGCGCTCGGCAAACGCGTGGCCCAGGCGGCGCTGCGCGTCGATGTGGCGTGCCATGAGCACGAGGCCCGAGGTGGCCTGGTCCAGCCGGTGCACGACGAGCGCGCCGGGCCAGCGCTGCTGTGCGCGGGCGCTCAGGCAGTCTTGCTTGTCGGGCCCCCGGCCGGGCACGCACAGTAGCCCAGAAGGTTTGCACAGCACCAGCAGGTCCTCGTCTTCATACAGCGCCTGTACGCCATCTGCCACGGGTTCAGGCAGGGTCATGGCCCACGATCAGCCGCTGCACGGTGGCGCAGAGTTCTTCCACGTCGTTGGGTTTGTGGATCAGGGCCTGAGCGCCTTCGGCCAGTGCGGCCTGTTCGATCTCGGCCGTGACGTAGCCCGAGGCCAGGGCCACGGGCAGGTCGGGGCGGATGAGGCGGGCCTCGCGCACCAGATCCACACCACAAAAGCCGGGCATGTTGTAGTCGGTCACCAGCAGGTCATAGGCCTGTGGGGCGGCCCGCAACGCGGCCGTGGCCTCGTGGGGGTCGGTATAGCCGCTCACCTCGTAGCCCCGGCGGCGCAGCAGGCGCTGGACCAAAAAGACCAAAGCCTGGTCATCGTCCACGTACATCACATGGTGCTTCTTGGCCGGTGTGGTGTGGGGCGATGCGGTGTGGGGCGATGCGGTGTGGACTGGTGCGGACGCTGCAGCCTCGGTGGCTGGGGGCTGTGGCTGCGGCGCCGGGTGGGCGGGCACATCGGCCGCCGCGATGGTTGGGGTGCTGGCCGTGGCATCAGTCGCTACCGGAAAGTACAGCGTGAACCGGCTGCCCTGGCCGGGCGTGCTCTGCACGTCCACACCGCCTTCGTGTGTGCGCATCACGCCATGCACCACCGCCAGGCCCAGGCCCGTGCCCTGGCCCACGGGCTTGGTGGTGAAGAAGGGCTCGAAGATGCGTTCCAGCGTGGCGGCGTCCATGCCGGGGCCGGTGTCGCGCACGGTCAGGGCCACATAGTCGATGGGCGCGAGGCCCAGGCGCTCGGTCAGGCGCTGGTCGGGTTGCACCGTGGCGGCCTCCACATGGATGCTGCCGCGCTCGGTGCCCTGGCTTTGGATGGCATGGACGGCGTTGGTGCACAGGTTGAGCAGGGCCTGCTCGACCTGCGTGGCGTCTGCCAGCACGGGCGGCAGCCCCGCCTGCAGCTGCATGTGCAGTTCGATGGCCGGGGGCAGGGTCACGCGCAGCAGGCGCTCGGTGTCGTGCACCACCTCGGCCAGCGACACGGCCGAGCGCTGCGGGGGGTCGTTGCGGCTGAAGGTGAGGATCTGGCGCACCAGGTCGCGCGCGCGGCGGCCGGCCTTGTCGATCTCCAGCAGACTCTCCAGCATGGGCGAACCTGCGGCGCAGTCGGCCTTGGCCAGCTCCACGTTGCCCAGGATCGCACCCAGGATGTTGTTGAAGTCGTGCGCAATGCCCCCGGCCATGGTGCCCACGGCCTGCATCTTGTGCGACTCGCGCAACTGGGCTTCCAGCTCGTTGCGGTGCGCCTCGGCCTTCTTGCGGCCGGTCAGGTCGCGCGCGAACACGGTGGTGGTCTCGCCACCGCCCACGCTTTCTGCATGGCGCTCGAACGATACGCTCACCTCCACCGCCAGTTCCTTGCCGCTGGCGGTCAGGGCCGTCATCTCGCCCAGCAGGGCCTGCGTGGTGAGCTGCGCAAACGCCAGGGCTTGGGCGGCATCGGGCAGAAAGCGGTCGAGCGTGCTGCCCAGCGCATCGCTGGCGCTGCACTGGAACAGCGCTGCGGCGGTGGGGTTGAACACGGTGATGCGCTGGTGCTGGTCCACGCAGATGATGGCGTCCAGCGCGGAGTTGATGACAGCCTCCAGCCGCTTTTCGCTGGCGCGGATCTGCTCGTTGCGCTGCTGCAGGGTCTCGGCGCTGTGCTGCAGCGCCTGGCGCTCGGCCAGCAGCGGGCCCTGGTCGATCACTGCGCACAAAAACTGCGACAGCGGCGGGCCGCTGGTCTGCGGTGCCTCGATATGGGCGATGTGCAGGTCGCCTGTGATGCGCGCGGCGTCGCTGATGAGGAACACGACCTCTTTGACCTCGCTGTGCCCCACGTCCTGCGCCTGGGTAAAGGCCTCGCGCACACGGGCGGCGTCTTGCGGGCACACAAAGGGCATCAGCGCGGTCAGTGGCCGGTCGCGCTCGGTGGGCTGGAACGAGCGGTGCGCCATGGAGTTGGCCTGCACCACCATGTCGTGGTCGTCCACCACCATGAGGGCCAACGGCACGCTGGCAAACAGGGTCTCGAAACGCTCGTAGGCGCTCTCGGCCACGGCCTGGCTGTAGCGCAGTACCTGGTTCTGCGCCTCCAGCTCGGCCTGTGACGCGCGCAACCGCGTAATCAGCTCGGCCACCTTGCCGCTGGCCCGTTCAGGGCTGCGGCGCTCAGGCCGTTCAGGGGGGGACGAGGCAGGCTCCGCGGCGGGAAACATCAGGAACAGGTCGGGGCGGCTCATGGGAATCGGGCAATCCGCAGGGCTGCCAGTGTACGCCTCTGCCTGTTGCCCTGCAGGCCTGCACCACCATGTCGTGGTCATCCACCACCATGAGGGCCAGCGGCACACTGGCAAACAGGGTCTCGAAACGCTCGTAGGCGCTCTCGGCCACGGCCTGGCTGTAGCGCAGCACCTTGTTCTGGTTTTCCAGCTCGGCCTGGTAGGCGCGCAGATCGGCCACCAGGCCCTCTGCCGAAGCGCCGGGCGTGCGGGATGGGCTGGATGAGCTGGCAGGTGGGCGGGGCATGTGCTCTGCAGCTGCGGGCTGGCGGCCTGCAGGGTCCAGAAAAGACAGGTCGGGTTCACTCATGAAGGGGCGCGGTCAGCCGGGTGCGTGCCCAGGAGCTCGCCCAGGCTTTCTCAAGTGTAAGCCCGCCCATCTGGCGCCACGCGATGGCGACTGCCCCGTTAAAGCGCGGCGACAACGTGCATTGGGTCCGATTGTTGATGAATTGCGAACAATTCGTTTCTTTGGCAGGGCTTACCGAACCACGGCGGGGTGCCTACAGTTCCACCATCGATACATCCCTCGATCCTCCCATTCTTTCAGGACCCTGCCATGACCACAGACACCACCCTCGCCCAACCCCTGCTGAACAAGCTGCAATGGCGCTACGCCGCCAAGAAGATGAACCCCGCCAAGAAGGTGCCGCAAGAGAAGGTGGAGCGCATTCTCGAAGCCGCCCGCCTCGCGCCCACCTCCAGCGGCCTGCAGCCGTTCGAGATCATTGTGGTGACCGACCCCGCCGTGCGCGCCAAGATCCAGCCCATCGCCTGGAACCAGGCCCAGATCACCGACGGCTCGCACCTGCTGGTGTTTGCGGCCTGGGACAACTACACGGCCGACCGCATCAACATGATGTTCGACCTGACCAATGACCAGCGCGGCTTCAAGAACGAAGGCTGGGAAAACTACCGCCAGATGCTGCTCAGCAGCTACCCCCAGCGCGATGCCGAAGTGAACTTCCAGCACGCAGCCCGCCAGGCCTACATCGGCATGAGCGCAGCCCTGATCGCTGCGGCGTTTGAAGAAGTGGACTCGACGCCCATGGAAGGCTTTGACCCCAACGCGCTGGATGAAATCCTGGGCCTGCGTGCGCGCGGCCTGCGCAGCGTCGCCATCTTGCCGCTGGGCTACCGCGCCGACGAAGGCGACTGGCTGGTGAACCTGAAGAAGGTGCGCCGCCCCCGCGAGCAGTTCGTGACCGAAGTCTGAGGATCTCCTCCTCAGGCACAAAAAAGGCTGGACAGGGGTCCAGCCTTTTTTGCGTGGGGAGCCTCAGCGTGTGGCGGGCGCTGCGTCCGTCACGCGGCGCATGGGCGTGAGCACAAAGGCCAGTGCCGCCAGCACCACCAGCGTTCCGCCGCTGGCCGCGAACAGCTGGGTGAGCGTGATGCTCTTCATCACCCAGCCCGTCACGGCGGCAGAGATCGGCGCAAGGCCCATGAAGATGAACATGAACAGGCTCATCGCGCGGCCCAGCAGGGCGGGTGGGACCCGGTGCTGAATCCAGGTGAACACGCTTACCTGCATGAAGCCGCCGAGCAGGCCGATAACCAGCATCAGCACCGCGCCCTGCCACACGGCGGTGATCAGGCCCAGCGGCATGAACAGCGCGCCAATGATGGCGTCGAACGCCAGGATGGTCATGCCCAGGCTGCCAAACCGCAGCCGGGGCACCATGCCCGACACCACCATGCCTAGCAGCGTGCCCGCACCATGGGCGCCCACGATGATGCCGAAGGCGGCAGCACCCAGCTGCGGGCTGCTGCTGGCCAGCACCGGAATGGCGATGTGGACGGGGCCCATGATGAACAGGGCAATGGCGCTCCAGTACAAAAAGCAGGTGCGCAGCTCGCTGTCGCGCCAGAAGTGACCCAGGCCTTGTGCCACCGAGGCGAGCACCGCCTGTGGTGCGGCCGTGGGGGCTGAAAGACCCGCAAGGCCTGTAAGGGGCTGCACCTTGGACAGCGTCCAGGCCGACACGGCAAAGCTCAGCGCATCCAGCGCAAAGGCCATGCCGATGCCGGTGGCGTTGGCATGCGTCGAAGTACCGGTAGCCCCCCCGGTTGCATCGCCCGCGCCAAACAGTGCAATCAGCAGCCCCGCGAGCAAGGGCCCCAGGAACATCGTCAGCTGCCGCAGGCCCAGGCTGATGCCGTTGGCAGCCTGCAGCTGGGTGCGAGCCACCACCGAGGGCATCATGGCCGTGCCGGCCGGAATGCTGAAGGCCGTGGCCAACCCAATGCCCAGCGACAGCGCATACACCATCCACAACGACAGCGTGCCCGCAAACACCAGCCCAGCCAGCGCGGCCAGCAGCACCAGGTTGACGTATTTGGTGATCATCAGCACCTGCTTGGGCGAATGGCGGTCCACCAGCGCGCCGCCGATCAGGATGAACAGCGCGCGTGGCACGCTGATGAGGGCCAGCACGGTGCCCAGCACCAGCGTGTCGCCCGTCATCTGCAGCACCAGCCAGGGCAGCGCGATCAGCGTGAACTGGTCGCCCAGCATGGACAGGGCCGAGCCGCCAATCATCCAGCGGAAGTTGCTGTCCTGCAGCAGCGCGGCGCGCGGGTCTGCGGGAGGGGTTGCAGGGCGTGCGCCGGGTGAGGGGGCAGGACGGGGTGAGGTATCAGGTCGCATGAGCGAGGTCTCCCAAAGAATGACGGGTGTGCGTGCGCCCCGTGAGCAAGCGGCCCACCGTGGTAAAACGCACAAACAGGTGGTAGCTGGTCAGGCACAGGGCCGTTGTGGCCAGCACGTTGATCAGCATCTTGGCCAAGGCTGGGATAGGCAGGCCGTACAGCAGCGCACCCAGGCCGATCGTGAGTGGCAGGTGCACCAGGTACACCCAGTACGAGCTGTCGGCCAGGTAGGCCAGCCAGGCGCGGGGCTGGCCGACATGGCGCAGAAACAGCCCGATCAGCGCAAAGCTCCAGAGCCACGATGCGCTGTTGTAGGCCAGCGCCATCCAGAACTGCAGGTGGCGCGTGGCCGATACCGGCGCGGCCAGCAGGTCGGTGAACGCCCCGGTGACCAGCACCAGTGCAAAGGCCGATGCCTCTGGCTGGGCCAGCACCTCTGACAGCAGCGCGGTGAGCAGAAAGCCCACCAGCCCCAGGCCCGCCAGCGCAGGCCAGTGCCGTTCATAGCGTGTCATCAGCGCCTTGCGGTGCACATACAGGCACAGGCCAAAGCCGTAAAACAGTCCGTTGTGTATCCATTCCGCCAGCGGCGGCAGAAAGGAACCGCTGGGCGTGACGATGCCGTGGTCGTAGCCCGCGCCAATCCAGGCCAGCGGCAGGGTGAGCGCCAGCAGACCGGTGGGCGTGCCACCCAGCCAGAGGGCGCTGCGTTGCAGGGCCTGCTGCATCGTGTGTGGCAAGGCTCGCACGGCTGTCCATGCCACGGGCGTCAGCAGCGCCAGCCACAACAGCATCCACAAGAACCACAGGTGCATGGTGGGCGGACCCTGGGGCACGTTGGGGCCCCGGGATAGCAAGCTACGGTCCACGCCCCAGGTGCCATCGGCCATGCGGTGCAGGAACATCAGCCCGAGCAACGCGCAGCCCACGAACAGCGGCGGCCAGAACAGCGCAAAGGGCAGGCCCAGGCGGCGCAGCCGGTTGCGCACCATGCCCTTGAGCCCGTGCCGTTGGACCAGCGCGGCCACAAAGAACCCGGCAAGGATGAAAAACAAGGGCATGCGAAAGGCATGGATCACCGCCACCAGCAGGTCCGCCAGGGGGCTGGACTGGTCGTCGTGCCAGGGCAGGGGCGATGGCCGGCTCATGTAGAGCACCGATACATGCAGCACGATGCCCAGCCACATCATGGTGGCGCGCAGGTTGTCCAGCGCGTGCAACCGCCGGGTGGGGGCGGAGGGGCTGGAGGAAGGTGTCGATCCGTTCATGGGGACCGACTGTGAGGCCTCACGTTGCGTGAGGGTCAAGCACTTTCAGTGGCTTTTTGGCGACGGTGTGGCCGCCTCAGGGGCGGCAGCTGCAGCGGTCCAAGTAGGCGTTGGCATCGCCTGTGCCAGCGCTGCCTGCAGGTAGGCACGCACAGGCGCGCTCAGCGGCGAGCCAGCCTGCAACAGCGGCTCGTTGGCCGACGCCGTGAGCAGCTTGTGGCGCAATTGCGCATCGTTGCGGGTCAGCTGGTTGAACAGCGTGTTCCAGCGCAAAGCCGCAGCCGCTGCGTCTGCATGATGGTGGGGGATCTGGCGGTCCAGCAACTGTTGCACGTCACGTTCCAACGCCGCCCAGGCGGTGTGCGGAACATGGCCCAGCGTGCGCAGGTCGTCGCGGGTCAGGTATTTCATCAGCAACGCCAGGCGCAGCTCGATGGCGGCCTCCACATAGGCAATCATGTCACCGGGCGGCGCATGGTTGCGCCCCTGGGCACTGGGCTCGGTGCGAAACATGTGGCCCCAGCGCTCCAGCAGATCGAGGTCGCCCCCCATCCAGTGCAGCATCAGCGCCATCCAGCGGTAGGCCAATGCCTGCACTTCGGGCGAATCGGGTGGCAGCTGGCGGTCCATGGCGCTGCGCACCAGGTCTTTCACAACGAGCCAGTCGGCCTCGATCAGGCTCCAGTTAGTGAAGATCTGCTTGAGTTCTGTGGTGCTGAAGTACTTGCCATAGGTCGTCATCAGCGCCAGCGCCTCGAGCCAGTTGCCCATGTCAGGCTCGGCACCCGCCATGAGACCATCGCGCAGCATGGTCAGGCGCCCGCGCAGCTCTGTGGCCTGGGTGATCTGCTGGTCCAGCGCGCGGATCTGCTGGCCAATGATGCGCTCGGGTGCTACCCCGTCGCCCGCCAGCAGCTCGGCAATATCGCTGAGCGCCAGGCCCATCTGGCGCATGGTCTGGATGCCATGCAGCCGCTGCACGTCGGCCTGGCTGTACAGGCGGTACCCTGCGTCCGACCGGCCCGAGGGCTTGAGCAGTCCGACCTCGTCATAGTGGTGCAGCGTGCGCACCGTGAGCCCGGTGCGCCGCGCGAGGTCGCCGACCTTCAGCAGCATGGGATCAGCGGCCGACGGAGATCAGCTCGATCTCGAAGTTCAGCGTGGCGTTGGGGGGAATCACGCCGCCCGCACCGCCTGCACCATAGGCGATGGCAGGTGGGCAGGTCAGCTTGGCCTTGCCACCGGGCTTCATGCGCTGCACGCCTTCGGTCCAACAAGGGATCACGCGATTGAGCGGGAACGAGGTGGGTTCGCCGCGCTTGTAGGAGCTGTCGAACTCCTTGCCGTCGAGGAACGTGCCCTTGTAGTGCACCTTGACCGTGTCGGTGGCCTTGGGCGATTCGCCCGTGCCGTCTTTGAGTGATTCATAAATCAAGCCGCTGGCCGTTGTGACGGGCTTGGAGGTCTGGGCCATGGCGGCGGGGGCCATCACAACGGTGGCGAGCAAGAGGCACAAGAGGTTTCGCAAAGGGGGCTCCTGAAAGAGTGAATCACAACGCAGCCCGCGATCTTATGCGCGTTCGTGCCACGGCCTGTGGGAGCGGGACCACGAAAAAAGCCCTGGGCACGCGAGCGCCAGGGCTTGGAAGGCCAAGAGCCACGGCAGCGGATCCGCCACCGGGGTCGCTATGGCAGGGTCAGGCGTAGTCGCTCACCGGGATGCAGCTGCAGCTCAGGTTGCGGTCGCCCCACACGTTGTCCACGCGGCCCACGGGCGACCAGTATTTGTTGCTGCGCAGTGCGGCCACGGGGTAGGCGGCCGCTTCGCGGGTGTAGGGGTGGTTCCACTCGCCGCTCAGCAGGCTTTCTGCGGTGTGCGGGGCGTTCTTGAGCGGGTTGTTGTCCTGCGGCAGCTTGCCTGCTTCGATCTGGCGGATTTCTTCGCGGATGGCGATCATCGCGTCGATGAAGCGGTCCAGCTCGAACAGGGTTTCGCTCTCGGTGGGCTCCACCATCAACGTGTTGGGCACGGGGAAGCTCAGCGTGGGCGCGTGGAAGCCGTAGTCGATCAGGCGCTTGGCCACGTCTTCGGCCATCACACCGCTGGTGTCCTTGAGCTGGCGCAGGTCCAGGATGCACTCGTGGGCCACATGGCCGTTTTCGCTCGCGTACAGCGTGGGGTAGTGGTCCTTGAGGCGTGCGCTGATGTAGTTGGCGCTCAGGATGGCGGTCTCGGTGGCCGCCTGCAGGCCTTCGGCGCCCATCATGCGGATGTACATCCAGCTGATGGGCAGCACAGCAGCGTTGCCCAGCGGGGCAGCGCTGACGGCACCCACGCCGCCTGCCACGCCCGCTGTGGCATGGCCGGGCAGGAAGGGCACAAGGTCTTCCACCACGCAGACGGGGCCGACGCCGGGGCCGCCGCCGCCGTGGGGGATGCAGAAGGTCTTGTGCAGGTTCAGGTGGCTCACGTCGCCGCCGAACTCGCCGGGTGCTGCCACTCCCACCAGGGCGTTCATGTTGGCGCCGTCCACGTACACGCGGCCGCCGTGGCTGTGCACCAGGGCACACAGTTCCTTCACGCTGGTTTCAAACACGCCGTGCGTGCTGGGGTAGGTGATCATCACGGCGGCCAGATTGGCACTGTGTTGTTCGCACTTGGCTTTCAGGTCCACCAGGTCCACGTTGCCATTGGCATCGCAGGCCGTCACCACCACCTGCATGCCCACCATCTGGGCGCTGGCGGGGTTGGTGCCGTGTGCGCTGCTGGGGATCAGGCAGATGTTGCGGTGGCCTTCGCCACGCGACTCGTGGTAGCCCTTGATGGCCAGCAGGCCCGCGTATTCGCCCTGGCTGCCCGCATTGGGCTGCAGGCTGATGCCCGCGTAGCCCGTGGCCTGGCACAGCCAGGCGCGCAGCTGTTCATCCAGCTCCTTGTAGCCCACCAATTGGTCAGCGGGGGCGAAGGGGTGCACGTTGGCGAACTCGGGCCAGGTGATGGGGATCATCTCGCTGGTGGCGTTGAGCTTCATGGTGCACGAGCCCAGCGGGATCATGCTGCGGTCCAGCGCCAGGTCCTTGTCGGACAGCTGGCGGATGTAGCGCAGCATGCCGGTTTCGGAATGGTGGGTGTTGAAGACGGGGTGTGTGAGGTAGCTGCTGGTGCGGCGCAGCTCGGTGGGGATCAGCGGCTCCACGCCCTTTTCAAACGCGTCGAAGGTGGGCAGCGCCTGGCCGTCCTTGGCGAAGATCTTCCACAGCAGCTCGATGTCGGCGCGCGTGGTG
>JADHED010002875.1_pt1 | contig 10991 bp, 9 predicted proteins | sample 8952041 | NCBI WGS metagenome assembly JADHED01 (sample SAMN16124423, study PRJNA663239) | bioreactor sludge metagenome | isolation source: sludge (control) | place: India:Bengaluru | collected 2018-09-08
GGCACACGCCCTTGGGCTTGCCCGTGGTGCCCGAGGTGTAGAGGATGACCGACACATCCTGCGGGCTGATCTGCTCCACCATGGAGTCCCACACGCCGGGGTGGTCGCGATCCCACTGGGCGCCCTTGGCCACCAGGTCGGCGGTGCTGATCAGCCCCGGCTGGTCGTAGTTGCGCAGGCCGCGCGGGTCGTCATAGATGATGTGCTGGATGCCGGGCATGGACTCGCGCACCTCCAGCAGCTTGTCCACCTGCTCCTGGTTCTCGACGAAGGCAAAGTGGATGTCGGCGTCGTCCATGACGAAGACCATCTCGCTCGCCACCGCGTCCTGGTACAGCGGTATGGGCACCCCGCCAATGCTTTGCACGGCGACAAAGCCCATGTACACATGCGGCCGGTTGTCGCTGACCAGGGCCAGGTTCTGCCCTTTGGCAAAACCCAGGGCCAGCAGGCCGCAGGCCATGTGGCGCACCTCGGTGGCGGCGGCCTTCCAGCTCCAGGTTTGCCAGATGCCATATTCTTTTTCACGCAGGGCGGGCGCATCGGGGCGCTGGGCGGCGTGCTGCAGCAGTAGATGGGGGAATGTGGTCTTCATCCAGGTTCCTGTTGGAGTCTGTGTGAGCGGCTGGCAAGTCGATGCGTGCCACCAATTGCAAGCAATGGTAGGGGTCACTTTGACGCTATTGTGTCTTTGTGACGACAATTTGAGGGTTAATCCCCAGGGGTCATACCCTGATGCCTGGGTGGCCAGCGTGGCTATTTCTGCGCGGATCGGGGCGTGGTGCGTCTTGTGGGGGCTGTATCCTCGCCGTCATGTACGCCCCGTTTTTTGGCCTGCAGCATCCGCCGTTCTCCATCGCTCCCGATCCTCGCTACCTGTTCATGAGCGAGCGCCACCGCGAGGCGTTGGCGCACTTGCTCTATGGACTGGATGCGGGCGGCGGCTTCGTGCTGCTCACGGGCGAGATCGGCACCGGCAAGACCACCGTCTGCCGCTGCTTTCTGGAGCAGATACCGGCGCACTGCAACGTGGCCTATATCTTCAACCCCAAGCTCACCGTGCCCGAGCTGCTGCGCTCCATCTGCGACGAGTTCGGCGTGCCCCACAGCCCCGCCGTGGCCGGCGTCGAGACCGTGAAGGACTGCCTGGACCCGCTGAATGCCTTTTTGCTGCGTGAGCATGCGGCCGGGCGCAACAACGTGCTCATCATCGACGAGGCGCAGAACCTGGCGAGCGACGTGCTGGAGCAGCTGCGCCTGCTCACCAACCTGGAGACCAGCGAGCGCAAGCTGCTGCAAATCATCCTCATCGGCCAGCCCGAGCTGCGCGCCATGGTGGCCGCGCCCGAGCTGGAGCAACTGGCGCAGCGCGTGATTGCGCGCTACCACCTGCAGGCGCTGAGCGCGGGCGAGACGCGCCAGTACATCGCCCACCGCCTGGCCGTCGCCGGGCTGCAGGGGCCGATGCCTTTTGCGCGCCGGGCGTTGGCGCGCGTGCACCAGCTGACCGGCGGTGTGCCGCGGCGCATCAACCTGCTGTGCGACCGCGCGCTGCTGGGCGCCTATGCCGCCGGCCAGCGCGAGGTGAGCGACGCCATCGTGCGCCAGGCGGCGCGCGAGGTGTTTGATGCCCCGGCCGCTGCCCGGCCGGCGCGTTGGTGGCCCGCAGCCCTGGGCGGCCTGGCGGGCGTGGCGGCCCTGGGCGCCGTCGGCTGGGGCATGGGCTGGTGGCCCATGCCGGGCGCTGATGCCGTGCGCACGCAGGCCAAGGCGCCGGCCGCGGCGCTTGCGCCCATGCCGGCTTCGGCGCCAATGCAGCAGCGGCCCGCTCCGGCCAGTCCGGCCACACCGGCGGCTGCGACAGCGGCGACAGCGCCGCCGGCGCCGCAGGCCCGGGCCGATGCCAACGGCCCGGCCACGCTGGCGCAGTTTTTGTCGGCGCAGATGGACGCGCAGGCGCCGGGCGGCTGGCCGCTGCTGGCCCAGGCCTGGCAGGCCAGCGCCCCAGCGCCGGGCGCCGACCCCTGCGCCGAACTTGCGACCGAGGGGTTGCGCTGCTGGCGCCACCGCCGTGCCAGCCTGAACCTGCTGCGCCTGCTCGACCGCCCGGTGCTGCTGACGCTGCAAGCCGTGGACGCGGGCACCGGCGAGCCCCCGGCCATGGTGCTGCTGCGCCGCCTGGAGGGTGAGAAGGCCACCCTGGCAGGGCCCAACGGCGCCCTGCTGCAGGTCGCCGTGGCCGAGCTGGCGCCGCTGTGGCGCGGCGAGGTCGTCACGCTGTGGAAGGCTCCCGCCAACCTGCCCCCTGGCAATGATGTGGCGGCCACGGCCGCCGGCGCCGCCTGGCTGGACCGGCAACTGACGCTCGCCGGCATTGCCGACACCGGGCGGCGTGGCACGACCAAAGCCGAGCAGCGGCGCGAACGCCTGCACCAGTTCCAGCTCGGCCAGGGCCTGACGCCCGATGGCCGTGCTGGCCCCCTGACCCTGATGATGCTCAACCGCGCCGCCGGCGTGCAGGAACCCAGTCTGCGCGCGGGAGGCTGAACCCATGTCCTACATTCTTGACGCCCTGCGGCGTGCCCAGGCCGAGCGTGGCCGGGGCAGCGTGCCCGATTTGCACACACCGGCAACCCCAGTCACCGGCCTGCCAGCGGCCCACGCTGGCAAGGCGCGCGGCATGGCCTGGCTGTTGGCCGGCCTGGCGGCTGCCGCTGCTGTTGCGGGCGCCGGCTGGTGGTTTTGGCGCACGCCGGTTGCCCCGGTCGCGCCCGGCACGCCTGCCGCCGCCGGGGCTGAGAGCGTGGCGACGGTGACCGGGGGCGTGCCGGCGGCACCCGCACCCGCACCCGCACCCGCACCCGCACCCGCACCCGCACCCGCACCCGCACCCGCACCGCCGCGTGTCGAAAAGCGTCAGCCAGCGCCGCAGCCTCCCGCCGAGCGGCCTGAGCGCCGTGCAGCCAGGGCGCCCGAGTCAACCGCCGCGCCAGCGCCCAAGCCAGCGCCCAAGCCAGCGCCTGCCGCATCGGCCAACCCGCCGCCGGTGTTTGCCAAGGCCGACCTGCCGCCCGCCGTGCGCGATCAATTGCCCACGCTGCAGCTGGCGGGCGTGACCTATTCCACCAACCCGCTGTACCGCATGGTCATCGTCAACGGCCAGGTGCTGCACGAGGGAGACCAGGCCGCGCCCGGCCTGGTGCTCGAGCGTATCGAGCCGGGCCGCACGGTATGGGCCTTTCGTGGGTACCGTTACGCGCTGCCATCCCAGTAGAGTTGTTATATAAATTGGGCTCTAGCGCTTTACTGTAAAGCGCTAATAGCTATAAAAATGATACTGAACATGGGCGCATTCGTGGTATTCCCGCTGCCCGAGCGGGCGCGTTCAGCGCATGCTTTCGCGCCATGAGCCCAGAACTCTCCCTGCACCAGCGCCGCCGCGCGCCCACAGCCCACGAGCTGGCCGGCATTCCCTGGCTGGCGCGGCTGCAGCCGGCCGAGCGCGACCGGGCCGTCGCTGCCGTGATGGTGGGCGATGCCAACCCTGGCGACTACGTGTGCCGCGTGGGCCGGCCCGTGACCTACTGGTTTGGCGTGGTCGAGGGGCTGCTGAAAATGAACACCGATACCGTGGATGGCGCCAGCATGACCCTGGCCGGCCTGCCGCCGGGGGGCTGGTTTGGCGAGGGCACGGCCGTCAAGCGCGAACCCTACCGCTACAACGTGCAGGTTCTGCGCAAGAGCGTGGTCGCCGCCCTGCCCATAGACACCTTCCATTGGCTGCTGGACCACTCCATAGGCTTCAATCGCTTTGTCATGAGCCAGCTCAACGAGCGCCTGGGCCAGTTCATCGCCGTGCGCGAGATCGACCGCCTGATCAACCCCGACCTGCGCGTGGCGCGCAACCTGGCGGCGCTGTTCAACCCCGTGCTGTTCCCCGGCGTGGGCGAGGTGCTGCGCATCACCCAGCAGGAGCTGGCCAACCTGGTCGGCCTGTCGCGCCAGCGCGTCAACGAGGCACTGTCCGTGCTGCAGGCGCAGGGCGCGATTCGCATCGAGTACGGCGGCCTGCGCGTGCTTGACCTGCAGGCGCTGCGCGGCAGCCCGTTTGCGCGCGCCGCTGCAGGTGGCCAGGCGCCAGGGGATGGGGCGGCCCGCGTGCCCCGCAACCCCGCCCCGGGCGCTTACCTTGGCGTGGCTGAGTAGTCATTGCCCACGCCCGCCTTGCCCGCCAGAACACCCTGCGCGCTTTGGCGCAAGTACGCGCCATAGTGTCAATAGTCCAGGCCATAGTCCAGGCCATAGTCCAGGCTACTGCACTGCGTTTGACGCTCCTTTCAGGCGTGGCCAACTACCTTGCAGCTCCTGGTTTGCCCGTGGCGCAACACGCCGCGTTGCGCGACAGGTGGCGCGCCAGCCCCTGGCCGCCGGCCCGCATCAGCCGGTCGTGGTTCCAGCACAGCAAGGGGTGTAGCAGCGGCGCGAGCCGGTTCAGCCAGGCGCCTGTGGTGCGAACCTGCCAGTCAAAGCGCACGGCGATCTGGCCCTGGTCGCGGCGCAGCAGGCAGCGGCCCATGCCGGCCAGGTCGCCGCAGGCCAGCCCCTCGATCAGGTGCGGGGCCTGCATGCGCGTCACCCGGACGATGAAGCGCAGATCCAGCGGCAGGGCGCCGCGGCAGGTGTAGCGCCGCAGGGCGCCCAGGCCGTTGGCGTCGCCGCGCTCCAGCGTCACGCTGCGGATGCCCGGCCACCACAGCGGCCAGCCATCCGCATCGGCGATGGCGTTCCAGACCATGTCCAGTGGCGCGTCGAAGCGCCACGCCGTGCTCAGCCGGTAGAGGTGGGTGTCGGGCGGCTGCATGGGGCTTTCAGGGCGTGAAGAAGCGCTCGGGCATTGGCGCGTCGATGCACGCGTCGCTCATGTCCACGGACTCGATCAGGCCGCCGTCGGCGGCAAAACTGTCCACGCGCAGCGGGAACCCACTGCCCTGCGCCAGCCAGGCCCGATAGCGTTGCACCGGGCCGCCGGGGCCGCCGGGGCCGCTGGGGCCGCTGGGGCCGCCGGGGCCGCAGGGTGGGCCGGCAACCTCCAGGCCGGTGGCGTGGTGCCCGCCGAGGTCGGCGTCGCCCAGCGGCGTGGTACTGCCACGGTCGCCCAGCAGGCGCATGCTGGCCAGCAGTACGCCCACGTCCGAGCGGTCGATGCGGTGGCCATGGGGGTTGCGCAGCAGGGGGTGGTCTGGCGCCAGGGACAGCTCTGGCCAATGCCCCAGGCCGAAGGGCCACAGGCGCACGCGCCGGGTGTCGGGCGCATAGACCAGCACGGCGCCGTGGTGCGGCCGCTCGAACTCCATGCGCACCCAGCCGGGTTTGCGAAAGTAGTAGCGGATCACCTCGCGCGCACCCGCGGCGTCGGTCGTGCGCAGTGTGGCCTGGTAGGCGTGCAGCGCGTCGAAGCAGGCCTGGGCGGCGCTCAGCGGGCAGGGCATGGCAGTTGGCCGCCGAAAGGGGGGCTGCATTGGGGCAGCCCACCGGCCCTGCGCCGTGCCATGGGCGCTGCCCAGCCAAACCCCATGCCGAAAAAGCGTTTGTGCATGGCATGCCTCCTTGCCCAGATGCCCGCAGCAGGGCGCGGCCCGGGCGACAATCGCGGCGTGACGGGCCACCGCCCGTCATGCATTGCATTCTTGCACCGGCTGCCGGGCCGTTCAACCGGGCCCGGCCGCACCCTTGAAGCCTGCTATTTCACCCCCATATGCGGGGGCGTTCCGGCTCTGCTGGCACTCACTTTTTCTGATTCATTCGACGCCATAACACCCATGAGCAAGCACACCCATTCCTTCCAGGCCGAAGTTGCGCAGCTGCTGCACCTGGTCACCCACTCGCTGTACTCCAACAAGGAAATCTTTCTGCGCGAGCTGGTCTCCAACGCCAGCGACGCCTGCGACAAGCTGCGCTTTGAGGCGCTGAACGACGCCACGCTGTATGAAGACCAGTCCAACCTGGAGGTGCGCGTGTCCTTCGACAAGGCCGCGCGCACCCTGACCATCCAGGACAACGGCATTGGCATGAGCACGCAGGAGGCCATAGACCACCTGGGCACCATCGCCAAGAGCGGCACCAAGGACTTCATGAGCCGCCTCTCGGGCGACCAGAAGCAGACGGCCAGCGAGCAGGGCCAGCTGATCGGCCAGTTTGGCGTGGGCTTCTACTCGGGCTTCATCGTCGCCGACAAGATCACCGTGGAAAGCCGCCGCGCGGGCCTGAAGGCCAATGAGGGCGTGCGCTGGACGAGCGCCGGCGCCGGGGACTTCGAGGTCGAGCAGATCGAGCGTCCGGCGCGCGGCACCAGCGTCATCCTGCACCTGCGGGACGACGCGGGCGACTACCTGAATGCCTGGCAGCTCAAGCAGATCATCGGCAAGTACTCCGACCACATCAGCCTGCCCATCCTCATGGAAAAAGAGGAATGGAAGGAGGGCGAGAAGGAGGGCGACCCGGGTTCAATGGTCAAGACCGGCGAATGGGAGACGGTGAACAAGGCCAGCGCCCTGTGGTCGCGCCCCAAGAAGGACATCACCACCGAGCAGTACCAGGACTTCTACAAGGCCATCAGCCACGACCACGAGGCTCCGCTGTCCTGGAGCCACAACCGCGTCGAGGGCAACACCGAATACACCCAGCTCTTGTACATCCCCGCCAAGGCCCCGTTCGACCTGTGGAACCGCGACAAGAAGGCCGGCGTGAAGCTGTACGTCAAGCGCGTCTTCATCATGGACGACGCCGAGGCGCTGATGCCGCAGTACCTGCGCTTCGTCAAGGGCGTGATCGACTCCGCCGACCTGCCGCTGAACGTGAGCCGCGAGCTGCTGCAGGAAAGCCGCGACGTGCGCCTGATCCGCGACGGCTCGGTCAAGCGCGTGCTCTCCATGCTGGAAGACCTGGCCAAGCATGACAAGCACGAGGCCGGTGCCGATGCCGAGGGCGTCACCGACGTGGTGAGCGACGAGGACAAGGCCAAGGAAGGCAAGTACAGCCAGTTCTACGCCGAGTTCGGCGCCGTGCTCAAGGAGGGCCTGGGCGAGGACTTCGCCAACCGCGAGCGCCTGGCCAAGCTGCTGCGCTTTGCCAGCACCAGCAGCGACACGGCCAGCGTCAGCCTGCAGGACTACAAGGCGCGCATGAAGGAAGGCCAGGAGGCCATCTACTACATCACCGCCGACACGCTGGCCGCCGCCAAGAACAGCCCGCAGCTGGAGGTTTTCAAGAAGAAGGGCATCGAGGTGCTCTTGATGACCGACCGTGTCGATGAATGGGCGCTGAACTACCTGCACGACTTTGACGGCACGCCGCTGCAGTCCGTGGCCAAGGGCGCAGTCGATCTGGGCAAGCTGCAGGACGAGGCCGAGAAAAAGGCGGCGGAGGAGGCGGCCGAGGCCTTCAAGCCCCTGCTCGCCAAGCTGAAGGAGGCGCTGAAGGACAAGGCCGAGGATGTGCGCGTCACCACCCGCCTGGTCGATTCACCCGCCTGCCTGGTGGTGCAGGACGACGGCATGAGCCAGCAACTGGCCCGCATGCTCAAACAGGCCGGCCAAAGCGCGCCCGAGACGAAGCCCGTGCTGGAGGTCAACCCCGAGCATGCGCTGGTCAAGAAGCTGGACGGCAGCGTGCATTTCCACGACCTGGCGCATATCCTGTTCGACCAGGCCTTGCTGGCCGAGGGCGGGTTGCCGGAGAATCCGGCGGCTTATGTCAGGCGGGTGAATGCGTTGTTGGTTTGATTTGAGCAGAAAAGGCCTTCTGCCTTCATGTAATAAGCGCCAAAAGCTATTAAAAATATAGTGTATGGAACCCCGGTGGAGCTGGACTCCTTTGGGGTTTTTTTGCTGGCTGTTTTTGACCCTGAGTAGCAAAGCCAAGCCAAAAGTCCGTCATCTCATGGCCCCCGTGCCCCATTGCTCATAGGTATTCTCGATAGTAGTCAGGCTGCAATGTTTGTAACGACTTCGCTCACGGAATTGATCCAGCATTCGTGTGACGTGTAACGTAGTGAGGTGACCGGTTTCATGGCTAAATCTAGTACTGTATTTTTGTGCAGGTACCGTGCTGCAAAGCTAGGCTACACGCCCATTGCCGTGCCAATTTAGACCGCAAGCGCCAGATATGGTCTGCGGTTTGGTGCGGTCTACATTACGTTAAGCCTCACAGTCCACCGTCTTCACAGGAGGAGACATGAAGCTACTCTGCTGTTTGCTCGGGGTCTTTGTCATCGCTACTGCGGCGAGCGCTCAAACAACGGAGATTCCAACTCGGCCCGGTGTTGTCCAAAGGATGCTTGTATCAAAGGCCGCGGATGCGAAGGCAACGCTGATCCTGTTCCCTGGCGGCCACGGAGGGTTGCAGCTGTACCCCAACGGATCGATGAAGTGGGGCGACGGTAACTTTCTGGTGCGCACGCGTCAGAACTTTGTCGACCAAGGCTTCAATGTCATCATTGTTGACGCTCCATCTGATAGGCAGTCGCCGCCTTTCCTGCAGGGCTTCCGGCAGCGGCCGGATCACGCGGCAGACATTAAGGCTGTAATCGCATGGGCACGCGAGACAAGCAAAGTCCCGGTCTGGCTGGTTGGCACCAGCCGTGGGACGCAATCAGTGGGCTACATCGCGACCGAACTTGTGGGTCCGGAAGGTCCTGATGGGATAGTCCTTACTGCCTCTATCCTCGCGGATGAGAAGGGTCGTCCTGTACCGGCGATGCCACTAGGAAAGATTCGCATCCCTGCGTTGATCGTTCATCATGAGCAAGATGCGTGTGAGCACTGCCCGTTCACGCTCGCCCCGCAGGTAATTGACAAGCTCAAAAACGCCCCACGGAAGGAACTGCTGCCTTTCACGGGTGGCAGCAGCAGCGGTGACGCCTGTGAAGCGCGCGCGTTTCATGGGTTCAATGGTATTGAGCAGGATGTGGTACAGAAGATTGGCGCTTGGGTTCTCGCCAAGTGAGGCATAACCCCTCCATCGAGCGGACGTCCTAAAGGCTTCGCCTTTTGGCCGCCGCTCATGTCGAACGTTAGTCCCCACCGTTGCCAGCGGGGCCGGTTTTACAAGCTTCACCACAACGCCTTCTGTGGCTCGGTGTAGGTGGCGATGGCGTCGCCGTGGTGGGTGTCTTTGCGCTCGGTCAGGCGGGAGATTTCGGCGTCTTCCCAGCAGTGCATCACGCGCACCAGCTCTTGGAAATAGATCAAAAAAGATATACTATTGAGCCCATGAACGGGAAAGACATCATCGCCAAGCTCAAGGCCGCAGGGTGGACGCTCGATAGGGTCAACGGCAGTCATCATGTGATGGTTAAGGACGGCAAGGCGGTTCCGGTGCCCGTACATGGCACGCGCGACGTGGGCGCGGGCTTGTTGGCCGCGATAGCCCGGCAGTCGGGCGTGAAACTCAAGTAAGGAGTCTGTATGGAAATTCGCTACCCCGCCACGTTCGAGCCGCAAGAGGGCGGCGGCTTCTTTGTGCAATTTGTAGACTTGCCTGACACCTTTACCGAAGGCGCCACGCTGGAAGAGGCGCAGTTCAACGCGGCCGAGGTGTTGTCTGCCATGCTCGGCTTCAAGCTCGAAGAGGGGCAGACCATCGCTCCGCCTACGTGCGGTGTTGCAGGGGCCCAGTACATTGCTCCTGATGCCAAGACCCAGGCTGCTTACTTGATCCGCCATGCCCGCGCGCAGCGCAGTCTGGCGGACTTGGCCCGCGCGCTGGAAACCAGTTGGCCTGCCGCCAAGAAACTGGAAGACCCCCGTCATTGGCCTTCGTTGCGGCAGGTCGAGCGCGCGGCGGCAGCGCTGGGTAAGCGCTTGGTGTTGTCGCTGGAGTAGGCCCGCAGGGTTGAGTGGGCGCTGGCGTAGCATCATCGTTGCATCTATCTGGGCCTAACCTAGTACAGCAACACGGAAATATCGAAACATGAAAGCGAGCCTTCGCCCCCATGGCGGCGTTGCAAATCCTCGCGATAGCTACGGCTATCGCTGCGGTTTACGCCTTGCCCTGGGCGCGAATCCATCGCTTTGAGGTAACGCCTGCCGCGCCACCCGCGCACGCCGCCACGGGCGACACCGCCCACAGGTATCCCCCAATGGCCGCGCGCCGGTTGCGCCCGCACCATCGTTTCCTATTCCCACAACGATCAGGAGACGACGCATGAGGATCAAAACCGTACTGGCCACCGCAGCCCTGGCGCTGGGCGCCGCAGGCTGGGCGCAGGCCCAGACCGGCGGCGCCGCCAAGGACTACCCCAACCGCCCCATCACCCTGGTGGTGCCCGCCGGCGCCGGCGGCGGTACGGATGTGGTGGCGCGGGTGCTGGCCGACCAGTTGGGCAAGCGCCTGGGCCAGGCCGTGGTGGTGGACAACAAGACGGGGGCATCGGGCATGCTCGGTACCCAGGCCGTGGCGCGGGCCGCGCCCGATGGCTACACGCTGCTGGTGGCCTATTCCACGCCCGTGTTCTACGCCCACCACATCTTCGCCAAGGTGCCCTACGACATCCGCAAGGATTTCGAATTCATCACCCAGCTGGCCGCCACCAGCCTGGTGATGATGGTCAACGCCAATGTGCCGGTGCACAACATGAAGGAGTTCATGGCCTGGGCGCAGGCCAACAAGGGCAAGGTCAACTATGGCTCCTACGGCCAGGGTTCGGCCGGGCATTTGATGAGCGCCTACCTGAGCGACACGCGCAAGCTGGACATGACGCATGTGGCCTACAAGAGCGAGGCGCCGCATATCCAGGATCTGGCCGGTGGCGTGGTCTCCTGGGGCATGGGCACGATCGCCGCGGCCCAGGGGGTGCTCAAGGACAACCGCGTGCGGCCCATCGCCATCCTCGGCCCCAGGCGCCTGGCCGAGCTGCCCGACGTGCCCACCATGGCCGAGCAGGGCTTTGCCGACCCCGAGTTCAACACCGTGGCCTGGTTCACGCTGCTGGC
>JADHED010002915.1_pt1 | contig 10988 bp, 7 predicted proteins | sample 8952041 | NCBI WGS metagenome assembly JADHED01 (sample SAMN16124423, study PRJNA663239) | bioreactor sludge metagenome | isolation source: sludge (control) | place: India:Bengaluru | collected 2018-09-08
AAGGACAAGTACTTTGGGAAGTTTCTGTTGATGGTCCTTCAACTGCTCCTTTCATCGGCCGGTCATATCAAAATGGCGAAGTATTCTGTTATCTTTCTACTCCATGGGGAGAATATGAAAAGGTACCTGTTGCTTTCAATGGACAAGTTGTTGAAATTTGTGCTCGTCAAGGAGCTATGGTCAATAAAGGAGATGTTATAGCTTATGTAGAGCGTACTGACATCTTTGCATAACCATATTTCATAAGAAAAATAAGGGATTTATAGAATCCCTTATTTTTTGCATTCTTAAATTACATTATTATCTTATCCATTTATTAATTATTTCTTCCAACTCTTCGTGTTTAAAAGGTTTGGTTAGAAAATCATTACAACCAGCTTCTATAACAGCATTGCGATCATCTTCATAAGCAAAAGCCGTAAGTGCAATAATAGGGATACTTGCTGATGTTTTGCGGATGACTCTTGTTGCTTCTAATCCGGATAGTTTGGGCATCTTGATATCCATGAGAATTAAGTCCGGACAGGAGTCTTCAAATAGTCTAATAGCTTCTTCTCCATTTTTAGCTCTTTGTAGATGGTAGAATGATCCTAAAATGGATCGAACTAGAATGTAATTACTATCGATATCTTCAGCAATCAAAATGTTTTTAATTCTATTATATGTGATATCTTTTTTAAGTTCAGTTTCACCATATAAAGTATCTTCAGTAATAATCGGTATGCTAGAAACGTTTGATTTATTACTTTGTACTTTTGTGTCAGATATATTGTTTTTTAGCGGTAAAGTAAAATAGAATGTAGTTCCTTCGCAAACTTTGGACATCACAGATACCGATCCTCCTAGCTTCTCTATTATAGTTTTACATATAGCTAACCCTAGTCCAGTACCTTCTGCAAAACTGTTTGCTTTTATAAAACGTTCAAAAATCTTATCTATTTTATCTTGAGGTATACCACATCCGGTGTCGGTTACATGAAAAAGTATGTATTTCCCTTCTTGTCTGTATCCATAGCGAACGCTTCCCTTTGTTGTAAACTTGAAAGCATTTCCAATAAAATTGGATATTACTTGGAAGAGTCTGTTTTTATCGGTACTGATGCAGATATCTTCGTCTGAAGGTTCAAATACCAATTGAACACCATTTGGGCATCTGAAAACGTGCGCATCGTATATTTCATTAAATAAGGTGTTAAGTTGAATCGACGAAAGATTGAAATCCACAATTCCTGATTCTATTTTTGAAAGATCGAGTATTTCATTAATTAGTTGCAACAGCCTTTCGTTATTTGCTTCAACTATATTATAATAGTTTTTACGCTCTTCCATATTTTCACTTTCTGCAATTATCCGTGAAAACCCGACTATAGCATTAAGGGGGGTACGTATTTCGTGACTCATGTTGGCTAGGAATGCAGATTTTAAATGATCAGATGTTTCTGCTTTCTCTTTTGCAGCAAGCAATTCGCGCTTCATTAATTCCAAGTCCGTAATATTCCATTCAATACTCAGTAGTACAGGAGGTGAGTCATTACTTTCTATTCTCATTTTACGCCTGTCTAAATAAATCGGATTTCCATTGATATCTCGCTTTTCTATGATGTAATGTTTCTCTTCTCCACTTGTGGCTACATGTATATCCTCTTTTCTCTCTTTTTGGGCTATTTCAATCGGGTATATACTAAAGTCGTCTTTGCCCATCGTATTTTGGTACTTTTGTCGGTCATTACTTATATCTCGGCTTCGATATAAGTATTTGTATCCGTTTTCTATATCTTTTACTGTGATTGCAGCCGGTAAATTTTCTATAATCTTGTTAAGAACCTGACTAAATTGCTTAATTTGTTGCTCATGCCGTATACGCTGGCTAATATCCCTACCAAATACCCAAAATGTTTTTACACCTTGATCGCTGGTTACTTTATATAAATTCCCTTCGTATGCAAGTATTTCAGGGTGTTTGGGAAATGGATTATAAGTAATAAAACTAGTGTTGCGGTGATCTTCGTTAACAGAAGCTATAAGTTGATTCCATTCGTCGAGATTTCTTACGTATGAGCTTATATTGTATATTCTCAAAGTGGTAATATCTTCTGCGCTCCCCAAATTCTGATGATATTTGTATCGACGATTTGCAAAGAGCAAAGCTCCATCCTCGCAAATAGCTACAACGTCTTCTGTGGAGTTATCTATGGCATGTGTGAGTAAATTAATATCATTTCGCCTCTTCTGTATGTCAGTAACATTCTGAATGTAACCTTCCAATATAATATTCTCGCTAGAATGGTTCTCATACGAAAAAGTCTTTAGACGGATGTAATAAATAGTATTTTTATAGAATATACGGTAATCAATGCTATCTTCAGTATTTCCTTCTAAGTTTTTGTCTAACCAGAGGGTAAAAGCATCTCTATCTTCCGGGAGAATGATATTTAGATATGACCCTAGTGGAATGTATTGCTCTTTATCTATACACATAATTTGGGTGTGCCCGGAGTAGCTGAAATTTGTAGTTTTACTACTGTAGGTCCATTTTCCCAAAAGGGCTACCTTTTGCACTTCGGAAAGTTCTTTGTTGCTTTTTTCCATTTCCAACTTTTGTTGGCTTCTTGCAGTGATATCTCGATATTGGCAAAGTATCATATTATCATAAGGCTGCATAATGCATTTAAAGAAGTAGGTTTCATGCCTAATAGTCAATTTGTAATTGCGAGTGGATTTTATGTTTTGTCCCACAACTTTCTTGAATTCCGAATAAAAAATTTTACGGGTGTCTGTTGGCAGTTTTCTTATTAAATTTTTCCCTGTTAATATTTCTTTTTTTAAAAACCATAGATCGGCATCAAATATAGCAATGTCAATACATATCCCATTTTTATCCAATAGTATGAGCGTGTCGGATACCAAGTTTAATAACCTTTCCGCATTGTCGGGGATCTTTAGAATACTTTTCATGATTTTGTGTCCTTTCTTTTTGTGGCTTATCGGTTTGCTCTTTTTGCTTTTTCCCATGTTCCGGTGTTATTGCGTTGCCTAAACAGATAAAATCCTCCTCTAAAAACATTCAAATTCATAAACAGAAAGTAGTAGGGAATAAAGAGTATTTTGCTTGTTATTTGTTTTTTCGATATGATGTAACCACAAGTTCCCATTATGTAAAAAATTGCTTGTAGAACAAGAAATAGGATATATGGGAATTTAGTATTGTTATTAACTAATATTATGTTGAGTGGGATCAATAGAAAAAGTGCGATAGGGGTAATCGACCAGCGCAATACGCGGTGTGACAGGTATTGAAAGCTAAGCCATTTATATTTAATAGGGTTCAGTAGAGCGCGTAATCTCCACATTGATTGTAATCCTCCGGCTGCAATCCTTACTTTACGCTTTTCTTCTTCATGCATATCTGCCGAGCCTGTTTCCATTGCATATGCTTCAGCACAATATTTAATGGTATATCCCCGCATTGCTATGCGGAGTGAAAGTGTGAAGTCATCTAATAATGTGTCGGCATTCATCTCTTCAAAAAGTTCCCGGCGGATTGCAAAAAGTTCTCCTGCTGCTCCAACAGTACTATATAGTCTTGAATCGAGTGACTTAAGTGCTGATTCGTATTTCCAGTAAATACCTTCACCACCAGATGCGGCATTATCTTTTTCTTTGACTATAATGCGTTTTTCGCCAGCTACACAGCCCACTTTTGGATTTGTAAATGCATTTGCTATTTCAATTAAAGCTTCAGTGTTTAGATTTGTATTGGCATCAGTGAATATAACAATAGGGGTTGACACATATTGCATGCCTCTATTGATAGCAGCTGTTTTACCGAGCCTTTCGGTTTGATAAAGAACCTTCGCTTCCTTCCATAATTTGAGCAACTCATTTGTTTTGTCATTGCTTCCGTCGGTAACCCAAAGTATATGCAATTTATTCACCGGATAGTCTAGGTCAAGACTGTTTTGCATTTTCTCATTCACAACGCTTTCTTCATTATAGGCTGTTATGAATAGGGTCATGTGAGGCAATGCATCGCTAGGAATAGTAAAAGATGGCTTATGAAAAATAAATCTTTCTTTTATTTTGACTAATAAATATAATAATATTCCATACCCTACATAAGTGTAGAAAACAATAAAAAGACATAACCAAAATGTTATTTCGTAAATTTTCATTGTGATACCTCAATCAGTTTTTCGGGAGCTTTGTTTGTAAATAACTTCAAAAATATGAATAATATATTTTTAAAACAAGAAAAAGATTTGAAAACGTGAAATGCTTTGATGAACTTGTTTATCGTCGAAATATAATGTCATTCTTGCAGAGCTAACGAAAGGCTGAAAGACTATATGTTTTGGTATTAATTCCTCTTTTTGTTTATTGAAAATCCTCTATTTTGAGAAAAGATATTAATTTTGTGTCCGATCTTGATTTTATAGTTACCTATAGGCTATTTGGTGACTCATCTGAGAGTTTTGATCTAATTTTATAAATTACAATAGTTCTTGAATATGAAGAAATGTTTTTTATCCGTATTTGCTTGTTTTACTGTCCTGTCCTCTATCAGTGGGCAGGATCAGAAAGGTGGGATATCCGAATCCATGCTTAATCAAATTCGTCAAACTTATCAAGGTACTCCTTCCGATAAAGCTATAAGAAATGCGATTGGGAGCAATGATATCCAAAAATTGGTGCTTAATCAGGAAAATAGGAACGATATTGATACTCATTTTTCTATAAAAGTTAATTCTAAAGGAATCACCGATCAGAAATCTTCCGGTCGTTGTTGGTTGTTTACAGGGTTAAATGTTATGCGCTCCAAGGCAATAGCAAAATATGATTTCCAGTCTTTTGAATTTTCCCAGATATATACTTTCTTTTGGGATCAGTTGGAGAAATCAAACTTATTTTTGCAAGGCATTATAGACACCAGCAATAAGCCTTTGGATAATAAAACAGTTGAGTGGTTGTTTAAAAATCCATTAAGTGATGGGGGCACTTTTACTGGAGTGGCCGATATTGCAATTAAATATGGACTTGTTCCACGAGAGGTTATGCCGGAAACGAACAGTAGTGAGAATACGTCGAAAATGTCTAATTTGATTTCCTTGAAACTGAAAGAGTTTGGTTTGGCTCTACGCGATGATGCAGCTAAAGGTGCAAAATCTTCGGTTTTACTGAATAAAAAGACGGAGATGCTTGGCACTATTTATAGAATGCTCGTGTTGAACCTTGGTGTTCCTCCTACAGAATTTACTTTTATACGTAAAGATGATAAAGGAAACCCTGCAGAGACAGAGCATCATACTCCAAAATCTTTTTTGAAAAAATATGGTGATGAGAATTTGCTTAGTAACTATGTAATGTTGATGAACGATCCTACTCGTGAATATTATAAGTGCTACGAAATAGAATTTGATCGTCATCGTTTTGATGGGAAAAACTGGACTTATGTCAATTTGCCTATTGAAGATATAAAAGCAATGGCTATTGCTTCGTTAAAAGATAGTACTATGATGTATTTTTCGTGTGATGTTGGTAAGTTCCTCGATAAAGATCGCGGTTTGCTTGATGAAAATAACTTTGATTACGCTTCGTTAATGGGCACTAACTTTGGAATGGATAAGAAACAACGAATTCAGACTTTCTCCAGTGGTTCTTCACATGCGATGACTTTGATGGCTGTTGATCTTGATAAAGATGGAAAATCGGTGAAATGGATGGTTGAAAATAGCTGGGGAGCAAAAAGTGGCTATCAAGGGCATTTGATCATGACAGACAAGTGGTTTAATGAATATATGTTCCGCTTGGTTGTTGAATCTAAATATGTCCCACAAAAAGTAAAAGATATCTTTAAGCAGAAGCCTATAATGCTGCCGGCTTGGGACCCCATGTTTGCTGAAGAGAATTAAAATAAAACTTCATATATTCATTGTGATTAATGTAGATATTTCAGCAAAAAAGCGATATTGTTTTTTATAAAATAAATCTTGCAAAGCTGTTTCATTTTGAAACAGCTTTTTTTATTTGGGATTAAGGGATAAAAATATTTGCGGACTTATCCGTATCTTTGCATGATTAATAAATATATATTTGAATGAATATCTCTGAAATCTTGCATAACCTGCAAATTGAGCATTTAACTCCTATGCAGGAAGCTACGCAAAAGGCATACGATACTGAAAACGATGTTGTACTGTTATCACCTACTGGTTCCGGTAAAACATTGGCATTCCTAATTCCATTGGTGCAAGCGCTCGATCCCAACATTGATGGTGTGCAATCTTTAATATTAGTTCCTTCGCGAGAGTTGGCATTACAAATAGAGATAGTTTTTAAAGCAATGGGGAGTGCCTATAAAGCTATAAGTTGTTACGGAGGCCGTCCTGCAATGGAGGAACATCGAACAATGAAAGCTGTACATCCTGCTGTAATAGTGGGAACTCCTGGACGGTTGAATGATCATTTATCAAAAGGCAATATTTCTGTGGATTCAATTGCCACACTCGTTATTGATGAGTTTGATAAATCTCTAGAACTGGGTTTTCAGGAAGAAATGGCAGAAGTAATAGGCTATCTTACAAATTTAAAGAAGAGAGTTTTGCTTTCGGCTACTGATGCTGATGAGATTCCTGCATTTACAGGATTGGATAGGGTTATTAAATTGAACTTTTTAGATTCTGAGTCGGATGCCGTTCGGCTTGATGTGAATCTTGTTATGTCTCCTGAAAAAGACAAGTTGGAAACACTCTATCGCTTACTTTGCACTCTTGGAAGTGCATCTACTTTGGTCTTTTGCAATTATAGGGAAAGTGTAGAACGCACAGTTGACTATCTTAAATCAAAGAAATTTCCTTGTGATGGTTTTCATGGTGGAATGGAACAACCTGATAGAGAGCGTGCTCTTTATAAATTTAGAAATGGGAGTTGTCCGGTTTTGATCTCTACTGATTTGGCTGCGCGCGGACTTGATATACCAGACATTCAAAATGTGGTTCATTATCATTTGCCTGTGAACGAAGAGGCTTATACACATCGAAACGGCCGTACCGCGCGTTGGACTAAGGAGGGTAAAGCTTTCTTGCTGTTGCATGCCGAAGAGCAAGTTCCCATTTATATTAATAATAATATTCCGGTTTTTGCACTTCCAGAGATAACCCCAAAGCCAACTAAATCGATTTGGGCTACATTATATATAGGTAAAGGAAAAAAGGATAAATTGGGGAAGACTGATATTGTTGGTTTCTTATATAAAAAAGGTGGACTTAGTCGTGAAGATGTCGGTCAGGTAGATGTCAAAGATCATTATGCTTTCGTTGCAATTCGGGGATCAAAAGTAAAACAATTGCTTAATTTAATACAAGGAGAGAAGATCAAAGGAATGAAAACCATTATTGAAGAAGCTCGATAGTTTCTTATGATTATTCATTAAAAAGGCAATACTACTTCTCTTTTCTAAGTAATATATCGATGGAACTTTCTTTTTGTTGCAAGAAATACTCTCTGTTATATTTGGGTAACAAAATGGTGAATATTTAATGTATAAACCAATAAAAAGTAAGGTAAAGCCATGGTAAAAATTGTTTTTCATAAGGTTTGATTTGTTTTACGGAAATAAATCTGTAATTTCGCCATGTCTAAAGACATTAATAACGAATTGTATAACCAAAACAAACTTCAAATGAAAAAGCATAATTTCAATGCAGGACCTTCCATTCTCCCGCATGAAGTGATTGAAGAAACGGCAAAAGCTATTTTAGACTTTAATGGATCAGGCCTTTCATTGATGGAAATCAGCCATCGTGCCAAAGACTTTCAACCGGTTGTTGATGAAGCTGTGGCATTGTTTAAAGAATTACTTAATATTCCCGAAGGTTATTCGGTATTATTCTTAGGTGGAGGTGCAAGTCTGGAGTTCTGTATGGTACCATATAACTTCCTAGAGAAAAAAGCTGCTTATTTAAATACTGGTACATGGGCAAAAAAAGCAATGAAAGAAGCTAAAGGTTTTGGAGACGTTGTAGAAGTTGCTTCTTCTGCTGATGCCAACTATAATTTTATCCCTAAAAATTATTCAGTTCCTGTTGATGTGGATTATTTCCATATTACTACTAATAATACAATTTTTGGTACGGAATTAAAAAGTGATCTGAACGTAGGAGTTCCTATGGTTGCTGATATGTCTTCTGATATTTTTTCTCGCCCTGTTGATGTGTCTAAATATATCTGTATATATGGAGGGGCTCAGAAAAACCTTGCTCCTGCAGGACTTACTTTTGTCATTGTGAAGAATGATGCTATAGGTAAGGTATCACGATATATTCCTACGATGTTGAATTATCAGACTCATATAGATAATGGTTCTATGTTTAATACTCCTCCTGTAGTTCCTATTTACTCAGCTTTACTGACATTGCGTTGGATAAAAGCTCAGGGTGGTGTAAAAGAGATGGAACGCCGTGCAATTGAGAAAGCAGATTTACTTTATACTGAAATAGACCGTAATAAGTTATTTGTGGGAACAGCTGCCGAAGAGGACCGCTCACGTATGAATATTTGCTTTGTGATGGCTCCTGAATATAAGGACCTCGAAGCTGACTTCCTAAAATTTGCAATAGAAAAGGGTATGGTCGGAATAAAAGGACATCGTTCAGTTGGTGGTTTCCGAGCATCTTGTTATAATGCTATGCCAAAGGAGAGCGTTCAAGCTTTGATTGATTGTATGCAAGAATTTGAAAAACTTCATTAATAATTTAGTGTACCACAAATGACACAGATTCCCACAGTTTATTGTAAATAACCTCTGCGGGAATCTGTGTCATTTGTGGTCTTATCATTATTCCTTATAAACTATGAAAGTCTTAGTTGCAACAGATAAACCGTTCGCAAAAATAGCTGTCGACGGTATTCGTAAAGAGATTGAAACTGCAGGTCACGAATTAACCTTATTGGAGAAATACAGCTCAAAAGCAGAACTTTTAGAAGCTGTTAAAGATGCCAATGCTATTATTATTCGTAGTGACATTATTGATGCGGAAGTATTGAATGCCGCTAAAGTTCTAAAAATAGTTGTACGTGCCGGCGCGGGTTATGACAATGTCGATTTGGAAGCTGCTACTGCTCATGACGTATGTGTGATGAATACTCCCGGGCAAAATTCTAATGCAGTTGCTGAATTAGCTTTTGGCATGATGGTTATGGCCGTGCGTAATTTCTATAATGGAACTTCCGGAACCGAACTGAAAGGAAGAAAGCTCGGTATTCATGCTTACGGAAATGTAGGGCGTAATGTTGCTCGTATCGCTAAAGGGTTCGGTATGGAAGTTTATGCATTTGATGCCTTTTGTCCTAAAGATATTATTGAAAAAGACGGAGTTATAGCACTTGCTTCCGCTGATGAACTCTATAGTAAGTGTGATGTTGTTTCTCTGCATATTCCTGCTACAGCTGAAACGAAAAATTCAATTAATTTTGATTTGGTCAATAAAATGCCTAAAGGTGGAATTTTAGTGAACACAGCTCGTAAAGAAGTCATTAATGAGGCTGAATTAATCGAGCTAATGAAAGAGCGCACTGATTTAAAATATGTTACTGATATTATGCCTGCTGCTAATGATGATTTTGCCACAAAATTCTCAGGCCGTTATTTCTCTACTCCTAAGAAAATGGGTGCTCAGACTGCTGAAGCAAATATAAACGCAGGTATTGCGGCAGCTAAGCAGATTGCTAACTTTTTTAAAGATGGTTGTGAAAAGTTTCGCGTAAATAAGAAATAATTGTAGGGAGTAAGATATACGTAACATTGTTATGATGAAAAAAGGAGCATTTTATTTGTTGATCTTAGGTGCTATTTTATTTTTATCAACTATTATACTTCGAGATAAATTTACTGATTTTACTATAGGTTTCTTTGAAGGTTTCTCCATCGTTTTGATTATAACTTCTGTAGTTTATCTTGTTAATGTTTATCTTTTGAATAAAATATAGTTATATTTTACTATGAATAGAGTTTTAATAGGAAGAACGTTAATTGCAATTTCCTTATTATTGCAATTTTTAAACCTGTTTTTGCGTGAATATTTTTCTGCTTCTTTTGTCGAGATCCTTAAGGGCGCTGCATTCGTGCTGATTGTCGTTGGTCTCGTATTAGTCTTGAGTAACTATTTCTCAAAAAGGCAATCTGAATAGATAAATTCTTGTATCATTAAAAAGAGAAACAAATTCAAATTGCAAAATTATAAATGATAATAAATTTATTATGGCAACAATAAAACCTTTTCGAGGTCTGCGGCCTCCACAAAGCTTAGTAGAACAAGTAGCATCGCGCCCTTACGATGTATTGAATTCTACAGAAGCTCGTGAGGAAGCTAAAGGTAATGAAAAATCATTGTATCATATCATTAAGCCTGAAATTGATTTTCCTATAGGAACAGACGAGCACGACCCATGTGTATATACTAAAGCCGCAGAGAATTTTCGGAACTTTCAAGATAAGGGTTGGTTGATGCAGGATGGTAAGGAAAATTATTATGTTTATGCACAAACCATGAATGGCAGAACTCAGTATGGTCTAGTGGTTGGAGCGTATGTACCTGATTATATGAACGGGGTAATAAAGAAGCATGAACTGACCCGACGTGATAAAGAAGAGGATAGAATGAAGCATGTTCGTGTAAACAATGCAAATATTGAACCTGTCTTCTTTGCATATCCCGATAATACTTTGCTTGACAGTATTGTTGGGCGTTATGTCAGTGGAACGCCTGTGTATGATTTTCTTGCTCCCGGAGATGGATTTGGGCATAAATTTTGGATTATAGACAATCGAGATGATATTGAATCTATTACTACTGAATTTGCAAGAATGCCTGCTTTGTATATTGCTGATGGGCATCATCGTAGTGCTGCTGCTGCTTTGGTGGGTGCTGAAAAAGCCAGGCAAAATCCAAATCATACAGGAAAAGAAGAATACAACTACTTTATGGCGGTTT
>JADHED010002917.1_pt1 | contig 10985 bp, 7 predicted proteins | sample 8952041 | NCBI WGS metagenome assembly JADHED01 (sample SAMN16124423, study PRJNA663239) | bioreactor sludge metagenome | isolation source: sludge (control) | place: India:Bengaluru | collected 2018-09-08
CTAGCTGTTGAGCGGCTTGCCCTTGGTCTCGGGCAGGAGCAGCAGGCAGACCAGCACCGAGATCGCCGTGAAGGCGAACGGGTACCAGAGGCCGGCGTAGAGGTTGCCCGTCGCGGTCACGATGGCGAACGCCGTGAACGGCACGAAGCCGCCGACCCAGCCGGTGCCGATGTGGTACGGCAGCGACATGGCCGTGTAGCGCACCCGCGTCGGGAACAGCTCAACCAGGCTGGCCGCGATCGGGCCGTACAGCGCCGTCGCCGCGATGGTGAAGACCAGCAGCACGCCGAACGCGCCCAGCAGGTTCATGCGCTTCGGGTCCGCCTTGGCCGGGTAGCCGGCCTGGGCCAGCGCGGTCTTCAGCCGGCTCTCGACGCTGGCCTTCACGGCCTTGGCCACGTCGGGCGAGAGGCCCTTGGCGCTGGTGGACGGGATGGTCTGGGCGCCGATCCGCACCAGGGTCGGCGCGCCCGGCGCCGCCGCCTCGTTGCGGTACGAGACGCCGGCGTTGGCCAGGGTCGACTTGGCGATGTCGCAGGCCGAGACGAACGCGGCCTTGCCCACCGGGTCGAACTGCAGCGTGCAGTCCGCCGGGTCGGCGATCACCACCACCGGCGTCTTCGCCTCGGCTTCGGCCAGCGCCGGGTTCAGGGTCTGCGACAGGAGATGGAAGCCGGGGAAGTAGGCCACCAGCATCAGGGTCATGCCGAACAGCATCACCGCCTTGCGGCCGATCCGGTCCGACAGCCAGCCGAACAGCACGTACAGCGGCGCGCTGGCCGCCACGGCCGACAGCATCAGGGTGTTCAGCGTCTCGGGCGGCACCTTCAGGAACCGCTCGATGAAGGTCTGCACGTAGAAGAACGCCGTGTACCAGACCGCCCCTTGGGCGAACATGATCCCGGCCAGCGAGATCAGCACCAGCTTCAGGTTCGGCCACTGGCCGAAGGCTTCCGCGAACGGCGCCTTGGTCTCGTTGCCCTCGGCCTTCAGCCGCGCGAACTCCGGGCTCTCGGTCAGCTTCAGGCGCATCCAGATCGAGATCGCCAGCAGCAGGCCCGACACCAGGAACGGGATGCGCCAGCCCCAGGCGTCGAAGGCCGCGTTGCCGACCGCCAGCCGGGTCAGCAGGATCACGATCAGCGCGCCGAACAGGCCGAACGCCGCCGAGGTCTGGATCCAGCTCGTCGCCCAGCCGCGGCCGTTCGCGGGCGCGTGCTCGGCGACGTAGATCGCCGCCCCGCCGTACTCCCCGCCCAGGGCGAAGCCCTGGATGATCCGCATCAGGATCAGCAGGATCGGCCCGACCAGCCCCGCCTGCTCGTAGCTGGGCAGCAGGCCGATGGCGACGGTCGCCCCGCCCATCAGCAGCACCGTAGCCAGGAACGCGCCCTTGCGGCCCGCCCGGTCCCCGATCCGCCCGAACACCAGCGCGCCCAGCGGCCGGAACAGGAAGCCCGCCCCGAACAGCGCCAGCGCCGCCGCCAGGCCCGCCGTCTCGGGCAGGCCGGTGAAGAAGGTCTTGGAGATGACGCCGGTCAGGCTGCCGAAGACGAAGAAGTCGTACCATTCAAAGGTGGTGCCGGCCGACGACGCGGCGACCACGGTCCGGAGCGACGCGCCTTCCTTTTCGGGCGCGCCATTAGCGGCGGTGTCCGCCATTCGTTTCGTCTCCCCAAGGACTTGTCGGGGTTCCGTCTAGCGCGGAACTCCGTTGTCAGACCAGCGTCGTCTTGACCACGCGCTCCAGCACCACCAGCGGCAGGGAACCCGCCTTCAGCACCTCGTGGAACTGCCGGATGTCGAAGCGCTCGCCCTGGCGCCTGCGCGCTTCCTCCCGGAGCCGGACGAACTCGTTGTGGCCGACCTTGTAGCTGCAGGCCTGGCCCGGCCAGATGCAGTAGCGGTCGATCTCGCGCTGCATCCCGCCGCGCGGCCGGCCGGTCGCCTGCACCATGTAGTCGGTCGCCTTCTCGCGGCTCCACCGCTTGGCGTGCAGGCCGCTGTCGACCACGAGGCGGACGGCCCGGAAGAGGATCGACTGCAGGTAGCCCACGCGGCCCAGCGGGTCGGCGTCGTAGCAGCCCAGCTCGTCGCCCAGCTGCTCGGCGTAGAGGCCCCAGCCCTCGCCATAGGCCGAGAACCCGCCCATCCGGCGGATCATCGGGATGTCCTTGGACTGCTGCGAGACAGCCCCCTGCCACAGGTGCCCCGGATAGGCCTCGTGGAAGGCCAGGCTGGGCAGCGCGTAGCGCGGCCATTCGCCGGTGTCCTTGAGGTTGATGTAGAACCGGCCCGGACGCTTGCCGTCCAGGGAGGCGGGCTGGGCGTAGCCGTTGGCGGCCCCGTCCTCGATGGCCGCCGGCACGCGGACGATCTCGATCGGCGCGTTCGGGATGGTCGCGAAGACCTTCGGCAGCCGCGCCTCGATGTCGGCGACGCGCCCGCGCAGATAGGCCAGCACCTGCTCGCGCCCGGCGTCGGTGTTGGGGAAGAGCTGGTCCGGCCGGGTGTTCAGCGCCACCAGCCGCTCGGTGACCGAGCCGCCCGTCAGGCCCTCGGCGCGGAGCAGGCCGTCGATCCGGTCGGTCAGGGCCCTGACCTGCTCCAGGCCCAGGGCGTGGACCTCGTCGGGCTTCAGGGCGGTCGTCGTCTGATAGGCCAGGGCGCCGGCGTAGAAGGCCTCGCCGTCGGGGATCTTCCAGATGCCGGCGTCGGCGCTCGCGGTCCGGCGCAGGGCGTCGACCGCGGCCTTCTGGCGCTCCACCGCCGGGCGGAATTCGGCGGCGAGGATCGCGGCGGCGCGGTCCTGCCACGTGGCCGGGAGGCCTGCGGCGGCGGCCTTGCGGCCGAAGCTCGTGGCCAGGCCATCGGAGGCCGCCAGCTTGGCGAGCTGGACGCTGGTCTGTTCCAGCAGGAAGTCGGGCGCCAGCACCCCCTTCGCCGCGTCGGCCTTCAGGGCCGCGGTGGAATCGTCGATCGCCTTGGCCGCGAGCTTCAGGCGCGTGAGATAGGCGTCGGCGTCGGCCGCGTTCGCCACCGGGTGCTTGGTGTCGAGGAAGTCGGGCAGCGCCTGGTACGGCCCCGACAGCTGGCTGACGATGTAGGGCGAGTACGGCGCGTACGAGAAGCTGGACGACGGCCCCTCGCCGAAGCGGAAGCGTTCGCCCCCCGTGGCCTGCCGGTCGAGCTGGTAGGCCACGACCTCGTAGTCGATCCTCGCGGCGTCCGACAGCCTCGCCGGGTCGATGGCCTTCAGCCGCGCCAGCCGCGCCCGGTCACGGGCGAACATCGCGTCGCGGCCGGCCGCCGAATAGTCGCTGAGCTGATGGCGCAGGCCGGCGTTGGCCCCGACGTCCAGGCCCAGGGCCGTGGCGTCCTCCGGGTTCTCGGCGATCAGCTCGTCCCAGAAGACGTCCAGCAGCTTGCGGAGCCTGGCGTCCTCGCCGCCCGGCTGGGCCAGCGCGGCGGCCGGCATGGCGGCGGCGAGGGCGGTCCCGGCGGCGCCCTGGAGGAAAAGCCTGCGATCCATCGAAGTCCCCTACCCGAACGCAGGGGCGCCTACTTCGCCCCGACGTAGACCTTCACGAGGTCGAAGAGATAATCCCGGCCTTCGTAGAGCGACCGCACGCGGATGCGCTCGTTCAGGCCGTGCGCCCCGTTGCCGTCGGGATCCCCGAAGACGCCCGGTACGCCGTACACGGGGATCTTCGCCGGGCCGAAGTAGCGGCCGTCGGTTGCGCCCGACGACATAGACGGGATCAGCGGCACGCCCGGGAAGTGCTTTTCGCCCAAAGCCCTCATCGGGTCGACGACGGCGGGATTCAGCGGCGGCGAGACCGCGATCGGCCGCACGGGCGGGATCGTCTCGACCTTCACCTGCGGATCGCCGATCACCTTTTCCAGCGTCTCGCGCGTGCCTTCCACCGTCTCGCCCGGGATGATCCGGCAGTTCACCACCGCCGTGGCCCGCTGCGGCAGGGCGTTGTTCGCGTGGCCGGCGTCCAGCCGCGTGGTCACGCAGTTGGTGTGCAGGATCGAGTTCACGTTGACGTCGGTCGAGGCGACCCGCGCCGCCTCCGCGTCCTTCGGGTCGGCCAGCAGCGTCTTCAGCGCCCGCCCGACCGCGTCGTCCTGCTTGGCCCGCATCTGGAAGGTGATGCGGGTGGTGTCGGTGAAGGTCGTCGGGAAGGCATAGGCCCGCACCTTCAGCAGCGCCTCGGCGAGCTGGTAGATCGCGTTGTCGGGCCGCGGGCGCGAGGAGTGGCCGCCCGGGTTGGTCACGGTCAGCTTGTAGTTCTGGGCCGCCTTCTCGCCCACCTGCACCGACATCAGCTCGCGCTCGCCGGCGGCGTTCAGCCGCCCTCCACCGCCCTCGTTCAGCACGAAGTCGGCGGCGATGAGGTCCAGGTGGTTCTGGACGTGCCAGTTGGCGCCGTTGAACGCCTCGGCGGTCTCCTCGCCGCAGGTCAGGGCCATCTTCAGCGTGCGCTTGGGCGGGGTCTTGGCCTGCTTGAGGCGGATCAGGGTGTCCACCCAGATGGCGTCCAGCCCCTTCATGTCGGCCGTGCCCCGGCCGTAGAAGTAGCCGTTCTCCTCCACCAGCACGAACGGGTCGCGGGTCCAGTCCTCGCGCCGCGCCTCCACCACGTCCAGGTGGCCCAGCAGCAGCACCGCGCCCGCCTTCGGATTCGAGCCCTTCAGCACGGCGACCAGGCTGCCCTCCTTCGGGTGGTCGGGCTCGGTCAGCAGGTGGATGTCGGAGTCCGCGAAGCCGGCCGCCTTCAGGCGCGCGCCCATCTTCGCCGCCGCCTCGGTGCAGCTCCCGGCCGAGAGGGTCGTATTGGTCTCCACCAGCTCCTTGTAGATCTCGCGGAAGGCCAGCTGGTCGGGACGGGGCGCCTGGGCGGCGGCTCCCAAGGGCGCGGCCAGCGCCAACGCCATCACACCCGCGAACACCCCACGCATCGAAACGCCCCCATGACTGAATGAGGGCGCAATCAAGCACGCCCGCGCGGCGGGCAAAAGGTCAGGCCCGTCCGGCGAGTGGGAACCGGACGGGCCCGAGGAGCCAGGGCTCGGAGATCAGGCGAAAACCAGTGCGCGGCGGCGGTTGCGGAGCACCGCGCCGGCGCCGCCGAAGCCCACGATCATCAGCGCCCAGGTCGCCGGTTCGGGGACCGGCACGGCCGCCGCGAACTGCCCCGTGGTGGTGGCGGTGAAGGACTTCAGCGACTGGCCGTTGGCCGCCAGCAGGCCCGAGGCCCCGCCGCGGTGGATGGCGTTCATGCTGAGGGTGAAGGTGCTGAGCTCGAAGTCGCTGGTGTCGATCACGCCCGAGGCGAAGTCGACGATCGAGCCGGCCAGCGCGTCGCCGTTCACCGAGCCCGTGCCGGCGCCGATGATCGAGCCGCCCGTGAAGTTGGCCGACAGCAGGTTCGCTCCGGCTGCGTAGTTCACGCCATTGCGGCTGAAGCCCTGCAGCGCCGTGAAGCCGAAGCTGCCGTGCAGGCCGCCCTGGAACTTCTGGCCGCCGAAGCTGGTGGCCGCGTTGCCGCTGTCGACGACGCCGTTGAAGGTCATCTTCGCCAGCACGTCCACCACGTCGCCGGCCGCGACCGAGGTGTCCCAGATGCGGAAGATCACCGTCGGGTTGTTGATCGCCGTCAGCGTGCCGCCGGTCTTGCTGGCCGACTGGGTCCAGCGCAGCGTGTCCGCCGAGCCCTGCTGCTGGAACTGCGCGAAGTTGATGATGGTCGCGGCGAAGGCGGAGCTCGCGAACGACGTCGCGACGGCGAAGGCCGCGCCGGCGATGATCTTCGAGAAACCGTTCATACGTTCACCCCTTGCGCCGGCGCATCCGGCTCCAGTCAGGTCCGAACCTACGGAGCGGTGTGCAGCGCAACAATCCGGGCTGACGGTAGGGGGGCGCCCCTAACTTTCGGTCAGGTGTCTTGCCTTTACGGCTTGCTGGATAGTGGATGCGGGACGGTCAGGGCCGCGAGGGGAGTCTCAGTGAACGGCGGGCGTCTGTTTTCCGTGCGGGGCGGCCGGGTCGTGGCCGTCGGACGGGCGATCCTCGCGCTGTTCCTCGTCGCCGCCCATCTCCTGGGCCCCAAGACCACCTCGGCCTTCGACGAAGCGGTCAGCCTGCTCCTGGCGGGCAACCTCGTGTGGAGCTTCGCGATCTTCTTCGCGAGCCGCAGCCGGGCGCTGGTCTACCGGCTGAACCGCTTCGCGGCGCTCGTCACCGCCGCCGACTTCGCCCTCTTCACCCTGCTGCTCTACCTGACCAGCGGCGCCGACAGCCCCTTCTTCACCCCGTTCATCATCCTGATCCTCGGCGGGACCATCCAGTGGGGCTCGCGCGGCGCGCTGCTGCTGGGCGTCCTCACTCTCGCCGCCTACCTGCCCGCCGGCTGGGAGGTGCTGTTCGGCCATGACCGGGGCGTCTCGGCGGCCCAGTCCTTCGTCGTCCGCTTCGGCTACACCACCGTGATCTCGGCCATGCTCGCCGCCTTCGGCCGGCACATGGAGGGGATCGTCGACGAGCTCGCCCGCCTCTCCGACCCGATCTCCGAGGGCGAGGCCGATGTCGGGCCGCCGATCCAGGAATGCCTGCGCCACGCGCTCTGGGTGTTCGGCGTCCAGCGGGGCGTGTTCCTGTGGGAGGAGGACGACGAGCCCTACGCCAGTCTCGCCCTGATGGACGGCGACCGCTTCCACACCGAGCGCCTGCCGCCGTCCGAGATCCCCTGGATCGCCGAGGAGGTCGCCGACGCGGTGTTCCTCTTCGACGCCGACGACGGCCGCAGCTTCGTCCGCCGCGGCCGCAGCGCCGCCGCCGGCCCGAACGCCCCTGTCCTGCCGGCGATCCGCGAGATGGCGCCGTTCGAGCGCGCGCTGGTCATCCCGGCCGCCGCGCGCGAGCTCCGCGGCTGGCTGATGGTGTTCGACCACGACGACCCGGCCAACGAGGACCTGGCCATCGGCATGATGGTGGCCGCCCAGGTCTCGGTCGCGCTCGAGCGCTGGGAATCCCACCGCGCCCGCCGCGAGGCCGCCGCCGCCGAGGACCGGGTGCGCCTGTCCCGCGACCTGCACGACGGCGTCCTGCAGTTCCTCGCCGGCGCGGGCCTGCAGCTCGACGGCCTGGCCGGCGCGGCCTCCGCTGACGAGGTCCGCAGCCGTATCGCCGCCCTGCGCGAGGCGATCCGCGAGGAGCAGCGCGAGCTGCGCGGCTTCATCACCACCCTGCGCCCCGACCGCACCGCCAAGCCCGCGCCCCAGGCTCCGCTGGCCCCCCAGCTCGAGCGCCTCGCCGCCCAGCTCTCGCGCTACTGGACGGTGGAGGTCGACGCCGTGGTCGACCCGCCCGACCTCGCCGTCCGCGACCGGCTCGCCTACGACCTCGGCCGCATCCTGCGCGAGGCGGTGGCCAACGCCGTGCGCCACGGCGGCGCCCGGCACGTGCGCCTCGGCGCCTCGGCGCGCGACGGCCAGCTCGTCATACGGATCGAGGACGACGGCAGCGGCTTCGCGTTCGAGGGCGAGACCGACGGCGCGGCCCCCCCGGCCGACGCCCCGGCGCCCTGGTCCCTGCACGAGCGGGTGCGGGCGATGGGCGGCACGCTGCGCCTCTCCGCCGGCTCGCCCGGCGCCGCCCTCGACATCACCATCCCGGTTGGAAGTTCCTGATGCCCACGTCGATCCTGGTCGCCGACGACCACCCGCTGATGCTGGAGGCCGTCGCCGGCCTGTTCCGCGAGCCGGACTTCCAGGTGGTCGCCCGCTGTCGCGACGGCGAGCAGGCGCACGCCGCGATCCGCAGCCTGGCGCCCGACGTGGCCGTCCTCGACGTGCACATGCCGCACCGCACGGGGCTGGAGCTGCTGGCCGAGGCGCGGGCCGACGGCTGGCCCACCCGCATCCTCCTCCTGACCGCCGGCCTCGACGGCGACCCGATCGTCGAGGCGATCCGGCTGAAGGTCGACGGCCTGGTGCTGAAGGGCGCGGCCGCCGACGTGCTCGTCCGCGCCGTCCAGGCCGTGGCCGCCGGGACCCAGTGGCTCGACAAGGACGCCATGGAGCAGGTGATCGGCCGCCTGGCCGAGCCCGTCGCCGGGGCCGTCCCCCTCACCCCGCGCGAGACCGACGTCGTACGCCTCGTCGCACAGGGCCGGCGCAACAAGGAGATCGCCCGCGACCTCGGCATCTCCGAAGGCACGGTGAAGATGCACCTGCATAATCTCTACGAGAAGCTCGGCGTCTCCTCGCGCACCGAGCTCGCCATCCTCGCCCGCGACCGCGGGCTCGGCTGACCCGTCAGGCCGCCGCGCTGTCGGCGCCGCCGACGGTATCCCGCCGCGCCGCGGCCTGGGCGATCTCGGTCAGCAGGGCGGCCGGCGCGATCGGCTTGCCGACCACCCCGTCCATCCCCGCGTCCAGGTAGGCTCGGCGCTGGTGCGCGAGCACATTGGCGGTCAGGGCGATGATCGGGGTCTGCGCCGCCGCTCCGCCCAGCGCCCGGATCCGGCGGGCGGCCTCCAGGCCGTCGATCCCCGGCATCTGGATGTCCATCAGCACCAGGTCGAAGCCGCCGCGCGCCGCCGCCTCGACGCCCGCGTATCCGTCCACCGCCGTCTCCACCTGCGCGCCGAGATTCTCGAGCAGCTTGGTGGCGATCAGCCGGTTCGTCGGGTTGTCCTCGACCACCAGGATGCGGACGTCCTCCAGCACCGTGGCCGCCGTCTCGACGGCTTCGGCCGGCGCCGCCGCCGGCTCGGCGCGCACTTCCAGCCAGAACGTCGAGCCGCGCCCGACCTGCGAGGTGAAGCCCACCTCCCCGTCCATCAGTTCGGCCAGCCGCCGGGTGATGGCCAGGCCCAGGCCCGAGCCGCCGAACCGGCGCGTGGTCGACACGTCGGCCTGGTTGAAGCGCTCGAACAGCCGCGCCTGGGCGTCCTCGGGAATGCCGACGCCCGTGTCCTCCACCTCGAACCGCAGCCGGTCCGCGCCCGCCTGCCGGCAGCGCACCACGACCCCGCCGGTCTCGGTGAACTTCACGGCATTGCCGACCAGGTTGAACATCGCCTGGCGCAGCCGCACCGGGTCGGTCCGCACCCAGGCCAGCGCGGGGTCGGCCCACACCGCCACCTGCAGGCCCTTGGCCGCCGCCTGCGGCTCCAGCAGACGGACGACACCCTCGACCAGCGCCACCGGATCGACCGGTTCATAGGCCAGCTCCAGCCGACCGGCCTCGATCTTCGAGAAGTCGATGACGTCGTTCAGCAGCTCCGACAGCATCCGGCCGCAAGACTGCGCCTCGCCCAGCAGCGCCCGCCCCTCGCCCGACAGCCGCTCGTTGGCCAGCAGGTGCAGCACGCCCATCACCCCGTTCATCGGGGTGCGGATCTCGTGGCTCATGTTGGCCAGGAACGCCGACTTGGCCTCGGCCGCCGCCTCCGCCGCCCGCTGGGCCTCCTTCAGCGCCAGCTCCTGCCGCTTCAGCGCATCGCAGTCCTGCACGAGGCCGACCGCCTTCAGCCACCGGCCGTTGCGCGAGGTGACCAGGTGGTGGAAGACCCGCACCCAGCGCTCGGTCCCGTCGGGGCGCACGATCCGCGCCTCGAAGCTCTCGCCCGACCTCTTGTCCCCGCGGTGCAGGGCGCGGAACGAGGCCCGCACATGGGGCAGGTCGTCCTTGTGGAAGCCGGGATAGCGGAGCTTGGTGGCCTCCTCGTAGCTCGAGTTCTTCTGGCCCGTGATCCGCTCGAACTCGGGCGAGCACCAGAACGTCTTGCCGACGTGGTCGATCTCGTAGACGCCGGCCTCGGCGGCCTGCAGCGCCAGGTTCAGGCGGCCGGCGTTGGCCTGGGCCTCGCGCCGGGCCTTGCGGGCCTTCAGCTCGCCCTGCCGCGCCGCGTCGCGCGCCTCCACCAGCTCGGTGATGTCTTCGGACAGGCCCTTCAGCACGAACTTGCCGGCGATCGTCGGCTCGGTGCGCACCGTCACGCGCATGGTCGACCAGCGGGCGCCGTTCCAGATCCGGTGCTCCATCCGCATGCCGACGCCCTGGAGCGCGGCGGCCGTCATCGCCTCCAGGGTCTTCTTGCGGTCGCGCGGATGCACGAGCTCGATGAAGCGCTCAGAATTCCATCGGCCGTCGGCGCCCAGTCCCAGCACGCCGCGCAGCTCGTCGGACCACCAGATCCGGTCGGCGATCGGATCGAACTCCCAGCTGCCGATGCCCGCCGACGCGCCGAGGGTCTTGCGCGTCCGTCGCGCCTCCTCGATCTCCTCGCGGTAGGCCCGCTCGTCGGTGATGTCGCGCATGCTGCCGACGTGCGCGCCGTCCTCCATCAGCTCGCGCCGCGCGGCCACCCAGCGCCAGCCGCGCTCGGGCGTGCCGACCCTGATCTCGGCCTCGGTCATCTCCCCGACCTGGACCGCCCGGGCGCGCGTCCGCACTCCGTCGACGTCCTCGGGGTGGCAGAAGTCGAACAGCGGCCGCCCGACGAGCTCGTCTTCCGACAGGCCCGTCAGCTGCGACCAGGCCGCGTTCACCAGCTTGAAGGTCCCGTCCGTGGCGATGACGTGCATGAGGTCGCGGCTGTTCGTGAACAGCCACTGGAACATCGCATCCCTGTCGGCGGCGCGTGTCGCGCTCTTCCGAGCCATGTCCTCCCCCTGGTCCGCCGTCCCGTTGTTCGGGATGCCCCTTGTTCGGGATGCAGCGGACGCGCGGAGGGTTACGGCGCGAGGGTAAATTTAGCGTTGTGCGCCAAAAACCCCCGGTTGCTGCTCAGAACGCGCTTTCGCCCGTGATCGCCCGGCCCAGGATCAGGGCGTGGACGTCGTGGGCGCCCTCGTAGGTGTTCACGGTCTCGAGGTTCGAGGCGTGGCGCATCACGTGGTACTCGCCCGAGATGCCGTTGCCGCCGTGCATGTCGCGGGCGACGCGGGCGATGTCGAGCGCCTTGCCG
>JADHED010002920.1_pt1 | contig 10969 bp, 10 predicted proteins | sample 8952041 | NCBI WGS metagenome assembly JADHED01 (sample SAMN16124423, study PRJNA663239) | bioreactor sludge metagenome | isolation source: sludge (control) | place: India:Bengaluru | collected 2018-09-08
ACCAGTTTTTGTGACAAAAATAGAATTTTATGTCATATTTTTATTGTCCGGGATCCCGGGCCTGCCCGTTTTGCTGCTTTCCGGCCCCATGTTGCAACCAAAATCCTGAATATTTGTTATATCGAAACCATTAATATGTATCACATCATGATTTTCAATCTCAACAAACGTTTCCTTACCTCCGCCTTCCTTTCCCTTGTGCTGATGTTGAGTGCCTTTTCTCAGGGCAAACATGCCAAACCCCGCAACATCATCCTGATGATCGGTGACGGCATGGGGGTGGCACAGGCTTATTCAGGCTTCACCCTGAATCACGGACAGCTCAACCTCTTTACAATGCCCGTTACGGGTTTCAGCAAGACCTATTCTGCCAGCAACTACATCACCGATTCAGGAGCAGGCGGAACTGCCCTGTCCACCGGCCATAAAACATACAACGGAGCTATCGGGGTGGACCCGGACACGGTTCCTGTAAAGTCAATCCTTGAATATGCCGAGGACCACGGCCTGTCTACCGGACTTGTTTCAACCAGTTCCATCACCCATGCCACGCCGGCCTCTTTCATTGCCCATCAGGCCTGGAGAGATAATTACGAAGGCATTGCGCTTGACTTCCTCAAAACCGACATTGATGTGTTTATTGGCGGCGGAATCCGTAATTTCACCAAACGGGCCGACAAGGCCGATCTCGTGGCCCAACTCCGTCAGAAGGGCTATCTGGTTTCGTATTCCATGGATACCATCCGCAACGTGAAATCGGGGAAACTGGCCGGCCTTACCGCCCAGGAACATAATCCCCCGGTGATGAACGGACGCGGTGACATGCTTCCCGCCAGTACCCAAACCGCCATCAACATCCTTTCAAAAAACCGGAAGGGCTTTTTCCTGATGGTCGAAGGTTCGATGATTGACTGGGGCGGCCATTCCAACAACACCCAGTATGTCGCCACAGAAGTGGTTGATTTCGATCAGGCAATTGCCAACGCCCTTGCCTTTGCAAAGAAAGACGGCCATACCCTGGTCATTGTCACCGCAGACCATGAAACCGGAGGCATGAGCCTTACCAGTGGAAATCCTGCCCAAGGAATTACGGAAGCCAAGTTCAATACCACCGACCATACCGGCGTGATGGTACCCGTATATGCTTACGGACCCGGAGCCGGACTTTTTGAAGGCGTACAGGAAAATACCGACATCTTCCACAAGATGATGCAGTTGTTGAAACTTGAACCAACACCGGAACCCATCCCATGATCCGGCGTCTGTTCAGCCTGGCCTGGATTTCGCTGACCCTTGTCACCTGCAGCCAGACCGATGATCCGGAAGCTGAAAGTACCCTGCTGAAACAAGGGGAAATACCCTCGGAGCTGGATGAGATTTCGGGGATGGTTGATTATGGGGGACTGCTTTGGTGCCACAATGACGGAGACAATGCTCCGCAGCTCATTGCACTTAACAAACAAACCCTGCAGGTAGAAAAGAGAATTACCGTCAAAAACTCCGAAAATACCGACTGGGAAGAACTTACGCAGGACGAACAACACCTGTATATCGGGAACGTTGGAAACAATCTGGGAGCCCGGGAGGACCTGTCGATTTATATCATTGATAAAAGCGACCTTGAGGCTGCCGGGGATACCGTCACCCCTTCGGGCGTCATCCGGTTCTCGTATGAAGACCAGACAGAGGTGACCCCGGTGGAAGAGTTCACCACGCCTTTTGATTGCGAAGCCTTCATCTCCACAGGAGATTCCCTGTTGCTGTTCACAAAGGACTGGTCTGCACAAAAAACCGCCGTGTACAGCCTTCCCGCCAGTCCCGGAACCTATACTGCCCGGCTTCGATATCGTGCAGATGTCGGAGGACTTGTAACCGGGGCCTCCTGGGCGGCCGGATCCCGGGAGCTGCTTTTGATTGGATATTCCGATTACACTCCCTTTCTTGTAGTGATCTCCGGCTTTGACCCTGAAAATCCGGTTTTCAGGGACAGCCGTAAAATTCGCTTTGCGGAGTTCTTTGGCGCCCAGACCGAAGCCATCTGCCACGCAGCAGACGGGTCGGTACTGGTATCGTGTGAGACCTCGCCCCTGATTAAGGCCACCCTCTACAAGGCACGCTACTAAGAACACCGTCACCTGTGCATGCGCCTCCGGAACACCGATAAAGACATCCTGCTGCTGGGCATCATCCGCTTCAGCGACTGGTTCATGCTTTATATGCCGGTGGTGAAGCTCTATTATGTTCAAAACGGCCTGAACAACCTGCAGCTCTTTCTGCTGCACGGAGTTTATTCCGCCATGATCACCCTGCTTGAAATTCCCTCCGGATATGCTGCCGACCTCTGGGGGCGGAAGCAGTCGCTTGTAGCAGGCACAGTGGCCGGGTTTGCCGGTTTTGTGCTATTTTCCTTTTCCCATGGATTCTGGGGATTTCTGCTGGCGGAAATCGCCCTCGGAATCGGAGCCAGTTTTGTAAGCGGCTCGGACTCGGCCCTGCTGTATGATACCCTGAGCCGCAACCGGCGTGAAAATGAATATATGAAGGTGGAAGGCAGGTTATCGGGCGTTGGAAACTTCGCCGAAGCGATGGCTGGACTCACCGTTTCAGGACTGATGTGGCTGGGAATGAAGGACCTGAGAAATGTGTATTACCTGCAGGCACTCGTTGCCCTTGCCGGTGTGCCGGCGGCACTGATGCTTTCCGCTCAGCCACCCGCCCTCCATCTCCTGCCCCGGAAATTCAACTCCATCCTTTTGGTAGTGAAAGATACCCTGTGGGTGAACAAGCACCTGCGGAACACCCTGCTGTTTTCGTCTGTAATCGGATTCTCAACCCTCACCATGGCCTGGTTTGCACAAATTTACTTTTATGAGGTGAAACTTCCCGACACCCTTTTCGGACTGATGTGGACCGCACTGAACCTGATGGTTGCCCTGGGATCATTGTACGCTTACCGCATCGAACGCCGGCTGGGAATGAAGGTTACCACAGCCGGCGTATTGGTGCTGATTACCGGAGGATTCTTTGTAAATGCATTCCTGATGAGCTTCCCGGCCATTGCCCTGCTGTTTGTTTTTTACTTCGTCAGGGGCGTGGCCACCCCGGCGCTGAAAGACTATCTGAACCGCATTACCTCCTCTGACGTACGCGCAACGGTATTATCAATCCGCAGCCTTGTGATCCGGATGATGTATGCCATTTTCGGCCCCGTACTCGGATGGCTGTCTGATGTGGTCAGCCTCAGGGTTGCCCTGCTGATGGCCGGTACTTCGGTGCTGATTCCGGGCCTGATTACAGCAGTTTCGGTGATACGGTACCGGAACACGCAATAATCACTATTTTTGCCTCATGAATCCTGCCCCTCCCCGGTTGTTCCTGATTCCTTCCCTGCTGGGAGAAAGCCCCGTAAACCGGGTGCTTCCCGATTACAATACAGGTATCCTTACCTCGCTCCGCCATTTTGCGGTGGAGGATGAACGCAGTGCCCGGCGCTTTCTTGTCCGCTGCGGTTATCCGCGCGTTGGGGAAGCGGTGCTCTACCTGCTCAATGAGCATACGGCCCTCATTGAGGTGCCGAAGATATTGGATGCCTGCGGGATGCATGACCTTGGACTGATTTCGGAAGCGGGATTGCCCGCGGTAGCCGATCCCGGCGCTGCCCTCGTGGAGGAGGCCATTCGCAGGAGCCGTCAGGTAGTTCCTCTTGTAGGCCCCTCTTCGCTGATGCTTGCATTGATGGCATCAGGCCTGAATGGCCAGCAGTTTGCCTTTAACGGATACCTTCCGGTAAAGGACCCTGAACGTTCGGCACGGATCCGGCAGCTTGAAAAACGGTCGGAAACCGAAAACCAGTCGCAGCTATTCATCGAAACACCTTACCGCAACAACCAGCTTGCAGAAGCGTTGACACAGGTTTGCAGGCCTGAAACACGACTGTGCATCGCCGTAAATCTGACGCTTGAAAATGAATGGATTATGACCCGGACCATCCGGGATTGGAAACGGATGCCGCCTCCAGATCTGAAAAAACAGCCCGCCGTATTTATCCTGCAGGCCTGACCGCTACTCGGCCGGAGGTTTGATTGCAACAATCTCCACATCATACACCACCGTCTGGAATTTGGGTACAATGGTGTAGCCATAGGTGGCACTGTAAAGCCCGTTTTCACCGAAAGCCTGTTTGTAGGGCAGTACGATGGTGGCATGGGTACCTGCACGCATGGAGTCGAGCCCCGCAATCAGCCCGGCAGGCATCGAAAGGATGCCGTTGTTCAGCAAGGCCTGTTTGTAGAGGTATTTTGCCGGCTTGCTGTCAGAAAGGTTGCTGTCGAAAACCCGGTCATCCCGCAGGGTTGTCCCATAACTGTCTACCAATTTCGCGTTGAAGCGGAAATACACCGTGTCCCCCTGCTGTATGGTACGCTGGTCGTTCGGATCAGGGGTCACCGTTTCCTTGTACCAAACATTGTTGTAAAGGTTGGTGGAATCAAAGCCCTTATCGGCAAGATATACGCTCAGTATTGAGTCCTCATAGGCGGCAGGACTCTTGATCACCTTCAGCAGCTCAATTTCGTACAGCAGCGGCTTGTAATCGTAAAATGCCATGTCGGAAGGAATAATGAGGGTAGCCTTACCACCTTCCTTCATCAGGGAGAGGCCTTCATTGATGCCGTTGATGCTGTATCCGTACTGGAATTTCAGGGGACCGAACACATAGTCTTTATAAATTGAAACTGCAGCCCAATCATCTTTCAGCGAATCATAACTGGTTTCATGGATGGCTTCATCTGAAAGATAACGGCCAATATAATTAATGATCACATAGTTATCCTTGGCCGGAGTCAGGCCGGTTCCGGCCTTTTTCTCCACGAAGTAAATTCCGCCTTCCGTTTTCTTATCCTCACCAATATTGTGGGTCGACAGGTAGTTCTGGATAATTTCCTTTTCCTGGTTCTCCTTTTCCTCCCATTCATTCTTCAGACAGCCGGAAGCAAGCAAAACCACTGCAACCGGAATGAAAAACAGCATGATGTTGTGTGTTCCTGTTGATTTACGTGTTGACATATTCTGTATAATTTAATTCCGAAAAATACTGGTCACGATTCACGATTCACGATTCACGATTCACGCGTCACGATTCACGCGTCACGTTCTTCGCGTCACGTTCCCTTGATGGATAAAAACGGAAAAGGTTGCGTCATCGTGTACGGGGCGAAGATACTTTTAAAATTTCAACCTCAAAAATCAGGGAGGTAAAAGGGGGTATGGTGCCGGTGGAGGAACCCCGGTTTCCGAATCCATGGTCTGACGGAAGGATAAACAGGGAACGCTCTCCTTCGCGCATCATGCCGATGCCTTCTTCGAGTCCGCTGATTACCTGCCATTCCGTTCCGTATACGAACTGAAATGGCTGGTTTCTGCGCCGGGTGCTATCAAAAAACTTTCCGTTCAGAAAACGACCTTCGTAATGCACGGTAACTGTGTCCCCCAATTCAACTTTGTTGCCGGTTCCGGGACTGATATTCAGGTAATAAATACCCGAAGGAAGGGGATTGACATCAAGCTTTTCAGAGGCGATATACTGTTTCAGGATCACTTTTTCGTAGGCTCCGAAGTCTTCGATCCACGACAAAAACGCTTCCTTTTCCCGGTTATAGGCTTCCCGGGTCTGGATTTCATGCATGGCAATGTTCACCTTCATGGGGGCTCCGGCCTTCAGGAATCCGGGAAGTTCTGCCTGCAGCCCCTTCGTAAAGAAATCCTCCGCATCCAGGATGAAGGAGGCGCTGTCTCCCGTGGTGAGCATGGCAAAACAGGCATCCAGCGAACCGGCGTATCGCGGCGTATCCACCTGAAGTTTCCGGATGCCGCTGAAAAACAAGGAATCAGACAGGGTGCGGTATTCGATATTCACGGTAATGATGTCGCCGATACGGGCCTGACGGTCCTCTTCACCGATAATATGCAGCTTGTAATGGAAGCCCTGCTTTGCCCGGGAATAGCCCGGATAAGGTTTACGGCATCCGGTAGCAAGAGCCGCTGTCAGCAGCAGGATCCACAACGTCGCTGACCGCATCAGGGAGTAATTTTAAGCATTTCAACCTCATACACAAGAATGGCGCGCTGGGGAATTTTGTCGCCATCACCGGTGAAACCCTGGCCCAGGTGGGGAGGTAACACGAACCTAGCTTTGTCGCCCTGACGCATCATCAGCACGCCTTCCTCAAGGCCCGATTCCACACCTCCCTGCCCCACCACAAACTGTTTCGGTCCCGAAATGTCAGAGGAATAACAGGGGGTTCCGTCAAGGAGGCTGAGGGTATATTTTAAGGTAACCGTTTGGCCGGATCCGGCTTTTTCCCCACGGCCCGTACTGTCGACGGCGTACCAGAGTCCCGTTTCCGTCACCTGCATTTCCGGGTGGTTTCGCCTGACCCAGGCACGGATTTTCTCCTGGTCTTTTTTCACCATGATGCGGTTGGCGCCAACCATGGCCTCTCTCGTTTGGCGCACCTCCGCTTCCGAAGGAGCACCCGGTTTTTGATGCCGGCAGGAAATGCTGAAGCTTCCCAGCGCGATACAAAGGATCAGGAGTTTAGTCTTCATCGGCGGTGAGTTGATCCCGGTACGATTCGAGGAGGCTCGTAAAACGGGCCACAGTTTCTGTCAGCGACGCATCCGATTCCCCGCCGGAGGCATTCCGGTGGCCTCCGCCATTGAAATATTTCTTTGAAAAATCATTGACGGCGAAATTGCCGCGCGACCGAAAGGATATCTTTACATAACCTTCCTTTTCCATGAAGAGGGCTGTAAAACGAATGCCCCGGACAGAAAGGGGATAGTTCACAAATCCTTCGGAGTCCCCTGTTCTGAACTGATACCTTTCCTGTTCTTCCAGGCTCAGGGAAATATAGGCTGTATGATACGCGGACAACACCACCATTTTTTCATTCAGGCAGAAGCCCAGGAGCCGCATCCGTGAGGCGGAAAAGTTATCATACACCTGGTGGTAGATTTCATCCTTATCAATCCCCATCCCCAACAGGGCCGCCACCGTAAGATAGGTTCGGGGATCCGATGCATTGTGGCTGAAGCAGCCGGTATCGGTCATGATGCCTGTAAACAGACAGGCGGCAGTTTCCCTGTCGGCATATCCAAGCAGGCCGCCTTCTTCCAGGAACCGGTACATCAGTTCGGCCGAGGAGCTGACCGAAGTATCGGAAAGCACCGCATCCGCATCAATGGAAGGCGCCGGGTGGTGATCAATGAGCACCTTATAGGCCCTTGTGGCTTCATAGGCAGATGCCAACTTTTCGATACGTTTCGGCTCGTTGAAATCAACAACAAAAAGCATGTCGGCTTCCGCCACAAAGGCGGAAGCGGCTTCCGCACCGGCAGAAAGGATGCTGATTTCCGAGGCACCGGGCAGCCATTTGAGAAAATCAGGAAATTCGTTGGGGGCGATTACAAGACAGGTGTGGCCCATGCGGGTAAGCACCCGGTACAATGCAAGGGAAGCCCCGAGTGCGTCCCCGTCGGGATTTACATGTACAGTAATTCCGATCCTCAGGGGTTGATCCCTGAGTCGGGCAGCGGCTTGCGGCAGGTTGCGCCGGATCACTACAGGTGACAGTGTATTCATTAAATGGTTTGCAGGGCAAAATTAACCATCTTCAGGTGGAAACCCTGTTCCCAGGATCCAAGTTTTTAAAATATATCAACATTCAACCGGCGGATCAGCAGGTGAATGAACAATGTGCCGCATTATTGTTTATATTCGCTTATACCCTAAATCAGTGCATATGGCAGGAACAAAGACTTTTTTCATTATCAAGCCCGGAGCCGTGAGCAACGAGTTCATCGGTCCCATTCTCGCCATGATCCATGATCATGGCTTTCACATTGCCGCATTGAAGCTGATCCGGCTCGACCGGTACCATGCGGAACATTTTTATTCCATTCACAAATCCAAACCTTTCTTTGAAAGCCTGGTGAATTTCATGACCTCAGGTCCCGTCGTTGTCGGCATCCTTGAAAAAGAAAATGCCGTGCCCGAATACCGGAAACTGATGGGTGCCACCGACCCCGCCAAGGCTGAGGAGGGAACCATCCGGCGCCTGTTTGCCGAGAATATCGAACGCAATGCCGTACATGGTTCCGACAGTGATGAAAACGCTGAAATAGAATGTGATTTCTTCTTTGCCAAAGGAGACCGCTTCTCCATTTTTGAGGATTAGAGGCGACAAACTTCATGAAGGCCGTAAGAAAAGATTTTTATATTTGCGACAAGCCGGATTTTTGAAGAAGTAACCTGTAAAAATAAGTTCCATGTCCGAAAACAAAAAGTATGTACCCTTTGTGTCTCCCGACACTTCCCTGACGGAGTTCTCAATCCGTGCCCTGATCATCGGTCTTATTATGGCCGTTGTGCTGGGTGCCGCCAATGCCTACCTGGGCCTGAAGGCCGGGATGACCATAGCAGCCACCTACCCGGCTGCGGTGATTGGAATGGCCATCCTGAAGGCCATGAAGGGTTCCATCCTGGAAGAAAATTTTGCCCGTACCGTGGGTTCCATAGGGGAATCTGTAGCGGCAGGAGCCATTTTCACACTTCCTGCCTTTTTTGTGGCCGGACTCTGGGATCCCTTTTTCACCCCGGGGCACTATATTACCTCCACCCTGATCCTCATTGCAGGAGGGGTGCTGGGGATCATGTTTGTAGCCCTGCTCCGGCGGGTGATGGTGGAAGACGCCGAACTGCCCTTCCCCGAATCGGTGGCTGCTGCGGAAATTCATAAAGCAGGCCAAACCAGCGGCGGCAATTCCAAGTTTCTGTTTTCCGCGATGATCCTGGGAGGACTTGTAAAACTCCTCGGAGAAATCAAACTGTTCTCAGTATACTGGGAGAAATTTATCGTTTTTGCACGCCAGACCGTGACCGGTACAAATTATACGGGTCAGGGGGGCATGATGCTCGGATCTCCGGGTATCAGTCCCGCCTATATGTGTGTTGGTTACATCATCGGACCCAAACTGGCCTCCCTCAACTTCAGCGGCGGCGTGCTTGCCTGGGGATTGCTGACGCCCATGATCCTCTATTTCCTCGCCCCGTCCTTTGACCTGCCGGCAATGGCCTCGGCCCTGATGGCAAACGATCCGTCGCTTTCCGCACAGGCTGCAGCCGACAAGGTGTGGGTCACTTCATTTTATTCAATCTGGAGGTATATCGTTCGCCCGATCGCCATCGGAGGAATGCTCGTAAGTGCTGTTTTCACCCTGTGGCGCATGCGCAAAAGCCTTACCGCCGGTATCGCCCGTTCGGTAAGCGATGTAAAAAAGGCCGCCAGTGGACAACAGGTCGACATCCCCCGCAATGAAAAAGACATTTCTTTCAACTGGATCATGCTGGGTATCGGCGTTGTCGCCCTGCTCACGTTTTTCATCACCTTCTTTATTTTCCATACCACGGCCCTTGTCGCCCTGGTTGCCGCTACCGTGATGATCGTGCTGGCCTTCTTCTTTGCCGCCGTATCCGGATACCTCGTAGGGATCATGGGATCAAGCAATAACCCGATTTCGGGACTTACGCTCACCGCTCTGGTGGTTACCGCCCTGCTCATGGTAGCCCTCGGCGCCACCGGCCAGGAAGGCGTCACCTCCGTACTGGGCGTGGCTGCCATCGTTTGCGTTTCTGCTGCTGTGGCCGGTGAAATGCTGCAGGACCTGAAGGCCGGACATATACTCGGCGGAACACCCTGGCGCATGCAGATCGGAGATATCCTCGGCGTGGTGCTTGCAGGTGCCGTCATGTTCGGCGTGCTCGTGTTCCTGAATGACGGTGACATCGCCAAGGGTGTTCGCGAAGGGTATGAAGGCGGCTTCGGCAGCAAGAACCTTTCCGCCCCCCAGGCCAGCCTGATGGCCATCCTTTCAAAGGGCATCGTGAGCGGACAGATGGCCTGGCCGCTGATCATCGCAGGTATCCTGATGGGCATCTCCTTTATCATGATGCAGGTGAAAAGTCCCATGCTCGTTTGCGTCGGAATGTACCTTCCGCTTGAAACCACCTTTGCCATTTTCCTCGGAGGCATCGTGAAAGGTATTGTGGATTCGCTTTCGGAAAAAAGGAAACTGTCCCTTGCACAGCGCACGAATACAGAGAATACAGGCGTACTGCTGGCATCGGGACTCATTGCCGGAGAAGCCCTGATGGGGCTCATCATTGCCATTTTTGCAGTTGGCGATGTATTCCTCTATGACATCTTCTCTTTCTTCCAGCATCCTCCGTTCTGGATCAGCATTGTGGTGCTTGTCCTCATCGGATGGGTCCTTGTAGGCATTCCCCTTCGGAATGCCGGAAAAGCAGATGCCCCCGTGCCTCCCGGAGCCGTTATGTAGTCTGCGCACGCAAGGCATGGCAGTATTTCGTAAGAGAAAGCAGCAGAACTACCTCGACATGGTCCCGGTGAGGAATGTCACCGGTATGGTCCGGGAGGGAGCCCACATTACCCTCCTGCTGCCCAAGTTCAAGTCGGCCCTGCTCCGGAAATGGCTGATCCCGGCCCGCCGGTCACAGGACTTCCGGATTCGCCTCGATGAAAACGGTTCCACGGTTTGGGACCTTATCAACGGGGAACGCAATGCCGGCGAGATCTGTGACATCATGCGAAGCCAGGGCACTGAAGGAGAAGGTCTGGAAGAACGGGTCACCGGATTTCTCAGCAAGCTGTACCGAAACCGCTTCATTGTATTCAAAGAACACAAATAACCACCACTCTAAACTGCTGACTTATGTTCAAAGGACATCCGAAAGGACTTTACGTAGCCTTCTTCTCCAATATGGGAGAACGATTCGGCTTTTATACCATGATGGCCATCCTCGTGCTGTTCCTTCAGGCCAAGTACGGTCTGTCTGTTGAACAGGCCGGCAGCTACTATAGCTGGTTTTACTTTGCCATTTACGGCCTTG
>JADHED010002921.1_pt1 | contig 10965 bp, 6 predicted proteins | sample 8952041 | NCBI WGS metagenome assembly JADHED01 (sample SAMN16124423, study PRJNA663239) | bioreactor sludge metagenome | isolation source: sludge (control) | place: India:Bengaluru | collected 2018-09-08
CTCGATCTCGTTCTTCCCGAACAGCCCGAGGAGCAACGCCAGCACCAGCACGCCACCCAGCATGAAAATCAGGCCGCTATCCGCCACCAGTTGCCCCCCGGTCGGAATCGGCCCACCGGTCAAGGGCAACAGCAGCAACGCCAGCACGAATACCCCTGCCCAGACGGCAAAGGACTTGGCCTCCAGCGTCAGGCACGTCGCCCGGCGCGTCAGCACGTTGGTCAAGGCGAAACAGAATCCGGAAGACAGCGCGATCCATTCATAGGAATTTTGCGGCAGCGGCAGGCCTTGGGACGGCTCCCACAACATCACGAAAGCCCCGCACAGCGACAACGCGATGACGAACAATCCTTGTTTACCGGCACGCTCATCCAGTAGCAGGGTCGCCAGCAACAAGGTCCACAGCGGCGAGAGGTAAAACAGCAGCAGCACCCGCATCACTTCGCCGCCGATCACCGCGAGCACGTAGCTCAGGTTGGTCCAGCCGGCGACCAGTGCGAGTGGAATCAAGGTGGCCGGATGCGCGAACACCTGCCGCCAGCGTCCGCGAAACAGCCCCAAGGCGATGACCAGCGCCATGGCGTAGGTGGCGACGCTGGCTGCGATACCGGAGATTCCGGCTTCATCCAGCAATCGGTAGGGATACCAGATGATGCCCCAGGTGGTAGCGGCGAACAGTAGGCCAAAGGTGGCCAGCGCGGGGTGTTTCTCGGTCAGGAATCTCATGGGATGGGATGATACCCGATGCGGCGCGCTGGCATCAGGGGTGGCACAGGTCTCGTCACCTTGTCTCGCATTGCAGACCATCCACCAGCCCCATGATTTATAGGATAATACGCGCCATGAACCCGAACCTGAACGCCCTGCACCCCTACCCTTTCCAGAAGCTGCGTGACCTGTTTGCCGGCATCACGCCCAACGCGAATTACGCCCCGGTCAACCTCTCCATCGGCGAGCCCAAGCACGCGACGCCGGAGTTCATCAAGACCGCGTTGACGCAGAATCTCGGTGGCCTGGCGAGCTACCCCACCACCTTGGGCAGCGTCGAGCTGCGCGAAGCCATCGCGAACTGGATGGTGCGGCGCTACGGCATCCCCAAGCCGAATATCGACCGGGCCATCATCCCCGTCAACGGCAGCCGCGAGGCGCTGTTCGCGTTTGCACAGGCAGTCATCGACCCGACCCGTCCGCAGCCGGTCGTGATCAGCCCCAACCCGTTCTACCAGATTTACGAAGGCGCCGCGCTGCTGGCCGGTGCCGAACCCTATTACCTCAACACCCTGCCGGAAAACGGCCTGAAGATGGATTTCGCCAGCGTGCCGGAATCGGTCTGGAACCGCACCCAGTTGGTCTATGTCTGCTCTCCCGGCAACCCGACCGGCAAGGTGATGAATCTGGACGACTGGCGCGAAATCTTCGCGCTTTCAGACAAGTATGGATTCGTCATCGCCTCTGACGAGTGCTATTCCGAGATTTATTTCGACGAAGCCAACCCGCCACTTGGCGCACTGCAGGCCGCGCACCAGCTGGGCCGCAGCTTCGAGCGCCTGGTCATGTTCAGCAGCCTGTCCAAGCGTTCCAACGTACCCGGCATGCGCTCAGGCTTCGTAGCTGGCGACGAAACGATTCTTGAGAAATTCCTGCTCTACCGCACCTACCACGGCTGCGCCATGAACCCCGCCGTGCAGGCCGCCAGCGCCGCCGCATGGAACGACGAAGCCCATGTGCAGGAAAACCGCCGGCTGTACGCAGAGAAATTCACCCAGATCACGCCCCTCCTCACGCAGACGCTGGACGTCGACCTGCCGGATGCTGCCTTCTACCTGTGGGCCAGAACCTCCGGCAGCGACACGGCGCTGGCGCAACGCCTTTATCGCGACTTCAACATCACGGTGTTGCCGGGTAGCTTTCTCGCCCGAGAAGCCCATGGCGTCAACCCGGGACAAGGATTTATCCGCATTGCACTGGTCGCGGGCCTGGACGAGTGCCTATCCGCGGCACGCCTGATGTCCTCCATGTAGCGTCTAGTATATTAGCAATTTGTTATTTGATAAAAGTGATAATTCGATTTACACTTTGATCATCGTGATCAAGGTTTGAATCGCCATCGCCATAAAACTCGTTGAACCCAGCCGTCTGCTGATGCAGAAGGTGCTCGCCGGCGTCGTATTGCTTGGGATCATGAGCACGACGATCTACTTCAGCCTGGCCGAACGCGATCACTATCAACAAAGCCTCGATCAGCGGCTTGCGTCAGGGGCGAAAATCATCGCTCGCGATATCCAGGGGCCGCTCACAAGCATGGTCCATGCGCTGGATCGCATGGTGCTGCGCCTGGAAAACTCAAATGGCGGTGCCATCGCATACTGGGACGATGATGCACAGAACTACTTGAATGGACTGTCGCATCTGAAGTTCATCGCGATCGCGGATGCCCAAGGCGTGGTTCGCAACGCCAAGTCAGCACAGAGCGGCATACTGTGGGCGGGTTCAAGCGTCTGGCGCCTGTTCCCGCAAGGTACTGCACTACCTTCCATCAAGCGTCAGAAACACACCGTGCACCGCATCGTGGTCAACGGCAAGAATATGTTGCTGTCGGTGCACGCCCTTGAGTACTCAGGAAATCACCAGGGTTATCTGGTGGGTGTTTACGACCTCGAGGATTTTCTCCACGAGCTTTCGGCAGACCAGGTGGGTGAATTCTTTCATATCGACCTGCACCATGGGGACCAGACGTTTTTCAGTTGCAACCACAAAGTCAAGTCGACCAAGACGAATGTCAGTCAACTGACGGTAGGCGAACAACGCTGGACGCTGACCACCCGCATGGATGTTGCCGCCATCGAACGTTTAGAAGGGGGCGAGCATTCGGGCATGATACTGGTGTTCGGCTCCGTCTTGACGCTCTTCATGCTGTTCATCTTCCTCATGAACGCGCGCATCACAGCGCAGAATGAACAGCTCAAGCTGAGCAAGGAACGCCTGAAAAAAGAGCGAGACGACCTGGATGCGGCCATCAAGCGCCTGAATCACCAACAATACGCATTCGACCAACATGCCATCGTCGCGATCACCGATGCAAAAGGGAAAATCACCTACGTCAACGACAAGCTGTGCCAGATCAGCGGCTATCAGCGCGATGAACTGTTGGGACAGGACCACTTCCTTCTCAACTCCGGAGAGCATCCCAAGGGGTTCTTTCAGGAAATGTACCAAACCATCAACGCCGGCAGACCATGGCATGCGGAAGTCTGTAATCGCACGAAAAACGGTCAACTGTACTGGGTCGACACCACCATCGTTCCGTTCTTCGATGAGGCAGGACAACTCCAGGAAATGATCGCGATTCGCACGGACATTACCGAGCAGAAAAACGCACAAAAAGTGATCCAAACCCAAAGGGACGAAATGTCAGCCACCCTGCGGCTCGTGCCAGACCAACTGTTCGAATTTGACGGCCATGGCACCCATCTGCAGGTACTGAACGAACGCCCGGAACTTTACCGGGTATCTTCCAGAAAGCGTGTAGGGCTGACCGTACATGACGTGCTCCCCAACGAACAGGCTGAAACCTGCATGGCGGCCATCGAGGAGTGCCTGCGCACCGGCCATACGGCAGGCAAGCAGATCGAACTGCCCCTGGATCGGGGCGACATCATCGTCTACGAATTGGTCGGGACTTTGAAACATAACGCGGACCGCGAAGACTCTGTGCTCATGATGGTACGCGACGTGACGGAGCGCAGCCGTCACGAGCTTGTCCTGAAAAAGAGCCGTGACATCGCAGAATCGGCCAACCAGGCCAAGAGCCTTTTCCTGACGCAAATGTCGCACGAACTGCGTACGCCGATGCACGCCGTACTCTCTTATTCGCAACTGGGCGCTTCGCGCGTCAACAAGGCCACCCCGGAAAAGCTCAAGGAATATTTCGACCAGATCCACGCCTCGGGCTCGAGCCTGATGGGCTTGCTGAACAACCTGCTGGACCTTGCGCGGCTGGAATCCGGCAAGATGCCGCTGCAGATCATCGAAACGGACCTGAGACATGTCGTCACTCAATCGATCAGTGAATTCAGCCCAATCGCCACCGGCAAGGGCGTGGCGCTGACGTTCGTCGAGAACGGGCTGGATTCCGTCGCCATGGCAGACCCGGACAAGATGCATCAGGTCATGCGCAACCTCATTTCAAACGCCATCAAATTCACACCCGACGGCGGAAAGGTCGAGGTCACGTTCTCGCAAGCCACCTCAGACGCTGGCCATTCAGGTATCCGATACCGGAGTCGGTATCCCGCCAAGCGAACTGCCGACGATTTTCGACCAATTCGTGCAGAGCAGCACCAACACCAAGGAAGCCGGCGGCACTGGCCTCGGCCTGGCCATCTGCCGCGAGATCGTGCAGGCGCACCATGGCATGATCGAAGTCAGAAACAATCCCGAGAAGGGCACCACCTTCACGGTAACCCTCCCCCGCCCCAACGAACGCCAAGGAGCCGGTAATGCGTGACTGGAAACTGCTGGTCGTCGATGACCACGAGATCAACCTCAAGATCATTCAGGAGTATCTCGATCTCGGCCCATTCAAGCTCACCACGGCGATGGACGGCGCGAAAGCCTGGCAGACACTGAACAGCCCGGACATCTCGTTCGACCTGATCATTCTGGATCGCATGATGCCGGAAATGGACGGCATGCAACTGCTACGGAAAATCAAGTCGGACGAGCGCCTCAAGGACACGCCGGTCATCATGCAGACAGCCGCAGCCTCGCCCGAGCAGATACGTGAAGGCATGGAAGCCGGTTGCTACTACTACCTGACCAAACCGTATGCCGAGGACGCCTTGCTGGGGGTGGTCTATGCGGCACTGGACGAATTGCGCCAACGCCTGGAACTGGACTCCGCACTGGCTGACATGGGCGAAGTGCCGGTCATCGAGAACGCCACGTTCACCTACCGCACCCCACATGAGGCCATGCGCCTCAGTGCCATGCTGGCGGTCAGCAGTCCGGCGCCGGCGATCGCTTCCATGGGCCTGTCGGAACTGCTGCTGAACGCAATCGAGCATGGCAACCTGGAACTCAGCTACGAGGACAAGAAAAAAGCCAAGCTGGCCGGCACCTGGGATGACGAAGTCGCGGCGCGTCTGGAAGACCCACGCTTTGTGGCCCGGCGTGCCAGCGTGACGCTGAACAAAACACAGACCGCCTTCACCTACACCATCACAGACGAAGGTCAGGGGTTCGATTGGCAACCCTACCTGGAATTTGATGCCGGTCGCGCCTTCGATCCGAACGGTCGTGGCATTGCCATGGCGAGAAAAATGGCTTTTTCCTCGCTTGAATATCGCCTTGGGGGGCGACAAGTGGTTGCCACCGTCACATTGAAGGATCCGTCAGCATGAAAAAGTGGAATGTGCTTGTCGTCGACGACACCAGAACCAACCTCGCCATCCTTGAGGAATATCTGAGCAACGGCCCCTACGTTTGCACGTTCGCGGAGAATGGCGCGGAGGCCTGGCAACGCATGGAGCATCCGGCGCAAGATATCGATCTGGTGATTCTGGACCGCATGATGCCGGTCATGGACGGCATGGAGTTCCTCCAGAAACTCAAAAACGATTCCCTTTTTGCGCATATTCCCGTCATCATGCAGACGGCCGCTGCCTCTACCAGGGAAATTCAGGAGGGGTTGGATGCCGGGTGCTATTACTACCTGACCAAGCCCTACAGCGAAGAAGCCATGATGGGGGTTGTGCAGGCTGCCGTGCTGGAATTGCGCGGCCGCGATAGCTTGCGTGCCGCGACCAGCCGCATCCCCGATCTGGGCCAGCTCGATTCCGCTGCTTATTCGTTCAGAACGATTCAGGAGTGCGCTCGACTGAGCGTGCTGCTGTCACGCAGCGCACCCTCTCCGGACGCAGCCAAGGAGGGCCTGTGGGAGTTGATGCTGAATGCCATCGAGCATGGCAACCTGGGGCTGAGTTACCAGGACAAGAGCCAGTTGGTGCGTAGCGGCGAATGGGAAAACGAGATCAAGCGTCGCATGAAACTGCCGGAGTATGCCGCCCGCGTTGCCACAGTACAGATGGAAACCTCCGCCAGCGAGATCGTCTACACCATCTCCGATCAGGGAGCAGGCTTCGATTGTCTTCCCTATCTGGATTTCCACGTCGAACGCGCGTTCGACCCGAATGGGCGTGGCATCGCCGTTGCCAACCACGCCTGTTTCAGCCGCATGGAATACAAGAACGGAGGACGCACGGTAGTGGCCAGAATCAAGCTTGCCGCAATGCTGTGAATATTGAGGGCATGTTCGCCCTGGATTGGCTGCAACCCTCAGGCTGCCCGATCATGCAGCCACGCTGTCAGGAGCGCTTCAGTCCGGTCCAATAATGCGGGAGCCAGACAATCCAGTTCCACCACGTCATCCATCCCCCGCAACCACGTCATCTGGCGCTTGGCGAGTTGTCGCGTGGCAGCAATGCCCTTTTCACGCAAGCTGGCAACATCGAATGCTCGCTCCTGATGCAGCCACGCCTGCCGATAACCGACGCACCGCATCGATGGCATATCGAGTGACAGGCCCGGATATTCGCGACGCAGACGTGACAACTCCTCCAGCAGACCATCGCGCAACATCGTATCGAAGCGTTCGGCGATACGTGCATGCAGCACGGCCCGATCCGAAGGCATCAGGGCGAGCTTGATCAGTCGATAGGGAAAGCACACGCGTATTTCTTCTTCCAGCAGCGCGGACATGGGGCGCCCCGTCAGCTGCCAGATTTCCAGCGCACGTTCGATGCGCTGGGCGTCGTTGGGCATCAGACGCGCGGCAGTGATGGGGTCGACCTTGGCCAGTTCGGCGTGTAGCGCAGGCCAGCCTTCGCGCTCGGCACGCGCATCGATGTCGGCACGAACGGTCGGATTGGCTTCAGGCAGATTATTCAGACCATGCTGCAACGCATTGAAATACAACATGGTTCCACCCACCAGCAAGGGCGCATTGCCACGCGCCGTGATGTCTTCCATCAGCTTTAAGGCATCGCCACGGAACTGGGCGGCGGAATAGCTCTCGGTTGGGTCGATCTGGTCGATCAGATGGTGGGGCGCACGGGCCAGCGTGGCCGCATCCGGCTTGGCAGTGCCGATGTCCATGCCTTTGTAGACCAGCGCAGAATCGACGCTGATCAGCTCGACCGGCAGGCGCTGTGCCAGCTCGACCGCCAGACCGGTCTTGCCGGAAGCAGTGGGGCCCATGAGAAAGATGGCGGGCGGCAGAGGTTTCATTTTCAGTGGCATTCAATGAAGACAAGGCGGAGGGGCGTAGACAGTACAAATCGTACGGCAAGCCCCGACAACACCGTATTCGTTTGAATGCCACAGAAAATCATTTGCCGCGCATGAACATTTTGTCCAGATCGGCCATGCTGACCTGAAACCACGTCGGGCGACCGTGGTTGCATTGGTCCGAGCGCTCGGTGGCTTCCATGTCGCGCAACAAAGCATTCATCTCGGTAATGGTCAGGCTGCGGTTGGCGCGTACGGCAGCGTGGCAGGCCATGGTGCCGAGCATTTCGTTGCGGCGCTCGGTGAGCGCGCGGCTGCCGCCGAATTCGCGGATGTCGGCCAGCACGGCACGCGCCAGTGCCACAGCATCGGAATCCTTGAGCATCAGCGGTACGGCACGCACAGCCAGCGTGGTGGGCGACAGCACGGCGATCTCGAAACCCAGGTCGCGCAGCACGTTGCCCTGCTCTTCTGCCGTGGCAACTTCGAGGCGGTCGGCATTGAAGCTGACGGGGATCAGCAAGGGCTGGGTGGCGATGCTGCGGCTATCCAGTGCGGTCTTGAGGCGTTCGTACATGATGCGTTCGTGCGCGGCGTGCATATCCACCACCACCAGCCCCTGCGCGTTCTGCGCCAGCACGTAGATGCCGTGCAACTGGGCGATGGCAAAGCCCAGCGGATATTCCTGCGGCTGGTCGGGGGCGGTCTGCGGCGGCATTTCGGCGATCGGGGCCGCATTGTTGCCGAACAGGGTCTGGTAGAACCCCATCCCCTCCCCCGCACGCAGCGGGATTTGCGGCTGATAGGTCGGGTAGGACGGCTGGAATGGCGTTGCCGGCTGCACCGGCTCCACCACGGGCATGGATGCGCCCGCAGCACCGGCCAGCGCCTTGTGCAGCGCATGGAAAATAAAACGGTGCACCGCCTGCCCGTCACGGAAGCGCACCTCGGTCTTGGTGGGATGCACGTTGACGTCAACCAGAGCCGGATCAAGCTCAAGAAACAGGACAAAGGCGGGGTGCCGCTCGTGGTGCAGCACGTCCTGATACGCCTGACGAATCGCGTGTGCCACGAGTTTGTCGCGGATAAAACGGCCGTTGACGTAGAAATACTGCGCATCACGCGACAGCTTGGAATAAGCCGGCTTCGCTGCCATGCCCCACAAGCGCAGCCCGGCAGCCGATTCATCCAGCAACAGGGCCTGTTCGGCAAACTCCTCCCCAAGCACTTCGCCGAAACGCTTCTGCGGTTCGCCGGCAGCCAGACGCCACTGGGCGCGGCCGTTGTGCTGCAGCAGGAAGCCGGCATCCGACTTGGACAAGGCAATGCGTTTGAAGGCCTCTTCACAATGGCCGTATTCGGTCGCTTCGGTTTTGAGGAATTTGCGACGCGCCGGGGTGTTGTAGTACAGGTCGTTAACCTCGATCACGGTGCCAACGTCCAGCGCCGCAGGCTCGCGCGGGGAGATCAGCCCACCCTCGGCCATCACGCGCCAGGCATGGCGTTCGTTGGCCACCCGGCTGGCGACGCTGGTACGCGATACCGAGGCGATGCTGGCCAACGCCTCCCCGCGGAACCCCAGGCTCGCCACCCGTTCCAGATCCTCCAGACTGGCGATCTTGCTGGTCGCGTGGCGGGTCAGCGCCAGATTCAGTTCATCGGGCGTGATGCCGCTACCGTTATCGGTGACCCGCAATTGCTTGACGCCCCCTTGCAGCAGCATCACGGAAACGTCGCTCGCCCCGGCATCCAGGCTGTTTTCCAGCAGTTCTTTCAATGCGGAGGCCGGGCGCTCGACCACCTCGCCGGCGGCGATCTGGCTGATGAGGTGATCGGGCAGGAGTTGAATGGCAGACATGGGCGTCATTGTACCCGTTCCGTAGCACAGCCGAAGGGAGCCGCAAGCACGGCCCCCAGAGGTTCAGGCCGCCTCGGCAACGCGCTGGGCGATGTGTGCCAGCGCCTCGTCGATCTGGTCGATCAGGATCAGGCAAAGATCCCCCGGCTGCAGGTGTGCCAAGGCAATATCGATGGACTTGAATTCGCCGTGCACTTCCTCGACATGCGTCGTGCGTCTGGCGCCCTTCAATCCGGCCTGCAGCAACGCCAGCACTTCACCATCCTCGCGGCCGCGCTGACACTGGTCCTGGTACAGGATCACCGTATCGAACGCGTCGCCGAGGATTTCCGTCTGGCGGCTGATGTCCTCGTCGCGCCGGTCCCCGGCACCGCTGATCACCACCACGCGACGCTTGGCCGGCATGTTGTCGATAGCACCGACCAAGGCGATGATGGCGTCCGGGTTGTGGCCGTAATCGGCAATCAGGGTCGCGCCCTTGTAGTCGAACGTGTTGAATCGGCCGGGGGCGGTCGCGGCGTCATTGACGAAGGTCGATACCCCCTTGCGGATGATGTCCCAGTCGATGCCCAGGCCCCAGGTCGCCGCAATCGCGGCCATCGCATTTTCGACCTGAAAACCGATGACGCCGTTGCGCGTAATGGGAATGTCGGCGAGGGGAATTCGATGTTCCGTACCTTCGCCAGCAGCGACGATGGCATCGCCATCCTGATATACCACGCGCTTGCCCTGGGCACGGTGCATGGCCATGACGGGATGATTCCGGTCCAGCGCGAAAAAGGTCACCGCGCCGGGGCAGGCATCCGCCATCCTGGCCGTCATCGGGTCCGCGGCATTCAACACCGCCATGCCCTGCGGAGAGACGTTCTGCACGATGACACGCTTCACCACGCTCAAGTCTTCGACCGTGGTGATGTAGTTCAGGCCCAGGTGATCGCCGACCCCGATATTGGTCACGACCGCCACATCGCAACGGTCAAACGCCAGGCCCTCACGCAGCACGCCACCGCGTGCAGTCTCCAGCACTGCCGCGTCGACATCCGGATGCATCAGGACGTTGCGGGCACTCTTGGGGCCACTGCAGTCACCGGTATCGATGCGCTGCCCTTCGATATACACGCCATCGGAGTTGGTCATGCCAACCCGCTTGCCGGAGAGCGTCAGGATGTGCGACGTGAGGCGCACCGTCGTCGTTTTGCCGTTGGTCCCTGCAACGGCGACCAACGGAATCCGCCCGTTCTCCCCAGGCTGGACCATGTTGGCGACAATCGCCTCGCCGACCGGTCGAGCCTTGCCGAAAGAAGGCTGCAGATGCATGCGCAGGCCCGGCGCCGCGTTGACTTCCACGATGCCGCCGCCCTGTTCTTCCATCGGCTGGATCACCGTATTGCACACCACGTCGATGCCCGCGATATCCAGTCCGATCATCTGCGCTGCCGCCACGGCACGTGCGGCCATTTCCGGGTGCACGTCATCGGTGACGTCGGTCGCCGTACCGCCGGTGCTGAGGTTGGCGTTGTTGCGCAGCACCACACGTGCACCCTTGGGCGGCACGGTATCCGCGCCAACCCCCTGCTGTGCCAGCGTCGCCAGCGCGATCTCGTCGAAACGAATCTTGGTGAGGGAGGTCGCATGGCCTTCGCCACGACGCGGATCGCGATTCACCAGTTCGACCAGTTCACGCACCGTATGCTCGCCATCGCCGATGACCAGCGGCGGCTCGCGGCGTGCGGCAGCCACAAGCTGCTTACCCACGACCAGCAACCGGAAATCCTGCCCGGGCAGATAACGTTCGACGATCACATCCTCGCTGATCTCGG
>JADHED010002923.1_pt1 | contig 10961 bp, 9 predicted proteins | sample 8952041 | NCBI WGS metagenome assembly JADHED01 (sample SAMN16124423, study PRJNA663239) | bioreactor sludge metagenome | isolation source: sludge (control) | place: India:Bengaluru | collected 2018-09-08
TCTAGCGGCATCCCACACCGATGCCTAGCCAAGGTGGGATGGCCGGCCGCTTACGAGCAAAAGGCACTGCGGCCCAATTTCGCAATTCGTCGTGAGTCGCCGCCGAGCGGCCCAAGGTGCGGCTTTATACGATATAGATTATGTAAAATTGCTTCAACATAACATTGCATCATATAGCGTGCAAGGTGCCGCATCTAGACGGTGTAGCGGCAAATGCCTTCGCCGGTGATGCGGCCCCTGAGGCGGACTGCGGTTCATGCCCTCTGCAGGGCTGCGAAGCACTTCAGGAGCGGCCAGCCATTGCGCCAGCCGTAGACCAAGAGCTCTTTCAAGCCGACACGGGCAGGTGGTACTCTCCTGGGCGTGCCAGTCGCCCTGAACGCCCGCAGTGGCACGCCCTGGCCTGACCAGGGTATCGGCAACCAAGCGTCTTCGATCCCCGCCAAGCGTGCCAGCACCGCGTGTGCTGGCCTTACTCGCATGCCTTCAGGATCTTCTTATGTTGATTATTTTCGGGCGGCTCTGCCCTGGAGTCTCCACGCGCAGTCGCGCCTTCTCGGCCCCGTGCCGCCAGATACGTTTGCCAGGAGGGGGCCGATGAGTCGGCCCTCGATGCTCTTATTGATCGCATGGCTGCTTGCGATGACAGCCACGGGCAGCGCTTTGTTCATCGGTGAAGTGATGGGCATGGTGCCCTGCGTTTTGTGCTGGTACCAGCGCATTGCCATGTTCCCGCTGGCCTTGCTCTTGGGGATGGCCTTCTACAGCGACGACCGTCGAGGCGCTGTCTATGCCTTGCCTCTGGCGCTGGCGGGTGCTGCTGTGGCTGGCTACCACAGCCTCCTGGTGGCAGGCCTCGTCCCCAAGTCTTGGGTTCCCTGCGGCACCGGTGTGTCTTGCGCTGATCAGAAGCTCGACATCTTCTACGGCATTGAGTTGCCCTGGCTTTCACTGGCGGCGTTCCTTGCCATCGCCGTCTCACTCTCCCTCTATCTGCGAAGAACCGCCAAATGAATCACCGAAAACTCATCATCTTCCTCGTGCTCGGCATGGCTCTTGCGGCCTTCCTCGTCGGCGTGAATCTCTACCAGAGCCGCGTACAAAGTACACAGGAGCAGCAGGTGGCAGGACAGGCCGAACGCTTGGTTCGCATGCATTCGCCCGTCATCGGACCCCGTGAGGCGCCCGTGACCATCGTCGAGTTCTTCGATCCTGCCTGCGAGACCTGCCGAGCTTTCTATCCGGTTGTGAAGGAATTGATGCAGCAGTACCCCACCGAAGTGCGGCTGGTCATCCGCTATGCACCTTTCCACCAGGGCTCGGAGCAGGTGGTCAAGTTGCTGGAATCGGCGCGGCAGCAGGACAAGTACCTGGCCGTGCTGGAGGCGGTGCTGGCCGCGCAGCCACAGTGGGCGGACCATGGAAACCCCAACCTGGAGTTGGCCTACAAGGCAGCTGAGCAGGCGGGACTGGACATGCTGCGGGCACGGGCGGACATGGCAGCATCCACGCTGGACGCCGTGCTGCAGCAGGACGTGCAAGACCTGACCGCCCTCAAAGTGGAGAAGACCCCCACCTTCTTCGTCAACGGGCGTGCACTGCCCAGCTTTGGCCACAAGCAGCTGGCTGAACTGGTGGCGCAAGAGGTTTCCAACTCCAAAAAATGAACGCGGACCATTGAGTAGAGGCGCCGCACAGCCGCTTCAATGACAGGGCTGCGCGCGCCCATCTGGCGGGCCCGGTCGGCAGGGCATGCCGACGAACCGCACCACCCGAGTGGGCCCAGCACGCGCACTGGCGCACGCTTAGTGGGAATGTGCATGCTCCTTCGTTTCTGAGCGGCTTGGCTTGGCGGATGGCTCCACCCGTGTACCGCGAAGCAGACGCAGGCCGTTGGCCACCACCAGCAAGCTCGCCCCCATGTCCGCGAAGACCGCCATCCACATGGTTGCGGTGCCGAGCACCGCCATCACCAGAAACACGCTCTTGATGCCCAGCGCCAAGGTGATGTTCTGCCAGAGTATCGCGTGGGTGCGCTTGGACAGCCGCACTGTCTCCGCGACGCGCTCCAGGTTGTCATTCATGATGACCACGTCGGCTGCTTCCATGGCGGTGTCGGTGCCTGCGCCACCCATCGCAAAGCCGATATCGGCCTGGGCCAATGCCGGCGCATCGTTGATGCCATCGCCGGTCATGCCGGTGGCTCCATAGCGCTTTTGCATCTCTTTGATGGCATCGAGCTTGGCTTCGGGCAGCAGATCACCACGGGCATCATCGATGCCGGCCTGCGCCGCGATCGCCTTGGCCGTGGCTGTGTTGTCCCCGGTCAGCATGACCGAGGTCACTCCCAGCGCCTTGAGATCGACGATGGCCTGCTTTGATGTCTCCCGGATCGTGTCAGCCACGGCAAACAGGGCCAGGACGCGGGAGTCGTCGGCCAGGAGGGTTACCGTGCGGCCCTGCTTTTCGTGAATGGCCAGCTCCGCCTCCAAGTCCGGGGTGCACAGTCCTTGCTCATGGATCAGCCGGTGATTGCCCAGCACCAGGCGCAACCCGTTGACCACGCCCTCGACACCGCGCCCGGGCAAGGCCTTGAAGTTCTCGGCCTCCGGACCTTGCACTTCCAGACCCTGGACGATCGCCTTGGAAACTGGGTGATCGGACCTGCCGGCCAGGCTGGCGGCCATCTGCTGGGTCGCAGTTTCATCCCCCTCGCCCCAGACTTTCCACTGCACCAGCTTGGGTTTGCCTTCGGTGATAGTGCCTGTTTTGTCCAGGGCCACCGCTTTCAGGAGCCTCGCGTCCTCCAGATAGGTTCCTCCCTTGATGAGGATCCCGCGGCGCGCTCCTGCGGCCAATCCGCTGACGACCGTCACCGGAGTGGAAATGACCAGGGCACACGGACAGGCGATCACCAGCAGGACCAGCGCTTTGTAGAGTGCCTCCAGCCATGTCAGGCCCATAAGGAAGGGCGTGAGCACCGCCACCGCCACAGCGAAAGCAAAGACCGCCGGGGTGTAGATGGCAGCGAACCGATCAACGAAGCGTTGTGTCGGTGCGCGGGTACCCTGCGCTTGTTCGACGGCTTGAATGATCCTGGCAAGAGTGGTGTTGGTGGACAAGGCCGTGACCTGGAACTCCAGCTCACCGGTTTCGTTGATGGTGCCGGCAAATACCTGGTCGCCAGGTGCCTTGTCCACGGGGATGCTCTCTCCGGTGACCGGGGCCTGGTTGATTGCCCCGTTTCCCTTGGTCACCTTGCCGTCGAGCGGCACACGTTCGCCCGGTTTGATGCGCACGGTCGCGCCAATGGCCACCGAGGCCACCGGTGTGACGGACCATGAGCCGTCAGGGCCGAGGACCAGAGCTTCTTCCGGGGCAAGCTCCAGCAACCCCTTGATGGCGTTGCGCGCCCGGTCTACGGCCTTGGCCTCGATCAGCTCGGCAATGGCGTACAGGGCCATCACCATGGCGGCCTCCGGCCACTGGCCAATGAGGAATGCGCCTGTGACGGCCACCGACATCAGAGCATTGATGTTGAGCTTGCCGCGCATCAGCGCTGCAAGGCCCTTCTTGTAGGTGTCGATGCCCGCCAACCAGATAGCCAGCGCGGCGATGGCCATGCCCGCGATCTTCCAGGCCATCTGGTCGGGCGCGAAGAAGGAGAGCACCTCCGCTCCCGTGGCGAACACAAGCGCGGCGACCAGGCGGGAAATGCCACCGGCAAACCCGTGTTGATGGTCATCGCCTTCGGCATGTTCCGCTGCCTGTCCTCCTTCGGGTCGCGCAGTTGCAGCCACTGGCTGCGGGTCGAAGCCCGCTTTACGAATCGCATCCAGGGCCAAAGGGTACGCACTTTCATGTGCATCGATCTTCAGCGTGCGCGCGCCAAGCTGGAATCCCAAAGAGCGGATACCTTCCAGTGGCTCCAGCGCCCGGCGGATTTCCGCCTCCTCGGCGCTGCAGTCCATGGTCGCGATTTTGAACAGTCTGGCCTGGCCAGAGATGCTGGCTGTGGCGTTTCCAGGTGTGGCAGGGCTGGAAAATCCTGCAGAACAGCAGGAGTCAATGCTTGGAGAAGTGCTGGTTTCTGGTTTCATGGCCTAATTGGAAACCCTATAGTGACTTTAAAGTCAAGTGGTAACGCACAAATGCCTCGTGCGGCGTTCTGCAGTACGCCCATTTTTGAAAGCGGAGCAATGAAGATCGGCGAACTGGCCAAGGCCACCGGCACGCAGACAGAAACCATCCGCTACTACGAGCGGGAGCAACTGCTGCCGGCAGCGACGCGCACGGAAAGCAACTACAGGGTGTACGACAGCAGCCACGTCGAGCGGCTGGCCTTCATCCGGCACTGTCGCTGCTTGGACATGACACTCGATGAGATCCGCGTCCTACTGCATTTCAAAGACGCGCCCGGTGAGAACTGCGGCGCGGTGGACGCGCTCCTTCAAGCGCATATCGGGCACGTCGTTTCGCGTATTCGGGAACTACAGGCGTTGGAGGTGGAGCTTCGCGGTCTGCAAGAGCAATGTTCGCCCGGCCATTTGGCTGGGGACTGCGGCATTCTGGGTGGCCTGGCTACAGCCGCGCGCCAACACAACCACATGCCGCCAACGCAACCCCGCGAGGGGCATCCGCCAGGAGTGCATAGCGAAATCGGATCTGGCACCAGGCAGGCCGCCATAAGCAAGCGCTGACCCAACAATCCACGCAGCAAGCAGCGCTCAGGGCTACAAGCTGCGAAGCCGGCGGCGCGGTTGCGCTCCTGCTGCTGTCCCTCATCCAGTCTTGTCGTTGACCTGGATGAGCGCTGGACAAAAACGGCTTGTTCCGCCAGGGTCTCTGTTGTCGACCGCTATCCCCCACCATCTGGATCCTCGGCTGCGGGCGCCACACGCCAGCGGTATCACTGGGCGCGGATCTCCACCCCGACACTCGTCACGCCATTCTCTGACCATGCGACTGGCTTGCCCTGATGCATGCGAGCGATCGCGCCAACGATGGCCAAGCCGAGGCCATGGTTGCTTTGCCCATGGCTGCGAGCGGGATCGCCGCGGAAGAAGCGGTCAAACAGATGCGGAAGTATGTCGGGATCAATGGTGTCGCCGCAGTTGGTGACGCTGAGTAACACGTGCTCCTCATCGACGGTCCTGAAGATGACTTGGACGATCGAGCCATTTCTCGCGTACCGGGTAGCGTTGCCCAGCAGGTTCGACAAGGCCCGGCGCAACAGCGGCACATCAAAGGCGCCATGCGCGTCGCCCACCACCTTGGCAGTAAGGCCGGCGTCGGCCAGAGCGGCCTCGTGGTAATCCAACACGTCCGCAGCCACCGATGCGAGGCTGGCAACGCGAGTGCGGCGTGCGCCCACGCCCCGATCCGCCTGGGACAGAAACAGCATGTCGTTGATGATTCCCGTCAGGCGATGCAGTTCTTCCAGGTTGGAGGCAAGGACCTCCCGCATGTCCGCCTGTTCAGGACGCCTGAGCGCCAGCTCATTGTTTGCAATGAGGGTGGCCAGCGGGGTGCACAACTCGTGCGCCACATCCGCATTGAAGCCTTCCATCTGTGAGTAGGCCTTCTCGATGCGTGCCAGCAGCGCATTGAACTGGTCGATCAGCGGCACAAGCTCCAGAGGTTGCTCGCCGCTGTCGAGCCGGTGGTGCAGGTTGTCCGCAGACAGTGCACGCGTTTGGCTGGCAAGCCTGCGTACAGGAGCGAGCCCGAGATTGACCAGAGAAAAGCCACCCAGAGATACCACGATGGCGCCGCCGATCGCCGCGACCAGCAGGGTGACCGCGAGCCGATGCAGAAGCTGGTTGTCTGTCTGGATGTCCAGCGACAGCTGGACGCGCAAAGACTTTGATGCCGGGGCGGCAACCTGCGCCACCTCGAATTGCCGTTGGCGCCATACCGTCTTCGCATTCTGGTTGCGCGTGTGCGCGTAGAGGACAACGCCATCGCCCTGCGTCACCTCCAGCGAGAGATCACCATGCCCCACAAGAAAATCATCGAGCTTGTGTGCGAGATCCTCCGATTCCTGGTGCTCCTTGCCGTCCGACAGCAGATGCCGAATGACGGTTTCCTTTTGCGCCAGCGTGTCTTCTTGCCGATCACGGAAATTGAACTCTGTGACCAGATACACCGCCAGACAGACCACGCCGAGGCCTGCGAAACTCTGCAGCGCCAGCCACCATGACAGCCGTTGGCGCAGTGAGCGATGCTGGACCAATGCCTTCATCCCTTGCGCTCTTCCATGATGTACCCCATTCCACGGATGGTGTGGAGCAACGCGGTGTCGAAGGGCACATCGATCTTGCTGCGCAAGCGCCGGATGGCCACCTCTACCACGTTGGTGTCGCTGTCGAAGTTCATGTCCCACACCTGTTCGGCAATCTCGGTGCGGGACAGCACATCGCCTTTTTTGCGCAGAAACAGCGTCAAAAGCAGGAACTCCTTGGCGGTCAGCTCCAACCGCTGGCCACCCCTGGATGCCTTGCGCCTTGTCAGGTCCACTTCCAGATCGGCAAGCCGCAACTGCGTGGGCTCTGCCGCGTCTCGGGCGCCATGAGTGCGCCGCAGGAGTACCTGGATGCGTGCATTCAGCTCGGAAAACGCGAACGGCTTGACCAGGTAGTCATCAGCCCCGGTCTGCAGTCCGAGCACCCGGTCCTCGACGCTCACCCTCGCGGTCAGCATCAACACGGGCGTCTGCCTGGATTTGCGAAAGGCAGTCAGCAGGCTGAAACCGTCGATCCCAGGGAGCATGGCGTCCAGAATCAGCAGGTCGTGCCCACCTTCCAGCGCCATGTGCAGGCCATCCACCCCGTTGTGGGCAACGTCGACCACGTAGCCGGCCTCACCGAGGCCCTTGCGCAGGTACTCGGCAAGCTTGACTTCGTCTTCAATGAGCAAGATTTTCATAGAGCCATTCTCGAAGAATGCGGCGCGTTCGTAGATTACGAATTTGTCATCTGGCTGTTGGCGACTTGTCGGGGGCGCGTTATTAAAGTTCATCCCATGTCGAAAGGCATAGCAGAGGCAAGTCGCCGAAAGCTCACCTGATCCCGGAGAACCCCCATGACTGTTCGCAAACCCTTCACGCTTACCCTGATCGCCCTGGCCATCGCGGCCCCGAGTCTGGCATCTGCATCCTCCCTGTATCACCCCGCTGGAGGCGAAGTCGGCTTCACTACCCATCCCGATCATTTCCAGAGCACAACGTCTCGGGAAGATGTACTTCAGGCGGTGGCGGTGGCCCGCAAGGACGGAACACTGGCGATCCTCCAGCGCGGCGGTGCTCTGCCCGTCAAAGCAACGGGCCCATCTAAGACCCGTGCACAGGTGCAACAGGAGTACCTGAACATGTCTGCTGCAGAAAAGGAGCGTATCCAGGAGCTGTACAGCACCGGTAATTGATTCATCGGGTTGCCTGCTGCCCCAGCTTCTAACTACACCCCGCACGAAGATTCCAAAGTCGCGTGCTAGACTAAAAAGATGCGCCGCTTGATAGCTGTTTTTCTGCTTGGATTGCTACCGTTCCAGTTCAGCTGGTCTGCGGTTGCAGCTTACTGCAAGCACGAAAGCACGACAGCCCAGGTGCAACACGTGGGGCATCATGAGCACAAGCATGAGTCCAAAATCGCGATCGACCAAGCAGACAAAAACGGGCAAAGTGCCGACCAGTTTGATATCGATTGCTGGGTCTGCCATGGCGCCGGCATCGGCGCCCTCAACCTGTTCTATGTGAAGCAAGGTTCTTCCCACGACGGTCGCGTGGGTGCACAGCCCAACGAGCAGTTGGCTGGTGTTACGCCCACCCCCCCTGACCGCCCTCGGTGGCCTGTCCTCGCCTAATCGGCGGGGCATCTCTCCTTCTTTCAGTCATCCGTGTCCGCCCAACAGGCGGATGTAGTTGCGCCTGCCGCGACTGTGATGAGTGACGAGTTGCCAGGTAACTGCACGGTTGCCACCCCGCCGATTCCTTCGTGTTTTGAAATCACTGGAGAATCGGATGTCCAAGGGTATTTACCTTCAAAGCAAGCCGGACGCATGGCGCGGCCGCAAGAAGATCGGGTTCGCAGCCAGCGCAGCGGCCGTATTGCTGGCGGCGTCCAGCGGCGCTTTTGCGCAGGGCGTGTCGCAAGCGCCAATCGCCAGCGGGCAAGCACCTCAGGCTGCCGCTACGGCTGCTTCCACGCCGCTGTCGCTGGCCAGAGCCATCGAGTTCGCTCTGGAGGGAAATCCCGAGGTGGCAGCAGCGATGCGTCAGTTGGAGGCGACCGAGGGTCAAGTGCTTCAAGGAAGCGCACGGCCCAACCCGGAGCTTGCCTACTCGCTGGAAGATGCGCGCTCCAAAACGCGCACGCAAAGCTGGCAACTCAATCTTCCCGTGGAGTTGGGGGGAAAGCGCGCGGCACGCACCAAGGCCGCGGAAAAGTCCCGCGAACAGGCGCAGGCCCAACTCATCGAACTGAAGGCCACGGTGCGGGCCAATGTCGCTGCAGCCTACTTCGATGTGCTGACGGCGCGGGAGCGCTTGGTGCTCGCCACAGACAGCACGGCGCTCGCAAAGTCTTCGACGGACACCGTTGCAAAGCGCGTGGCCGCCGGCAAGGTGTCGCCAGTCGAAGAGACCAAGGCGAGGGTTGCGGAAGCCGGTATCCGCGTTGAACTGGCTCAAGCTGCGAGCGAACAGCGCAATGCCCTGTCCCGCCTTTTCGCGCTCATGGGGCGGACTGACGTTCCTTTCACCATGCTGGAGGGCAAGGCTGAAACCCTCCCTCCCATACCGAACCTCGCCGATCTGCAATCGCTGGTCTCTTCCTCGCCTGCCGTTGTCCTGGCTCGCATCGAGGTGGATCGGCGCAAGGCACTGACCGATCTTGAGCAAAGCAAGCGAGTGCCGGATGTCACGGTCAGCGTGGGCATGCAACGCAGCAACGAGACGCAGCGCAACGTGCTCCTCTTCGGTGTTTCTGTCCCGCTGCCAGTGTTTGACCGCAACCAAGGCAATCTCCTTGAAGCACTCAAGCTGGAGGAAAAGGCGCGAGATGAGCTGCAGGGCGCCACTGTGCGTCTGCACAGCGAAGTGGCACAGGCCCGGGAGCGACTGTCCACCATTGCAGCGGAGGTGCAGTCGCTGCAGCAGGAAGTTCTGCCAGGTGCGAAGTCAGCGTATGACGCGGCAACCATTGGCTTTGAGAACGGCAAGTTCAATTTCCTGGAAGTGCTTGATGCGCAGCGCACTTACTTCACCGCCAAATCCCAATATCTCAAAGCACTCGGTGAAGCGCATCGTGCAGCGGCCGAGGTTGACCGCCTGCTCGGTGGCCCCTCCGATCCCCGGCTGATCACCACACAGAACTGAGAATGACCATGAACACCAGCAAATCAACCACCAGCAAAAAACACCTGATCGCCATTGCCGTCGTCCTCGCACTGGGGGCTGGCGCAGGAGCCTTCATCCTTCAGGGCGGCGGGAAACCCAAGGCGGCGGCCGCCGAAGGCGATGGCCACGGTCATGGCGGGCACACCGAGGCAAAGGGCCATGGCGACGGCGAGCATCACGGCAAGGGTGGTGAAAAGGGCCACGATGATGACAAGGGCCATGCCGATGGCGAACACCACGAAAAAAGCGAAGTCAAGGGAGCCCATGGCGGCACTGTGTTCAAAGAAGGCGATTTCAGCCTGGAGGCGCTTTTGTCGGAGGACGGCGGCGAGCCGCGGCTGCGGGTCTGGTTGTTCGACAAAGACAAGGCGCTCCCGTTGTCCGCAGCAACGGTCACTGCAACGGTGACGCGCCCATCTGACGAGAAGCAAAAGCTGACATTCGCCCAGGAAAAAGACAGCCTGGTCAGTCGCGAGATCGTTGCCGAACCCCACGCTTTCGAGATTGAGATCATTGCGCAGACCGCAACTGAACCTTTCATGTTCGTATTGAGCAAGGAAGAGGGGAAGATTGAACTCACCGATGCACAGATCAAGGCCGCGTCGATCCGCGTGGACACCGCTTCCGCCGCCAACATCAAGTCGGCTTTGCTATTGCCTGGGGAGATCCGGCTGAATGAAGACCGCACCTCGCATGTGGTGCCACGTCTGGCAGGTGTCGTTGAAAGTGTCAGCGCCAGCCTTGGCCAGGTGGTGAAGAAGGGGCAGGTTCTGGCTGCAATCGCAAGCCCGACCGCATCAGAGCAACGCAGTGAACTACAGACGGCTCAAAAGCGCCTGGCGCTGGCCAAGACAACCTACGAGCGGGAGAAGAAGCTCTGGGAGCAGAAGGTGTCTGCCGAGCAGGACTATCTGCAGGCCAAGCAGGCCTTGAGCGAAGCAGAGGTCGCAGTCGCCAATGCCAATCAGAAACTGAGCGCAATGGGCTTGTCCACCTCGTCGGTGTCTGGACTGAATCGCATCGAGCTGCGTGCGCCTTTTGACGGAATCGTCATCGAGAAGCATCTAAGCCTCGGCGAAGCCGTGAAAGAAGACGCCGCGGTGTTCACCATCTCCGACCTGACGCAGGTGTGGGCAGAGATCAACGTTCCAGCAAAGGATCTCCCATCGGTGAGAGTGGGCGAGAAGGTGACCATCAAAGCCACGGCATTTGAAGCATCAGCCACCGGCACCGTCGCGTTTGTTGGCGCATTGATCGGCGAACAAACCCGCACAGCAAAGGCCCGAGTGGTTCTGGAAAATCCCAAGGGTGCCTGGCGCCCAGGCCTCTTCGTGAACGTCGAAGTGGTATCTGAAGAAACAGCCGCGCCCGTGACGATCTCGGCCGACGCCGTCCAGAACGTGGGAGAAAAGCCTGTTGTCTTCCTCAAGGTCAACGGGGGGTTCATTACCCAGCCCGTGAAACTGGGACGCAGCGACGGCAAGCGGATCGAGGTCCTTCAAGGCCTCAAATCCGGTATGCCCTACGCCTCGACCGGCAGCTTCGTCGTGAAGTCTGAACTCGGCAA
>JADHED010002924.1_pt1 | contig 10961 bp, 7 predicted proteins | sample 8952041 | NCBI WGS metagenome assembly JADHED01 (sample SAMN16124423, study PRJNA663239) | bioreactor sludge metagenome | isolation source: sludge (control) | place: India:Bengaluru | collected 2018-09-08
ATTCTGTTTTCTTTGGTCGACAACAAGCTGACCCTTGTGGCGACCGACGGTCGTCGCCTGGCCCTGTTTGACAGCGACATTGAATTTCCCAAGAGCCACGAACGGGATTTCATTCTGCCCACCAAGGCGGTTACGGAGTTGCAGCGGCTTCTTGGCGAAGAAGGGGATGTGACGATCTCGACATCCGAGAATCTTGTTTCCTTCGAGTTGAATGGTGCCCAACTGGCCTCGAAGCTTGTGGAGGGGAATTATCCGAACTACCGCCAGGTGATTCCTGCGGAGGCGAAGGAACGTATCACTCTGGAGCGCGAAGCCTTCCTGAATTGCGTCCGCCGCGTTTCCCTTCTGAGCAGCGACAAGACAAGTTCTGTCCGGCTGAATTTCACAAAGAACAACCTCGACATCACCGCCAACACTCCCGAAGTCGGAGAGGCGAAGGAGTCGATGGCGATCAATTACCGGGGCAAGGATATTTCCATCGCTTTCAATCCCGAGTTTCTCATGGATCCGCTTCGCAACCTTCCCAATGACGAAGTGTTTCTGGAGCTGATTGACGAGATGAGCCCCGGCGTTCTGAAGATTCAGTCGCCGTTCCTTTACGTGATCATGCCAATGCGGGTTTCCGTGTGAGCCGGTTCCTTTGGGGAATCGATCTTGGTGGCACGAAAATTGAGGGTGCCATTCTCGACCCGGAAAATCCGGGTGCTGCGGTGTATCGTCTGAGAAAAGAAACCGGTGCAGCACAGGGGTATGATTTTGTGCTTTCGCAAATCGTGGCCGTTGTCCGGGAGTTGGAAAAAGTCTCCGGAACACCCTGCCCCGACGTTCTGGGGCTGGGAACTCCCGGGGCCGTGCAACCCGCTCTCGGCACGTTGAAAAATTCCAACACCACCTGCCTGAACGATCGTCCGCTGGGGAACGATCTGGCTGGAATCCTCTCACGGGAGATCCGCATGGCGAATGATGCCAATTGTTTTGCTTTGGCCGAGGCAACGCTTGGGGCCGCGGCGGGGGAGCCTGTGGTGATGGGGCTGATTCTGGGGACCGGAGTGGGCGGCGGGATTGTCGTCCATGGGAAAATTCTCAACGGTCTGCATGGCATTGCCGGGGAATGGGGCCACAATCCGTTGTCCGGGGAAAGCCACCCCTGTTACTGCGGAAGGAAGGGATGCATTGAGACGGTCTTCGCCGGTCCTTCGTTGGAGAGGTTTTACAGGGAATCCGGGGGGGAATCGATTCGACTCCCGGAAATTGTGAAGCGGGCGGCTGCGGGGGAGACGATCGCTGTATCCACGTTGGAGCGTCTGAGGAACAAGTTTGGCGAAGCCATCGCCGCAGTGATCAATATTCTGGATCCCGATGCCATTGTCATCGGTGGCGGGGTGGGGAATATCGATCTGTTGTATTCCGAAGAAACCCGCCGGGTGATTGAGCGTTTCCTGTTCAATCCTTCACTGGCCACCCGCATTCTGCGTCCCCGTCTTGGAGACAGTGCGGGGGTTTTTGGTGCGGCCATGTTGACCAGGTGATGGGTTCGAAGTCTCGTATTCCGGTCTCCGGAGTTCAGGAGGCATTGCAATCCCCGTTTGCCGGGCTCAGCATTTCAGGTTTGCCAGAGGGGATGGAGATCCCAACGGAGAAAAAGCCGCGAAACCCGGGGCGGGTGGTGTTGCGGAAGGAGAAGGCCCATCGGGGCGGGAAGACGGTTGTTGTTGTTTCCGGGTTTTCCCCGGAGATCACGGACGCCGAGATTTTGGAATTTTCCCGGGAGGCGAAAAAGCAATGTGGTTGCGGGGGAACCGTGGCGGGAAGGGAAGTGGAGTTCCAAGGCAACAATCCGGAGGCGATCCGCCGGTTCTTTGAAGCGGCTGGATTCCGGGTTGGTGGAATTTGAATTCCTGTGGACGTGGCAAACTCCCCGTGTCTATCTCTTCTTGTGTGAGCCGGTTGCTTTTTTTTGTGATGCTTGCCGTTTTTTGTCGCGGGAGTGCTGCGGCCTGGCGTCCCGCAGTCGCCGGCTGGAATTATCGATTTCCCGCCGATCACGGAAGCCATCCGGATTTCAAGACCGAGTGGTGGTATTTCACCGGAAACCTTCGTTCCCAGGAGGGACGGGACTTTGGATACCAGCTCACGTTTTTCCGGCAGGGAATTCGCGAGCCCGGATCACCCGCGTTTGAAAGTCGTTTCGTCGTGAGAGATGTTCCGTTTGCCCACTTCGCCGTTTCCGACATTTCCCGGGAGCTTTTTTTCCCTTTTCAGCGCCTGGCCCGCGGGGCTTACGGGGAGGCGGGGGTTGATCGCGGCAATCGGGTGGCCTGGATCCGGGATTGGACGTGTGAGCGGGTCGGGCCGAATGGATTCCGTCTTGCAGCGAAGGAAGGGGAGGTTTCCTTGAATCTGGAACTCTCATCCGACAAGGCTCCGGTCATCCATGGAAGGGATGGGGTGAGCCAAAAAGCGGAAGGTGAGGGAAGGGCGTCGCACTATTATTCTCTTTCGCGGATGGAAACCAAAGGCTCTCTGACGATCGGAGGGCGGGACTTTGATGTTTCCGGAACGAGCTGGTTCGATCACGAGTGGGCGACAAATCAACTGGAAGCCCACCAGAAAGGCTGGGATTGGTTCAGTCTTCAATTTGAAGATGGAACGGAACTGATGCTGTTTCAAATTCGCACGGATGATGCCCGGCGCGATCCCCATTCCTCAGGAACTTTTGTTTTTGAAGATGGATCGGATTTGAAAATCGGACAGGCGGGTTTTGATCTCGAGCCTCTGGCCTGGTGGCGCAGTGGAAAGAGCGGAGGAAATTATCCCGTGGAGTGGCGCCTCGCCATTCCCGCACTGGATCTGGATGTGGAGATCCAGGCCCGTTTCCGTGGACAGGAACTCGCGGCGGAACCGGCCGTCTACTGGGAGGGAGCTGTTTCTGCCTCCGGCACACGGAATGCCAAGCCGGTCAAAGCTGTGGGGTATCTTGAAATGACCGGTTATGCGGGAAAAATCACCGGTTTGCAGGCTCCTGCGGACCCGGCTTCGCCGTTGGGGAAGGGCAAGCAGACCGATTGACCTTTCCGGGGGCTCCTTTCATAGTGGGGCCATGGCTGTTATTGGAATCACGGGCAGCATTGCTTCCGGAAAATCCACATTTCGGGACATTCTGGTGCCTTTGCTTGGTTCGCAGGTGCTTGATGCGGATGGAATTGCCCGGGACTTTCTGGAAAAGGATCCGGATGTCCGGTCCGAGGTGGAAGTCGGGATTTCCCGTGAGGCTTATTTGACGGATGGTCGTGCAAACCGGCATGAAATCCGGAGGGTTATTTTCAGTGATCCGGGGGCAAAGGCCAGATTGGAAGCCATTCTTCATCCCCGTGTTCGCCAGTTTTGGGTGCAGGGGGCGGAACTGGCGCGGAGGGAAAGACGGCACTTGATCGTCGACATCCCGCTTTTGTTTGAGACCGGAGCCGAGTCGCATTTCGATTTCATCATTACGGTGGCCTGTTCACCCGACATTCAAAACACCCGCCTTATGGCCAGGGGCGTCGATCCGGCGCTTGCGCAAAAGATCATTCATTCTCAAATGCCGGTTTCCGAAAAGGTTGCCCGGTCCACACACTTGGTTTGGAACGATGGACGGCTTTTCGCTTTGGAGAAACAGGCGGAGCGTTTTGTTGGTGACCTCTCCGACCGGGGAAAATCCCGCTCATGACTTCCCGGCATTCTTCATCTCCGGATCAGTCAAGAACTCTGTTGCGGAGGAGAACGGCGGTGAGGCTGGGCATGGGAGCATTTGTGATGGGGATTTTGCTGGTCGGCGGGTACTTTCTTTTTGTGGGAACCCCCATTGGACAGGGCTGGGATAATGCGGGTTACGCCGGGCGGCAGGTGATCGGTGGAGACGTCAAACTTTACGATGGAGATATTTTGCATGAAGTGAGCCGAACTTCGTTGTTCCTCGCTCTCGGGTGCATTTTGTTTCTTTCAGTCGTGTTCCGGTGTCCGGAGAGCGGGATGATGGCGGTCTTGGCGGTGACGGTGGCTGTCTTTGGAGCAGAGTTTTTGAAGCACAACCTGCCCCGGCTGGAACTTGTTCCTCCATTGGGACCGGTGCCGGGCTACTTTTCTTCGGACACCTATCCCAGCGGACATACCACCATCGGCACTTCAATTGCGCTGGCTCTGGTCATGATTTCTGGTCCCGGGTGGAGGTCGTGGACGGCGGTTGTTTCAGGTTTTCTGAGTGTTTCCTATGCGACTGCGGTGCTGTTCATTGGCTGGCATCGTCCCTCGGATGCCGTGGGCGGATTGCTTTGGAGCGGATTCTGTTTCTCGCTGGCGGCGGCTTGTACGGTTCTCGTGGGAGGGCACTATGCGCATCCGCGGGAGTCTCCGGACCGGGCTCCTCTCGTGAGCGGAGTGATGGCATTTTGTCTTGCCGTGGGAGTCCTGCTTTTTTCGGCCAACGGGGGCAGTTTCTCCGGTTCGAGATGGCCGTTCTTTGTCCTGACGTTCCTGATCATTTGCGCCGGGTTTGCATTGCCCGCTTGGTTCGCTTTTGCGTTGAGGCCCATCTCCTGGCGTTCTCTGCGAAGGTATTGAATTTCGTTCGACTCCCCACCGGTTCTCAAGCACCCTTGCGGGATCATGAGATTTGTTGATCAGATTCGCATTCACGCCAAAGCCGGGGATGGCGGCAATGGATGCTGCAGTTTTCGTCGCGAAAAATTTATTCCCCATGGCGGTCCGGATGGGGGCGATGGAGGAAAAGGCGGGGACATCATTCTCCAGGCCAGTCACGATACGGACAATCTCGTTGCGCTTTTCTTTGAACCTCTGGTTCGTTCGGATCGGGGAGCCCACGGAAAGGGAAAGAACAAACATGGTCGCAGTTGCGGTCCCACGATTGTTCGTGTGCCCGTGGGCACGATCGTGCATCGGGCGGGCCAGCAGCCGGGGGATGTTGTTGAGGAAGAACCGATTGCGGACCTGACAGAGGACGGGCAACAATTCCTGCTTTGCAAGGGAGGCGATGGGGGAAAGGGCAATACGCACTTCAAGAGTTCAACGAATCGTGTTCCCCGGCAGCACACCAAGGGATTTCCGGGGGAGGAAGGCTGGTTTTATCTCGAGCTTCGCACAATTGCCGATGTCGGCTTGGTGGGATATCCGAACGCCGGAAAATCCACTCTCATTGGGGCCATTTCCGCAGCTCATCCCAAAACGGCTCCCTATCCCTTCACCACGCTTCACCCTGTTGTCGGGGTGGTGGATCTTCCCGAATACCGCCGAATCACCGTCGCCGATATCCCGGGAATCATCGATGGCGCCCATGAAAACAAGGGACTGGGCCATGAGTTTCTCCGGCACATCGTCCGTTGTAAGATGCTGCTCTTTGTTCTCGATATGGCTGGAGTCGATGGGCGGAATCCCATTGCGGATTATCAAGCCTTGCGCAAAGAATTGGGGCTCTATGATCCCACGCTCCTGAAGAAAGAATTCGCTGTGATTGCGAACAAGGCGGACCTTGCGGAGTCTGCGGATAATATTAAATCCTTCAAAAGAAAATATCCCAAGGTTTCTGTGATCAAAATTTCAGCTTTGGAAAAAACTGGTCTAGAAAAAATATTTCAAAGCATTCAATTGTAATTATTTGAAATTATTTTTTACGAAAATATTTTTCCTTTGGTTTCGACCCTCCTGTGCGCTCTTTTTTGGAGAAATGAGCTGATTTTCGTTCAAATGGCATCAGGGAGATTTCCACATTTCCCCCATTGGTTTCGATTTCTCTGGGGCCATTCTTTAGGAGATCGAGATACTGATTCGCTACTTGTGCGAAGGATTGACCGATGGAAAGATCAATGATGCCGACCGAGCGGGGCGGGAGGCCGAGAGATTCTTCGAGAAGAAAAACAACATCCCGAGGAGTGACCCGGCTTTCGCGTCCCACATTCAGTCGGACCCATTGCATGCCCCGGGCGGGGGGGCGGAGGGCGGGTTGTTCGGGAGCTGGTTGATGCTTGGCCTTCTTTGCCGGGGAGGGAGGAGGTTCCTCGGTTGGCAGGCGAGGAGTTTCCGGTCCTGAGAGCAACTCGAAGAGAGCGGCGGCGATGTCGGTGGAGTTGAATCCTTCTTCCAGCAGCCGATCCACCAGAGAAGTGGAAAGGTTGCCGCGATTGAGGACTTCACGGACTTTTTCCAGCAGGGACTCGAGCTTCCGTTCTTCCACTTCGCCGGCGGTCGGAATGGTGCCCCGGCGGATTTTCGTGCGGGTGAAACGTTCGATGAACTGGAGTTTATAAATATCCCGGCCGGAGACAAACGTCACGGCCATGCCTTTTCTTCCAGCCCGTCCGGTGCGTCCGATCCGGTGAACATAGTCTTCGGCATCGTAGGGCAGGTCGAAATTCACCACGAGTTCGAGATCATCCACATCGATCCCGCGGGCGGCCACATCGGTGGCCACGAGAAACTCAAATTCCGCCTTCTTGAATTTGTTCATGACCCGGGTTCGCTGGGCCTGGGCAATCCCTCCGTGGAGGCGGTCGGCGGAGAAACCCTGGGCAATCAGATCGTCGGCCAGTTCATCCACCATGCGCTGGGTGTTGCAAAAAATGATTCCGAGCCGGAAGCCATGATAGTCCACCAACCGGAGCAAAGCCTCGAATTTCATCCGCTGGGGAGTCTCGAAATACCATTGTTCAACTGTGGGGACGGTGATTTCCTTCTGCTCGATTTTGACCGACTTGGGGGTTTTGGAATGGCGCTCGATCAAATCCCGGATCTGCCTGGACACGGTGGCGGAGAAAAACACCGTCTGCCGTTCTTTCGGTGTGGCTGTGAGGATGGTTTCGATGTCATCGCGGAATCCCATGTCCAACATGCGATCTGCCTCGTCGAGGATGACCATTTTGACCCTGTCCAGAACCAGAGTTCCCTTGTCCATGTGGTCCATCAGTCGACCGGGGGTGCCGATCACGATTTGCACCCCTTTTTTCAACTCATAGAACTGGCGCTCATAAGAGGCACCGCCGTAGATGGGAACCGCGTGGATGCCTTTTTTGTGGGAAGAGAGTTTGTGGACTTCATCCGCCACCTGGGTCGCCAGCTCGCGGGTGGGGCAGAGGATCAGGACCTGCACCGAGCGGTCAGAGGCCTCGCAGAGTTCGATGGCCGGTATGGCGAATGCCGCAGTTTTTCCGGAGCCTGTCTGCGATTGCCCCACCACGTCATGTCCTTCGAGGAGAATGGGAATCGCTGCCGCCTGGATCGGGGAAGCCTCTTCAAATCCCAGGTCCGCCGTGGCTTTCACTATCTCGGGAGAGAGCCCCAGGCCTGCAAATGTTGGTTTGTTCATCTCCCATTCCTATCCGTCATATCTCCTGTCGTCACGGGTTGTTTGGAACAAATGCCGGGCCATCGGGAAGGTTCTTTGTCGAAGAAATTCTTCTCGCCTGTCCGGTTACGGCATAAAAACCATGATTCTCCTCTTCTTTTCTTGGCAAAATGGAGCAATGAGGGCACCTTTCGCTTCGAAAGGCTGTTTCGCTTTTGAACATTTCATGAGATTCCGCCGTGCCAATATTTCTTTTTCGAGGAACTCCATGCGGTCCGGGGTGAGCCACTAGAGGCCCAAGGATATGCGCTTCAATGCTTTCCGATTTCGTCGTTGGGTTCTTGTTTTCGCCGGAATCATGTTGCTCGTTGTGGCGGGAGTCTTTTTGTGGGGAGATGGAGCGAAGAGCGAGACGAAGAAAGAGGGATCGATTTCCCGTCCGTCTGTGTCTTCCGCGCCGGGAACCCTCCCGGTTTCTGCCGCTGCCCAGCCAGCTGTTTTCAAGCGTCAACCGGGGCGAACCGGGCATTCCGAGCGGCCCGTTCCGGCAGGAACTCTCCGGCAGGTGGAGGAGAGAATTCGGGACAAAAAACAGCGGCAAGCTTCCGGCGGAGAGGGGGCTCCGAAACTTTCTTCCCCGCTTGCTGTGCTGGCCCAGAAGGTGGAAGCCGCGCTGGCCAAGTCCCTGGATCCCCGGAGGCTCTCCATCCCGGGAGTGGCAAAAGTCGATGCTGCGGGAGCCATCCAAGTCTATGTGGAAACCTTGGGCGACCCGGGCGGGGTGTTGGCTGCCATCCAAGCCGCCGGGCTGAAGACCGAAGTGACTGTCCCGGAAAGCCATCAGATCCAGGGATGGATTTCGGCTTCCCAACTGGCCGGGCTTTCTTCTTTGGATCAGGTCAGGCGGGTGACCCTGCCGGGCTATGCCTACAAACACAAGGGAAGCGTCACCACGGAAGGGGATGCCAAGCTGAAAGCGGACAAGGTGCGTGCGCTTGTTTCGCCCGGCCCCTATACCGGTGAGGGGACGAAAGTTTGTGTTATTTCCGATGGATGCAACAGCCGCGCCGCCTCGGTGGCAAGCGGAGATCTGCCGGCGGAAGGAATCATCATGCATCCCACATTGCAGGATTCCGGTGACGAGGGGACCGCGATGGCGGAGATCATTTACGATCTGGCCCCGGGGGCAAAACTGTATGCCGCCGGTCCGTCCACTTCCCTGGAGATGGTTGTTGCGATCCAGTGGGCGGTGGCCCAGGGCTGCCGGGTGATTTGCGATGATCTGGGATTCTGGGACCAGCCTTTCTTTGAGGACGGTTCGATTGCTGTTGCTGCACGCGCTGCGGTGGTGAACAACGGGGCGGTGGTGGTTTCCAGTGCCGGAAACGAGGCGGATGAGCACTATCAGGGGACTTACGATGCAGCCAGCGGGGATACCGTGCATGATTTCCAGGCTGGCTCCGGGGAAGACAGTGCCCTCGACATCGTGGTGCCTGCCGATGGATGGGCTGTTGTCTATTTGCAGTGGAACGATGAGTTCGGCCAGTCTGGGAACGACTACGATTTGCTCCTCTCCGATCCGGATGCCAATGGCAAGATTGTGGCCTCGAGTGAGTCTCCCCAAACAGGATCTGACCTGCCCAGCGAGGAGCTTTATTGGCAGAACACTTCGGGCGTGGAGAAAACGATGCATGTTCTGATCGACAAGTACGCCGGTAGCGCCAAGACACTGGAGGTGTTTGTTTCGGGCGATGCGTATCTCATTGATGACGACTGGGTGCCCCGGGACAGTGTTTACGGACATCCCGCAGTTTCCGAGGTGATTTCTGTCGGAGCCATTGATCAGGCCGATCCGGGGTTGCTCAATCTCGAAACCTATTCTTCCCAGGGTCCCTCGACGATCACTTTCCCTTCGTCCCAATCGCGCCAAACTCCCACGATTATCGCGGTGGACGGTGTGTCTGTGACGGGAGCGGGGGGATTTGACTCGCCTTTTTTTGGAACCTCGGCGTCTGCCCCACATGTCGCGGGGATTTGTGCGTTGATGTTGGACAAAAATCCGGATGCCTCGCCGACCCTGATCAAGAGTGTGCTGACTTCCAAGGCGCTGGACAGGGGGGCGGTTGGATTCGACAACAGCTTTGGTTATGGGTTGGTGGATGCACTGGCGGCGGTGAACGGTCTTTCTGCGCCAGGCAATGGACCCGAGATTGCCGTGGAGTTGTCTTCCGGTGGGGAGCTTGCAGACAAGGGGGTGGTTTCCTTTGGCACAGTGAGTGCGGGCAGCACCTCCCGGCGGACTTTTACAGTCAAAAATACCGGATCCACAACTCTCTCGGGACTGGCTGTGACCAAAGACGGTTTGAATGTCGTGGATTTCACAGTGGGAAGCCTGTCGGCCACGAGCCTCTCTCCCGGTGCCCAGACGAGTTTTGACGTGGTGTTTTATCCCTCCGCCAATGGTTCGCGCACGGCTGCTCTTCACATTGTTTCCAATGATGGCGATGAAAGTCCTTTTGACATCACGCTCCAAGGAGTGAGGGCTGCCTATGCGGGGAAAGGATCAACGACGGGCAAGGCCGTTTGGAATCGTCCGGCGGAGAATGGCCCGAATGTTCCCATTGAACTCTCGCAGAGCGGTCTTGCCGTGCCTTACGAGACCTTCCGTTTTACCGTGGGGACATCGGGAACCTACACCATCAGGGGAATGGCCATGTGGGACAATTTTCTCGTTCTTTACTCCAACAGCTTCAACGCTTCTTCACCGCTCTCCAATGTCTTGCGGGCGTATGGTGGATTTCCTGTTTGGGGAACGGTGGAGCTTCCCGTGCGACTCTCTGCTGGAACAACCTACATTTTGGTCGCAACGGGATACTCCGACTCGGATTTGGGGGATTATGCGATCGAGATCACCGGGCCGGGAATTGTGTCTCCTTCGGGCCAGCCCGAGATTGTTGTTTCGCAGGCCGCTTCTTCTGTGGCTTTGGGGAACGGAGCAGGAGCAACCGCGTTTGGCAACGTGAATGTCGGCAGTGCGTCTGCTCCGCTTGTTTTCACAATCAGGAATTCCGGTGTGGGGGATCTCACAGGGTTGGCTGTGACAAAGGATGGCGTGAATGCGGATGATTTCACGGTCAGTTCTCTGGGCGTCACCACTCTTTCCGCGGGAGCCAACACCACGTTTTCGATTTCCTTTGCGCCGGGAGCCGGTGGCTCACGTGTTGCCTCCATTCACCTTGCAAGCAACGATGGGGATGAGAATCCTTTTGATATCTTGCTTACCGGGAGCGGCATCGTTCCTCCACCGGATACGACTTCGCCCGTGCTGAGCGTGACGACTCCGGCCAACAATGCGAAGCTGACGGTTCCGAGCGCGGCATTTGCCGGAAAGATTGTGGAAACCGGGGGAGTTCCCACGGTGGAATACAGCACCGATGGAGGGACGAATTGGACGGCTGGAACAGTGACATCGGGCAGCAGCCCCTATGCTTGGACAGTCGCTGTTCCCATTGCTCCGGGAGCAAATACGGTTCAACTTCGTGCCACTGACTTGGCCGGGAACACCGGCAATGTGGTGAGCCGGAGCGTGAGTTATCTGCAGGCATCGACAGCGCCGCTGCAAATCACG
>JADHED010002889.1_pt1 | contig 10954 bp, 7 predicted proteins | sample 8952041 | NCBI WGS metagenome assembly JADHED01 (sample SAMN16124423, study PRJNA663239) | bioreactor sludge metagenome | isolation source: sludge (control) | place: India:Bengaluru | collected 2018-09-08
CCGACAGAAACCGCACGTCACCGTTTGCCTTCACGGGTAACAAGTTTGAATTCAGGGCTGTAGGCGCCTCGGCAAACCCTGCCGTTTCCATGATTACCCTGAACTCCGCTATGGCTGAACAGCTCATCGAGTTCAAGAAAGATGTGGACAAGCTGATTGACAAGGGCGTGAAGAAAGACGAAGCCATCTTCCAGATCCTGCGCCAGTACATCACCGATTCGAAGCCCATCCGTTTTGAAGGCAACAATTACAGTGATGAATGGAAAAAGGACGCCCTGAAGCGCGGCCTCACCAACGTAACCAATCCCGTGGAAGCATTCGACGCATACCTGCTTCCCAAATCAAAGAAGCTCTTTGCCAGTCTCGATGTGATGAGCGAGCGCGAAAACGAAGCCCGCACCCACGTACGTTGGGACAATTATACCAAGCGCATTCAGATTGAAGCACGCGTACTGGGAGACCTCGTCCTGAACCACATTGTGCCGGTTGCCATCCGCTACCAGAGCGAGCTGATCGCCAATGTGAAGGGACTGAAGGAACTCTTCGGCGAAAAAGAATACAAGGAACTTGCCGGCGCACGCCTCGAGCTCATCCGCACCATTTCGGAACATGTAAGCTATATCAAGGCCAAAGTAGCCGAAATGATCGAAGAGCGCAAAAAGGTAAATAAGATCGAAGAGGAACGCGAAAAGGCCCTCGAGTATTCGACAAAGATTTTCTGCTACCTCGATGACATCCGGTATCATGTCGACAAGCTCGAACTGATTGTAGACGACGAATACTGGCCGTTGCCCAAATACCGCGAACTGCTGTTCACCCGGTAAACGGCGACATCAGAACAGCGACATGTATGGAAGTCCGGTGCAGCATTGCACCGGACTTTTTTATGCGTCAAACCCGCTTCGCCTGTGTATATCTTCTTTTTACTATATTTGTTGGTTATCGTATTTTTGCATACCAAGCTTTGAATGCATCCGTTTTACGTGTATAAATCAACCATTACAATGAAAATGGCACGAACCCTGCTGGTGACGGCGCTCGCACTGACCTGTCTCTTTTCTGTGCAAGCGCAGAATAAAAAGGCTTCCAAAGCCTACGCCACTTTTGATGCCGGCGAATACTACACCGCCATCGACCAATTCAAGGATGCCTATCAAAAAACAACCGACAAAAAGGAAAAACTTCATATCGCCTATTACATTGCGGAGTGTTTCCGCAAAACCGACAATTCTGCGCAGGCCGCCCTGTGGTATGGCAAGGTGGTGGACAAAAATTATGAAAATCCCCTTTCCGTGCTTTACTATGCCGATGCCCTCAAAATGAACCAGAATTACGAGGAAGCCAAGGCCCAGTATCAGCATTATAAGGAACTTGTACCGGATGACCCGCGCGGTTCCGACGGCATCCTGGCCTGCGACCTTTCCCTGCAATGGATGGACAAACCCAGCGGATACCAGGTGGAAGAAATGAAATTCCTGAATTCGAAATACAGTGACTACAGTCCCTCCTATGCCCGTTCCGATTACCAGGAGGTCTATTTTACCTCCTCCAGGGAGGAAGCCGCAGGCAACTCCGAACATGGCGGAACCGGGCAGCAGTTCTCCGATATCTTTTATTCGTCGGAAGACAAGAAGGGAAAGTGGAGCACCCCCCTGCCCCTTCCCGAACCGGTAAACTCAGAAGCGGAGGAAGGAACCCCGGTGTTTTCAGCAGATTTTAACACGCTGTATTTCACACGTTGTTCCATCAGCAAGCGGAAAGCCCTGGGATGTGAAATATTTACCGCCAAACGGGAAGACGAGGACAAGTGGTCGAATGTGGAATCACTGGGATTGGCGCCTGACAGCGTGGTAATTGCCCATCCGGCCCTGTCGAAGGACCAGTTGACCCTGTATTTCGTGTCGGATATGGACGGAAGTATTAAAACGCCGGAAGGAAAGAACAGCAAGGACATCTGGATGGTTACCCGTACCGATGCCCGGGCCAAATGGGGACAGCCGCAAAACCTCGGCGCTCCGGTAAACAGCCCGGGGGATGAACTCTTTCCCTTTGTGCATGCCGACAATACCCTGTATTTTTCGTCAAACGGACATATCGGCATGGGGGGACTCGATATTTTCAGGGCCCGGAAGACAGATGCGCAATGGCAGGTGGAGAATATGAAATACCCCATCAACACGGCTGCAGACGACTTCGGCATCATTTTCGAAAATGAACTTGAAAGCGGGTACTTCAGTTCCTCCCGCAAGGGCAAGGGCAACGACGACATCTACTCGTTTGTGCTGCCTCCGTTGAAATTCAGCCTCGTGGGCGTGGTTCGCAACGAAAGAACCGACGAAGTCATTCCCGAAGCCACCATCAAATCAATCGGAAGTGACGGCATCACGCTCGACACCAAAACAGGGAAAGACGGAATCTTCCGGTTTACCCTCAAACCCGGCACCGATTACGTGTTCATCGCCGAAAAACCCGGATTCCTGAAAGGCAAGGAGCGCGAATCCACCAAGGGCGTATCACAAAGCACCGAATTCAAGACTGAAATCTTCCTCGCTTCCATCGAAAAACCGATTGAAGTGCAGAATATCTTCTTTGACCTCGACAAGGCTGATCTGAGGCCCGAATCCATGGTTTCTCTCGACAAGCTGGTGGAAACCCTGAATGACAACCCGACCATTGTGGTGGAACTGGGTTCACACACCGATGCCCGCGCCTCCGATGCCTATAACCTGGACCTGTCAAACCGCAGGGCACAGTCGGTTGTCAATTACCTGATTGAAAAGGGAATACCGCGTGACCGGCTGGTAGCCAAAGGATATGGGGAATCAACTCCCAAGGTGGTCGACAAAAAGGATAATGCTGCCTATCCCTTCCTGCCGGTGGGTACCGTGCTTAACGAGGCTTTCATCAACAGTCTGGGTGATGAAGACCGGATGGAAATGGCCCATTTTCTTAACCGCCGTACCGAATTCAAGGTGTTGCGGTCGGACTACAGCGGAAAATAGCCGCGCCTAAAAGCCGATATCGGAAGTATAATCGATGTTGCTCTTGTTGCCGGCCCGATCGGTAATGTAGAAGCCATACCGGATCGTGTCAAAGGGTGGCGTGAGAAAATAGAAGATGTCGAGCTTGATTTCTCCCTTGATGGTTTTATTCTGTCCGACGCGTACCATGTTTTCATCGTTCCATACCGTATATTTCCGCCCGTAGGTATCCATACTGAGCGAATCATACACACCATCCACCTTCTGATACGCGATCAGAAACAGGTTCACTGTATCTTCCGATTGCGAACCAGCATCAATGCCAAAGTCGGCATTTCCGTCGATAAAATTGAAAGCAAGCTCTCCTACCTTGATTTTCATGCCAATGGTATCCAGCTCGAACAGATCAAAGCTTTTAAATGTTACTTCAGGCACATCGCTTACCTTTTCAACAGGTTCGCAGGAGGCGGCCAGCAACAAGGCTGCTGAAACAGTTGCGATCAGTCCGGGTAGTATTTTCATGACAGCTGCTTTACAGGGTGAAGCGCAAATTCCAGACCAAAATTACTTTTTCCGCATGAATATCTGAATGGGAACGCCGGTAAAGCAGAAATGCTGCCGGATCTGATTTTCAAGATACCTTTTGTACGGGTCCTTGACATACTGCGGAAAATTGCAAAAGAAGGCAAAAGCCGGAGCCCGCATGGGAAGCTGGGAAACGAATTTGATCTTGACATATTTCCCTTTCAGTGCCGGAGGCGGGTAGTCTTCGATCACCTTCAGCATCACTTCATTCAGTTGTGAGGTCGGGATTTTGCGCTGCCGGTTTTCATACACTTCCATGGCTTTTTCGATTACCCGGTGGATGCGCGTCTTGTTCAGGGCCGAGACGAAAACAACCGGCACATCGCGGAAGGGGGCCATTTTTTCAAGCAGTTCCTTTTCGAAATCACGGGCAGAATTGGTGCCCTTTTCCACAAGATCCCATTTGTTCACGAGGACCACCAGTCCCTTATTGTTCTTTTTGATCAGGCTGAGGATGGCAAGATCCTGCGATTCAAGGCCCTGTGTGGCAACAAGCATCAGCAGGCAGAAGTCGGAATAATCAATAGAACGGATGGAACGCATTACCGAGTAAAACTCCAGGTTCTCGTTGACCTTACCCTTTTTCCGGATACCGGCCGTATCCACAAGAAAGAAGTCGTGGTTGTATTTATTGTAGCGGGTAAAAATCGAATCGCGGGTGGTGCCGGCTACCGGGGTGACGATATTGCGTTCCTCGCCGAGCAGGGAATTGATCAGCGTGGATTTTCCGACATTCGGACGGCCTACCACAGTGATGCGGGGCAGTTCGGGAAGCTCTTCCGATTCCTGTGTGGGGAAAGAGGCCACCAGGTCATCGAGCAGGTCTCCGGTTCCGCTGCCGTTCATGGAAGAGATCTTATACAGGTCTCCCAGGCCAAGGGCATAGAATATGTCGGCTTCGTACTGTTTTTGGGTATTGTCGACCTTGTTCACCACCACCATGGTTTTTTTCTTTCCGCGCCGCAGCATGTCGGCGACGGTCTTATCCATATCGGTGATGCCGTCATTCACATCCACCAGAAACAGCAGCATGTCTGACTCTTCAATGGCGAGTACTACCTGCTTCCTGATTTCTTCCTCAAAAACGTCTTCGGAGCCTTCCACGTAACCTCCGGTGTCGATCACCGAAAATTCAACTCCGTTCCAGATGCATTTTCCGTAATGTCTGTCACGGGTCACGCCGCTGGTTTCATGTACAATCGCTTCGCGGCTTTCCGTCAGCCGGTTGAACAACGTGGATTTGCCCACGTTGGGTCTGCCTACAATGGCTACAATATTTCCCATGTCGGCGCGGTTAGTACTCGTAATCAACTACAGCACGCTGGTGCCGGATGTTTTTGATATATTCGGCTACCCGCACGTGTGCAGGATGTCTCTGGTAAGCTTCAAGATCGGCCCAGGTACGGAATGTAGCGGAAAGCAGCACATCAAAATTATCGGGCACGGCCAGCGGGGAATTAAAGAAAACCTCCAGGCTTTCAATCTCACTGATCTCTTCGGGAAGTGCACTCAGCCGGGCTTTCACCTCTGCCATGCGTTCAACTTTGGCACGCGGGGTATCCCCTTCCCGAATGGTCCACATTACGATATGCTTGATCATGGGTATAATTTTTACGAAATTAGTTAATATCCAAACCTTTTCAAGACGTTGTCATTGTTACGCCAGTCTACCGCAACCTTGATCTGCAGTCCCAGAAAGGCCTTCTTTCCCAGAAACTTTTCCACATCGAGGCGGGCCTGGGTACCCACCCTTTTCAGGCTTTCACCCTTGTGGCCGATCAGAATGCCTTTCTGTGATTCGCGCATCACATAAATGATGGCATTGATCCGTACCATATCCTCCGCTTCCTTGAAGGAGTCAATGACCACTTCACAGGAATAGGGAATTTCCTTGCTGTAGTTCAGAAAGATTTTCTCACGGATGATTTCCGTAACAAAAAACCGTTCCGGTCGGTCGGTGAGGGAATCATCGGGGTAGTAAACCGGTCCTTCCGGAAGCCTCTCGACAATGGCATCGAACAGCTCCCTGACCCCCACGCCTTTAAGGGCGGAAACTGCCATGATCCGCGCGGCAGGAAGCCGTTCCTGCCATTCGGCCATCAGGCGCTGTGTTTCTTCCGGCGGCACCAGGTCGGTTTTATTGAGTGCCACGATCACCGACAAATGCGGTCGGCGCAACCGGGGAAGGATGGTGGTGTTTTTTTCCGCCGTCTCCACCACGTCGGTTACATACAGAATGATATCTGCGTCGGTCAGTGCGGTTTTCACCGAGCGCATCATGCTGTCGTGCAGTTTGTAAACCGGCTTCACGATACCGGGGGTATCGGAAAAAACAAGCTGGAAGTTTTCCCCGTTCACGATGCCGAGGATGCGGTGCCGGGTGGTCTGGGCCTTGGCGGTAATAATGGAAAGCTTCTCGCCTACCAGTTCATTCATCAGGGTAGATTTTCCCACATTGGGATTACCGATGATGTTTACAAATCCTGATTTAAATTGGGGTTTTTCCCACATTGGGATTACCGATGATGTTTACAAATCCTGATTTAAATTGGGGTTGGGTCATTCCGAAGGTTACATGCTGAGTTGCAGCGTCATTTTGAAGGCAAAGTTATCAATTGTTTTGGGATACGCATACGGACCATAGCGATACATGACCCCGAAACCATAGCGGAACAGTTGGATCCGGAACAGGTTGTTGATGAGCAGTCCTCCCTCAAAATAGCCTTTATTGAAGGTGCGGATATCGATGTTTCGGTGTGCCGATGCGGCTTTCAGGGTCCCGAAGCCCATGTTGTGCACAAGGGCAATTTCGGGTTGAAACTTTCCGCGCGGTTTGAAAAGCAGCTTGCCGAAATCCTGCTTAAAAAACAGTCCCACGAACCGGTCGGAAGTAAATTCATTGAGCCGCATGGTTCCGAATGATTGTTCCGATTCCACGGTAAACGACTTGTAGCTTGCCATCGGCGCATACAGCCGGCTGTAGGGCGCCTCCCCGGTTACAAGTCCCCCGATCACAGCCACCCGCGATGCGCCGAATGACTTTGTTTTAAATACCTTGGTGAGCTTCATTTCGGTCCTCCAGTACCTGAATTCACCATACCAAGCCTGGCCTCCCCGGGCAACGTTCAGGCACACCACAGGAAAGCGGGTGCCCAGGGAAAAACGGTTGCCGCGTGGTGTTTTAAAGAAGGTTTCGCCATAGGCATAACGCAGGCGCAGACCGGCTTCAGAGAGGTGGAAGGCCGTGAGGATCATCTCGGGATTGCGTTCGCCTAGGCTGTAACCATAGTCGTTGGTGGGGTCATAGCTGCCTTTTGTGGCGTACAACTGACCCGACAGGTATTTTAGCGCCCGCCAATCGAGAGCCACTTCCGCCTCACGGGTAACGTCCATCACCTCAATCATATAATCGCGGATAAAGGCGGATCCGCTGATGCTCCAGGGCTCATGAAACCGGATGCCGCCCGATTCGCTCACGTCAGACCGGTAAGACCCCGTCAGGCTGATTTCATGCTTCGGAATCAGGTTCAGGCTCAGGTTGGCGCCGTATTTCCAGGCGGCATCCCGCAGGCTGTAAGCCACGTAGCCGCCCAGGGTCACCCGTTTCGACACTTCAGGGGTGGTTTGTCCCCCCGCGCCGAACCGGAAGCCTTCATAGGAGTTGTAGGCTATGAAGCGGCGCAGGTCGAAAGAGAAATACCTTCCCGGCACGGAACCGGTCATCAGCGTTTCAAATGAGGCTACGGTGCGGTCGAGGTGTTCCGCCTTTCCGATGCTGTCTATAAACCGGTAGGTTTCCGATTCCCGGGCGGTCAGGGAGTCGACCCGGTAGGCATTCCAGGTTTCGCTTGACTGCCGGTGGGCGTCGGGCCGGACGTCTACGGCCACGTCGGAAAATTCGCCGGGTGAAAATACGGGATTGAAGTTGATGTTCACCAGGTACGATTTGCCGGTGCCCACGATCTGCATCCTCCCGAACTGCTGACCCGGCTGCAGGAAGCTGAACAGGATGGTGGAGTTGAGCTGCACGGGAAACCAGCGCTCCCCGTTTACGAAATCATACTGTTGCTGAATCGACACCCTGAACGGATCCTTCTTCTGCTCAGACGCCTCGGCGATGACATTCTGCACGGCATAGCCGTTCGAGTTGATGTAGAGCACACCCTTCATGCCGTCGAAGTTTCTCCCCTTGTAGGGCCGGAATGAGATGATAAAAACCGTATCACGGCGGTCGGTGTAGAGGGTGTCCTGAATCAGGAAGAAATATTTATCGGTGCTTCCCGTTGCAATGGGATTCAGAAACTGGCGGTTGGCGATGGTGATGAAATTTTCGTAAAACGAAAATGACTGGAACTGGCGGGCCATGACAACAAATGAAGGCTGGGAAATGCCAGACACTTTGGAAGCGATGACTTCCTCATGGTTCTTTCCGGGCGACTGGAATGTGCGGCTGCTGATCGTTTCCATCATAAACAGGTATTGCTTGTCGAGGAAACGCTGCACATCCACCCTCCCCTTCTGGTCGAGCCCGTATTTCAGGGTGTCGGGAAGGTTACCCGGAAGGTTGCCGGGCAGATTGCCGGGCAGGGGCGGCAGGGATGGCAGGGAATCAGCTACTGCCGCCGTAAGGGAAGTGTCGGGTTGCAGGTCAAACACGAGCTTGTCATACGAGATATAGGAAAACGGCCCGGTTTTTTCAGGATTGTTGCGGTTCCGGTTTTCCGAAGCCAGCCTGATGATGCGATGGGCCGGGTTTTCTGTCGGGTACACCCGCACTTCCCCGATGTCGTAAGGCTGGGGCACCAGGGGGACCACCAGGTCTTTCCGGTTCAGGATCCCGGCTGCCGGAAGTGTTTTGTCACGATAGCCCACATACCTGAATTTCAGAAACTTCACCCGGGCCGATGCAGGAATGCGGAAAAAACCGTCGAGGTTTGTCACCACACCCTGGCCGCCGTCATTATACACCACGCTCACAAAGGCAAGGGGCTCCCCTGTGAGGCTGTCGCGCACCTGTCCGCTGACAAGCCCCTCCTGTGCCCCTGCCGGTACCGTGAGCCACAGCAGCAGCAAGGGAAGCATGCGTCTCAGGGCTCCCAACTATCCGATCATTTCGTGAATTTCGCGGATCATCCGGGAAGCCAGTTCATCTGCCCGGGCGGCAGTCGTGCTTTCACTGATGATCCGGATAATGGGTTCGGTGTTTGACTTGCGGAGGTGTACCCATTCGCGGTCAAAGTCAATGCGGATGCCATCGCGGTCATTCACCGGGTATTCCCGGTACTTCTCCCTGACCTTGCGGATGATATCATCCACGTCCACACCGGGTTGGAGTTCTATCTTGTTTTTTGAGTTATGGTAGTCGGGATAGGATTTCCTGAGTTCGCTGCATTTCATTCCTGAGGCGGCCAGGTGACTCAGGAACAGGGCGATACCGACCAGCGCATCACGTCCGTAGTGCAGGCCGGGATAAATGACCCCGCCGTTCCCTTCCCCGCCGATAACAGCATGGGATGCCTTCATGGCTTCCACCACATTGACTTCACCTACGGCCGCAGCCGTGTAGGTGCCGCCGGCCTTTTCCGTCACATCGCGAAGGGCCCGGGTCGACGACAGGTTCGACACGGTGTTTCCGGGGGAACGTGACAGCACATAGTCGGCTACGGCCACCAGGGTATATTCCTCGCCAAACATCGAACCGTCTTCATTTACGATGACGAGCCGGTCTACATCCGGATCCACAACAAAGCCCACATCGGCACCCTTTTCCCTGATTTCGCGGGCGATGTCACCCAGGTGCTGCGGCAGCGGCTCGGGATTGTGCGGAAAGACGCCGGTGGGCTCGCAATAGAGGGGAAGGATTTCTTCCACCCCGAGGGCTTTCAGCAGGTCGGGAAGGATCATTCCGCCGACCGAGTTCACACAGTCCAGGGCCACCTTGAATTTTCGGGCAGCAACCGCCTTCCGGTCGGTTCCCGGCATGGCCAGCACCTGGTCGATATGGATGCGGTTCATGCCTTCAAAACGGGTCAATTGCCCCAGGTGAGACACTTCGGCATATTGGTAGGCATCCCTGTTTACCAGCGCCAGCAGTTCCGCGCCCATGGCTGCCGAAATGAATTCGCCGCTGCTTCCGAGCAGTTTCAGGGCATTCCACTGTCCCGGATTGTGGCTGGCGGTAAGAATAATACCTCCGTCGGCACCGAAATGCACCACACCGATCTCCACCGTGGGCGTCGTAGCCAGGCCGAGGTCGATCACATCAATGCCCATGCCCATCAGGGTGCCGGACACCAACAGGGAAACCATTTCCCCTGATATACGGGCATCTCTGCCGATGACTACGGCAGGCCGTTCCCGCGTGGTGGATTTTTTCAGCAGCGTTCCGAAAGCAGAAGTAAAGCGCACGGTATCAAGCGGGGTGAGTGCTTCACCGGGAGAACCTCCGATGGTTCCCCGTATGCCGGAAATGGATTTTATCAGTGTCATATTGGTTTAATTGAATTTAAAGCCTAAATCCGGAGGTGAAAATGCGTACCTTTACGGACCCTTTCCTGCACCGGAACTCAGGTGCTAAATTATAAATAATACACCACACTGTGGTTAAACGATCAGGAACAACATGGTACCTGCCAGAGGAAATATGAAAAAAAAACCGGCATCGGGCACACGGTCCGCCGCCGGCCGGCCAAAAACCACAGACCGTACCCGTACGGTGAAACGTTCGGCAACCCCTAAGGGAAAGCCTGATGAACGCAGGGCACAACCTGCCGAACGCAGGGGCCCGTCCGCTGACCGTAAGGCGCAACCCGCTGAGCGCAGGGGCCCATCGGCTGAACGCCGGACACAGCCTGCAGAGCGCAGGGTACAGCCTGCTGAGCGCAGGGTACAGCCTGCTGAGCGCAGGGTACCCCGGCCCCGGAAAACGGCGCATGAGGCGCCGAAGACCGGCCATGAGGATGAGCGGATCCGCCTTAACAAGTACCTTGCGGGCGCAGGAATTTGTTCGCGAAGGGAGGCTGATGAGTTCATTGCGGCGGGTATTGTTACCGTAAACGGAAAGCTTGTCACCGAATTGGGTACGAAAATCTCGGCCGGGGATGAGGTCCGTTACAACGGAGAAGTCCTTCGCGAGGAAAAGAAGGTATATGTATTGCTGAACAAGCCGAAGGATTATGTTACCACGGTGGAAGACCCCCATGCCCGGCGCACGGTGCTCGACCTCATCAAAGGTGCCTGCCGTGAGCGCGTTTATCCGGTGGGCCGGCTCGACCGCAACACCACAGGGGTACTGCTGCTGACAAACGACGGAGAACTTACAAAGCGGCTGACCCATCCGCGGTTCGAAAAGCTGAAAATTTACCATGTGCATCTGAACAAGGGGCTCA
>JADHED010002927.1_pt1 | contig 10952 bp, 12 predicted proteins | sample 8952041 | NCBI WGS metagenome assembly JADHED01 (sample SAMN16124423, study PRJNA663239) | bioreactor sludge metagenome | isolation source: sludge (control) | place: India:Bengaluru | collected 2018-09-08
CTGCAAGCTGTCCTGGTAATCGATTTCCGCCCCTACCAGATACTGCAGGCTCATCGGATCGATCAGCAGGGTCACACCGTCGCGGTCGACGGTAGTGTCATCTTCATTCACGGTTTCTTCGAACGTAAAGCCGTACTGGAAACCGGAACAACCGCCACCGGTCACGAATACGCGCAACTTCAGGTCGGGCGTACCTTCCTCATTGATCAGTTCCTTGACCTTGCGTGCCGCGTTATCGGTAAAGATCAGCGGGCTGGGGATTTCATTGACTGCATTCATGATGGACTCCTTATTCCTTAATGCGTTGATTATCCGTATATTTAGACCACAGGTCAATCCTGAGTAGAAAAGTCAGGAATTTCCTTCGTCCCCTCGTTCAAATAGATCAGCTTGCCTTCGACCACCGCACCCATGTGCATTTCCAGGCTCTTGTAGCAGACATCGCCCTTGACTCGCGACTTGGCCTGCAACTCGACGTAGGACTTGGCGCTCACCGGGCCGACCACCTCGCCGTTGATCACGACATGCGACACCGCAATCGCCCCCTCGATACGCCCATGCTCGCTCAACACCAGCGTCCCAGGCTTGTCGCCCGACTCGCTGACATTGCCACGAATCCTGCCATCCACGCGCAACCCACCGCTAAACTGGATGTCACCGGTAATGACGGTTTCCGCGCCGATCAGGGTATCGATGCGATTCTGGGTTTTCTGACGCGTGATGGACAACATGGATTGATCTCCGACCGACTGGGCGTGAAAGAATTAGTTCGGCAAGTTGACCGACTGGGTCAGTGCGGGCGACTTGCCACCGAGTGCGAGAAACTGCACCTGCAGGTTCTGCGCGTTGATTTGCGGAGGCAAGTTGAACACCCCCTCCAATCGCTGAAAGTACTTGAAGTTCACCTTGAGCCCCGGCAGTTGCCCAGAAGCGGTCAAACTATGGGACACGGGCCTATCCCCCTGAGTTCCGTTCAATACAAGCTGCAAGGCGCCTTGCACCACCTTGTCATGCCGGCCGGACTGTACCAGCAGGATCTGGTAGTGCACTTCTCCCGGACGCGCGCCCTTGGTCAATTTGACGTTATGAATCTTGAGGACACCGCTACCTCCCTCAGCCAGAATGCTCTTGTAGAAGGCGAGGTCTTCCTTGAGACGCATGCCCTCGTCCTGCATGGCGTCCATTTCCTTGGCCAGGTTGCCCTGTGCCGCATTCGCAACCCGCAACTGGCTTTCCAGCTGGACGATACGCGCCTGCAGTGACTGTGCATCCGCCTGCTGCTCCGACGCCAGCAAGTCAGCCGGCTGCGCATAGCGCCCGACAAATTGCCAATACGCGATGGAAAAACCTGCCAGAAACACCGCCACCAGCCAGAGTGCGCGCCAGTACCAGGCAACCTCGGTCCGCACGGCGACATGCGCAGCCGTGATGCCGAAGTGCCTTTTAAGTGCGCGCAACCAGCGTTTCATGGCAGCAACGGCACAACTTCCAACCCGATATTTTCGTCCAGGCCGAACATGATGTTCATGTTCTGAAGTGCCTGGCCAGCAGCCCCCTTGACCAGATTATCGATCACCGACAGCACTACGACGGTGTTACCGCCCTGTGGCCGGTGAACCGCGATGCGGCACTGGTTCGAGCCGCGCACTGAACGGGTTTCCGGATGGGCCCCGGCTGGCAACACATCAACGAAGCGTTCTTCACGATATTGCGCTTCAAACAGTGCCTGGAGATCCACTTCCTGCGTCAAACGCGCGTACAACGTCGCGTGAATCCCCCGGATCAGCGGTGTCAGGTGAGGCACAAAGGTCAGCCCAACCGGCTTACCGGCCATGCCCCCCAGTCCTTGACTGATTTCCGGCAGATGCCGGTGCCCTGGCACCCCATAGGCCTTGAAGTTGTCGCCGGCCTCGGCAAACAAGGTATGCACCTCGGCCTTACGGCCGGCACCACTGACGCCGGACTTGGCATCGGCGATCAAGCTTTCCGTCTCGACCACACCAGCCTTCAGCAAAGGCATGAACCCCAGTTGCACCGCCGTAGGATAGCATCCCGGATTCGCGACCAGCCGCGCCTCGGCAATCCGGGCACGATTCAGTTCCGGCAAACCGTACACCGCCTCTGCGATCAGGTCCGGACAGGCATGCGTCATGCCGTACCACTTCTCCCAAACGGCGACATCCTGAATCCGGAAATCCGCCGCCAGATCGATGACGCGCACGCCAGCCTCCAGCAGTTCACGCGTCTGCTGCATGGCGATACCGTTGGGTGTGGCAAAGAACACGACGTCACACGCCTTGAGATTCGCCTGAGCCGGGTCGGTAAAGGCCAGGTCAACATAACCCCGCAAGCTGGGAAACATGTCGCTGACGGGCTGCCCCGCTTCGCCACGCGAAGTAATGCAGACCAATTCCACTTGGGGATGAATGGCCAGAAGGCGCAACAGTTCGACGCCGGTATAGCCTGTCCCGCCAACAATACCGACCTTGATTTTATTGTTTTGCATAAGCTGTTATTTCAATTGAGGTGAGAACCGGAGCGATGAATCTTAATCAGCACCCCTCAAAAAGGCAATCGCATTGCCCCGGCGAACCAGGCCGCAAAAAACAAAAAAGCCGCACAAGTGCGGCTTTTTCTGCAGAGTCCGGCGATTAACGCTTGGAGAACTGCTTTGCGCGACGTGCTTTGCGCAGGCCGACCTTCTTACGTTCCACTTCACGTGCATCGCGAGTCACGAAGCCAGCGTTGGAGAGCGCGCTCTTCAGGGCTGCATCGTAATCAATCAACGCACGGGTGATGCCGTGACGCACAGCGCCGGCTTGACCGGATTCGCCACCGCCGACCACGTTCACCATGATGTCGAAGCTTTCCAGGTTGTTGGTCAGGTCAAGCGGCTGACGCAGGATCATGCGGGAAGTTACGCGGGAGAAGTACACGTCTACCGGCTTGTCGTTCACAACGATGTTGCCCTTGCCGGACTTCAGAAACACGCGAGCCACTGAGCTCTTGCGGCGGCCGGTACCGTAATTGTATTTACCGATCATGGGGGATCCTTAGATTTCCAGAGGTTGTGGTTGCTGTGCAACGTGGTCGTGCTTGGGACCGGAGTAGACCTTGAGCTTGCGGAACATCGCATAGCCCAGCGGCCCCTTCGGCAGCATGCCCTTCACAGCCTTTTCCAGCGCACGGCCCGGGAAACGGTCCTGCATCTTGCTGAACGAGGTGGTGGAGATACCGCCCGGGTAACCACTGTGACGATGATACAGCTTGTCATCGGCCTTGTTGCCGGTGACCTTGATCTTGTCGGCGTTCACCACGACGATATAGTCGCCGGTGTCCACGTGCGGGGTATAGATAGTCTTGTGCTTACCGCGCAGGCGGTGAGCAATTGCGCTGGCCAGACGGCCCAGCACTACGTCAGTGGCATCAACCACGAACCAATCGCGCTTTACTTCATGCGACTTAGCAGAAAAGGTTTTCATCGGAGCAACCGTATTTCGCTGAAAAAATGAAAGGGGTGGATTCTATGTCAATGAATGACGTGATGTCAAACACTTATCTGAAATAACTTAGCAACAGGCCGGCGAAGATGGCGGCACCGACCCAGTTGTTGTGCAGAAAGGCTTTGAAGCACGCCGCGCGCTCCCGCGTGCGGATCAGGGTGTAATGATACCCGGCCAGACCCGCCGCGACCAGCAGCCCGGCGAAATACGGCCAGTGCAGGTGCAGGCGCATTCCAACGTAGGCAAGAATCGCCAGCATCGCGGCATAGCAGCCCATGATGGCGGCGAGGTCATGTTTGCCAAAGAACAGCGCCGAAGAACGAATGCCGATGCGAACATCGTCCTCGCGATCCACCATCGCATATTCGGTGTCGTAAGCGATCGCCCAGAAAATGTTGGCCAGCAGTAGCCACCAGGCGATTGGCGGCACCACGTTATTATGTGCCGCGAAGGCCATCGGGATGCCGAAACCGAAGGCGATGCCGAGGTAAGCCTGCGGAATGGAGAAAAAACGTTTGGTCAGCGGGTAAGTCGCCGCCAGAAACAACGCCACCACGGACAACACGATGGTCAGCGTGTTCAGCATGAGCACCAGCGTAAACGCCAGCAGGCTGAGGACAGCCGCCAGCAGTAGCGCCTCCTTGCCGCTGACTTCACCGGTAGCCAACGGACGCGCGCGCGTACGCTCGACATGCGGATCGAAACGCCGGTCGGCATAATCGTTCATGACGCAACCCGCAGACCGCATCAACACCGTACCCAGCAGAAAAATCCAGACGATGATCCAGTTCGGCGAACCACGGCTCGACATCCACAAGGCCCAGAGCGTCGGCCAGAGCAACAGCAGAATGCCGATGGGCTTATCCAGCCGCATCAGCCGCTCGTAGGCATCAAGCCGTGAAGCGAGTTCTTTGGGTTTGTTCATCGCGCCAGCACTCCCGGTAGAAATACTTCGGTCACCAAGATGGACGCGCGTGCCAGAGTAAACACCGAGCGCCGCGCCCAGAGCGCCTTGGGTGGCATGGACCCCATGACCGCCACGGCACGCTGATACAGTAAATGACCGGGGTGTAGTTTACGATATGTCAGCGGCGTGCGCACTACCTGAGGATTGGCAAACAAGGCCTCGCCAAGAGGGCGCGCGCCCAACTTGCCGATAGCGTGCCAAGGGCCGCGCAAACTCTGGCGCGGCAGCACACTGTGCGCAAACACCACCGGCGTTCCATCGCAATTGAGGCATACCTCACGCAGCAGCGCACGATGCCGCAACCGCAGACCAAGCAGCACCGCTTCATCCGACTGGGGACGCGCCCAACGCTGGGTCACGCGCGTGACGTCGAACACACGACTTCGGCGTCGCAGACGTTGCGTCAACGATCCCGGATCAGTCAGCCAATCCCGATAGGGACCGCTACCGGCCGGCGCAGGCAGCCAGACGGCGCGTGAAGGGAAGTGACGGGGGCGGACTTTCATCAGCGGATTATACTTTGACGTACTCTTCCGCACGGCCCATCCATCGTGCGAGGTGAGCGTCCACCGCGCCCGGCTGCTCCACCAGCAGACGCTCGGCCAAATTGCGCGCCACCTCCAGCAAGTCAGCATCGCGCTCCAGATCGGCGATTTTCAAAAGCGGAACCCCGCTCTGGCGCACACCGAGAAATTCGCCCGGGCCGCGCAATTGCAGGTCTGCCCGCGAAATCTCGAACCCGTCGGTATGTTCGTAAATGATCCTGAGACGGGCGCGTGCTGTTTCCGACAGCGGCGTCTGATACAACAGGATACAGGCGCTCTGTGCCGCGCCGCGTCCGACGCGCCCACGTAACTGGTGCAGCTGGGAAAGCCCCATGCGCTCGGCGTGCTCGATCACCATCAGGCTGGCGTTGGGCACGTCCACGCCCACCTCAATGACTGTCGTCGCCACCAGCAGCTGGATTTCGTTGGCAACGAAAGCCTGCATGACGGCCTGCTTTTCTGCCGGTTTCAAGCGGCCATGCACCATGCCAACCTGCAGTTCGGGCAGGGCCGCGGTCAATTGTTCACAGGTTTCCAGCGCCGTCTTGAGCTGCAAAGCTTCGGATTCCTCAATCAGCGGGCATACCCAATAGGCCTGCCGACCATGATGGCACGCCTCCCGCACGCGAGCGAGCACTTCCTCACGTCGAGAATCAGCCACCAGCTTCGTGGCGATCGGGGTGCGGCCAGGAGGCAATTCGTCGATGACCGAAACATCCAGATCGGCGTAGTAGCTCATCGCCAGGGTGCGGGGAATCGGTGTCGCGCTCATCATCAACTGATGCGGCTGATCGCCCTTTTTGCGCAAGGCGAGCCGTTGATGCACGCCGAAACGATGCTGTTCGTCCACCACGGCAAGGCCAAGCCTGGCGAACTGCACCTGCTCCTGAAACAGGGCATGCGTGCCCACTGCGATCTGGGCTTGACCGCTGGCCACAGCCTCCAGCGCTTGCTGACGGACACCTTTCGGTTGCGTCCCAGTCAGCCAGGCAATCTGGATTCCCAATGGCATCAGCCAGTCGTGCAGCTTGCGATAATGCTGCTCGGCCAGGATTTCCGTCGGCGCCATGATGGCGGCCTGCCAGCCATTTTCAACCGCCTGCAGCGCCGCCAGCGCCGACACGATGGTCTTGCCACTACCAACATCCCCCTGCAAAAGTCGCTGCATCGGGTGCGGCTGGCCCATGTCATGCTGGATCTCGGCCCACACTTTCTGCTGCGCGCCAGTCAAACGGAAGGGGAGGGAGGCAAGCAACGCCTCCGTCAGATGCTGCAGGGGCTTGAGACGCGGCGCACCGAGGGCACGACGACGGGCGTGGTGTCGCCGCATGGACAGTTGCTGCGCCAGCAGTTCGTCAAAGGCCAGGCGGCGCCACACGGGGTGGCTACGTTGCTGCAGGCCTTCCAGCGAGACCTCAGGGCGTGGGTGGTGCAGGAAATGCAGGCTATCGGCAAACGAAGGTAACTGAAGCCGTGCATACATGGCTGCCGGCAAGGTTTCACTCAGATCGAGTTGCGCCAACGCCGTGGCGACCAGTTTGCGGATGGATGCCTGCGACAATCCCGCCGTAGTCGGATAAACCGGCGTCAGCGCGTCGTTGAGCGGCACTTCTTCACGGGCCGCCTTGCATTGCGGATGCACCATTTCCATGCCGAAAAAGCCGGGCCGCGCCTCGCCGAAAGCGCGGATGCGGGCACCTGGCTTGAGGGCTGCCACCTGGCTAGGGTAAAAGTGCAGGAAGCGCAGATGCAGCAATCCGCCCTCGTCATCCTGCAACTGGCAGATCAACGCCTTGCGCGGCCGATACTGGGTTTCGGCATGGATGATCTCCCCCTGCACCTGCGCCTGCTCACCCACGCGCAATGCGCGGATGGGCGTCAATCGGGTTTCATCGACGTACCGCAGGGGCAAATGCAGCAGCAGATCTTCCAGCGCATGCAGGCCCAGCTTGTGCAGCCGGGCCAACATCGGCTTGGTCACGCCCTTGATCGTGGACAAGTCGGTCACGAAAGGACGCTCGATACGTAACCCGGGAATTTAGCTGCCGAGCACCAGCACGCCATCGGCCTCCACCAGCGCGCCACGCGGCAGGGATGCCACGCCAACGGCAGCGCGGGCGGGGTAGGGCTCCTGGAAGTATTCGGCCATGATGGTATTGACCAGCGCGAAGTGACCGAGATCGGTCAGGAAGATGTTGAGCTTGACGATGTCCTTGAGCGAACCGCCGGAGGCTGCCGCCACAGCGGACAGGTTGTCGAACACGCGGCGCACCTGCGCCTCGATGCCCTCCACCAGTTGCATGCTGGCGGGATCCAGGCCGATCTGGCCGGAAAGATAAACGGTATCACCGACCTTGACGGCCTGGGAGTAGGTGCCGATCGCCTTGGGGGCGCCTTCGGTGGAGATGATTTGTCTTGCCATGTCGCTTCCTTAGAATCAATTGAGAATGCTGCTTACTGGGATTTGCTTTCATTCGCCAGCCCCTTCACACGGCTGATGCGGACCACTTCCGGAATCTTGCGCAAGCTGCGCATCAGCTTCGCCAGGTGCTCGCGGTCGACGATCTGCACGGTGAAGTGCATGTTGGTGTAGGCGCTGTTGTCGCCCTCTTCCATGCTGACATTGTCGATATTGGAGCCGGCGTCGGCGATGCCGGTGGCCACCTTGGCCAGCACGCCCGGCTGGTTGGCGACGGCCAGTTTCAGGTTGACCGTGAACAGGCGCTTGGTGTCCGGGTCCCATTCCACGTCCAGCCACTTGTCCGGGTCCATGCGGAACTTGCGGATCGCCGGGCAATCGTGGGTATGGATTACCAGCCCCTTGCCCTTGTTGATGAAGCCGAGGATCGGGTCACCCGGAATCGGCCGGCAGCACTTGGCGAACTGCACCGCCATGCCCTCGGACCCACGAATGGTGATCGCCCCGAGCTTGCCGTGACGATGGTCGCCAGGTGCTTCGGCCAACGCCAGCAGCTGGCGCGCCACCATGATGTTGAGGCGCTTGCCGAGGCCGATGTCGGTCAAAATCTCCTCGCGCGTCTTGACGCCGTAGTCCTTCAGCAGCTTTTCCCAACGCGCGTCGTCGATCAGCGCGGGGTCGGCATGCAGGGCACGCAACGCCTGATTCAGCAGGCGCTCGCCCAGCACGGCGGATTCTTCCGACTTCATGGTCTTGAGGAAATGGCGGATATGCGCACGCGCCTTGCCGGTGGCGACATAGTTGAGCCAGGACGGGTTGGGCTTGGAGTGCGCCGCGGTGATGATCTCGACGTGGTCGCCGTTGCGCAGTTCGGTGCGTAGCGGGGCCAATTCCTGGTTGATCTTGACCGCCACGCAGCGGTTGCCGACGTCCGTGTGCACGGCATAAGCGAAATCCACTGCCGTCGCCCCACGCGGCAAGGCCATGATCTTGCCCTTGGGGGTAAACACGTAGACTTCGTCCGGAAACAGATCAACCTTGAAGTGCTCCAGGAATTCCACCGAATCACTGCTTTCGGACTGGATTTCCAGCAGGCGCTGCAACCACTGGTGGGTGCGTTGCTGCAAGGCGGAAAGGTCGGCATCGCTGGACTTGTACAGCCAGTGCGCCGCCACGCCGGCCTCGGCGATATTGTGCATTTCACGGCTGCGAATCTGCACCTCGATCGGTGTGCCGAACGGGCCGAACAGGGTGGTATGCAACGACTGGTAGCCGTTGGCCTTGGGGATAGCGATATAATCCTTGAACTTGCCCGGGATGGGTTTGTACAGGCCATGCAGGGCCCCCAGTGCCAGATAGCAGGTCGGGTTGTCCTGCACGATCACGCGGAACCCGTAGATATCGAACACCTGGGAGAATGTGCCGGTCTTTTCGGCCATCTTGGTATAGATACTGTAGAGGTGCTTCTCGCGCCCGGTCACCTCGGCCTCGATATGCGTTTCGACCAGGCGATGCTTGATCGCGTCCAACACCTTGCCCACGACTTCCTTGCGGTTGCCGCGCGCCGCCTTGATTGCCTTGCTCAACACGGCATAGCGATTGGGATGAATGTTCTTGAAACTGAGGTCTTCCAGCTCCTGATAGATGGCGTTGAGCCCCAGGCGGTTGGCGATGGGCGCGTAGATTTCCAGCGTTTCCTTGCCAATGCGGCGGCGCTTTTCCGGCGCCATCACGTCCAGCGTGCGCATGTTGTGCAGGCGATCGGCCAGCTTGACCAGGATCACGCGCACATCCTGCGACATGGCCAGCAGCATTTTGCGGAAGTTTTCCGCCTGCGCGTGGGCCGCGGTCTGGAACTCGATCTTGTCGAGCTTGGACACGCCATCCACCAGCTCGGCCACGGTCTTGCCGAAGCGCTCGGCCAGTTCGGCCTTGCTGACTTCGGTATCCTCCATGACATCGTGCAACAGCGCCGCCATCAGGCTGGGAGGATCAAGATGCAGTTCGGCCAGGATGCACGCGACCGTGACCGGATGGGAAATATAAGGCTCGCCGCTCTTGCGCATCTGCCCGGCATGCGCGGCATCGCTGAAGCGATAGGCCGCCATGACCTGCTCAATGTCTTCGGGCTTGAGGTATTCCTGCAGGCGCAGCCTGAGCTGCGAGTTCTCGCTGTCCGCAGGCAGCAAGGGGAAAGAGGGCGGGATCGGGAGTGCGGGTTTTCCGCCCATGTTCGAACCTAAGGCAGTGACTAGGCCTGACCGCGGTTGAGAATTTCCAGACCCACCTTGCCGGCAGCGATTTCACGCAGAGCCACCACGGTCGGCTTGTCCTTCTGGATGCCGCTTACCAGCGGTTCGGAGCCGTTTGCCACCTGACGTGCGCGGTAGGCAGCAGCCAGCGTCAGCTGGAAGCGGTTAGGGATCAGTTCCAGGCAATCATCAACGGTAATACGTGCCATGTGGGAGTTCCTTCTCGTGTAGCGGGCGGGATTTACGCCCCGAAATGTTGCAGCAATTCGCTGTGACGCGACAGTTGCCGGTCGCCGCGTAGACGCTGGCATCGCACGATGGCGAGCAGGTCATGAATCGCGACATCAAACTGGTCGTTGATTATAACATAGTCGAATTCGCCGACATGGCTGATCTCCTCGCGCGCCGCGGCCAGCCGACGCGCAATCACCTCGTCGGCATCCTGCCCGCGTTTACGCAGGCGCTGCTCCAGCGCCTCCATCGACGGCGGCAGGATAAAGATACCGATCGCTTCCGGATAAAGCTTGCGCACCTGCTCGGCCCCCTGCCAGTCAATCTCCAGTAGCAGATCCTGCCCGGTTTCCAACGCGGCGTTGACCCACGACTGGGAGGTGCCGTAGCGCTTGCCGTGCACTTCGGCACTTTCGAGAAAGTCGCCCTGCGCCAGCATTTCCAGAAAACGGGCTTCCGTCACAACGTGGTAATCGACCCCGCCAACTTCGCCAGGACGCATGGGGCGCGTGGTGTAGGAAATCGACAACTTGATCTGGCTGTCCGCGGCCAGCAGGGCACGGACCAGACTGGTCTTGCCGGCGCCAGAAGGCGCCGTCACGATGAAAAGGTTGCCGGAAGTTTGCATGAGGAATCACCTGAATCGACAAGCCGTAATTCTGGCCCAATTCGGAGGAGGGCGGAAGGGCGCACCGGTCAGAAAGGGATGAACAGGGCTGTCGCGAGATTCTGTGCCACGCGCGAAATCAGGCGCTGCGACTTTTCGGCCAGCGTGATCGCGAAAAGATCCAGTCGGCCGACAATTTTGCCGAATTCGCGCTCGAAGCTGAGATTGCGCTCCCGTTCGTTGATCTCGTTGGTCAGCAGCAACAACTGGCCGCTGGCATCCCGCGCATTGGACAGTTTCCACACCGCGATTTCGATATTCCGTGCCGCGTTATAGACGCTTTGCGTATCATTTGTGTCGGTCAGGTATAACTCGTTCTTGCCACCAGGCGCCTTGATCCGCAAAGGTACTATAACGCGGCACGGAAT
>JADHED010002928.1_pt1 | contig 10949 bp, 9 predicted proteins | sample 8952041 | NCBI WGS metagenome assembly JADHED01 (sample SAMN16124423, study PRJNA663239) | bioreactor sludge metagenome | isolation source: sludge (control) | place: India:Bengaluru | collected 2018-09-08
AACGTGTGGGCCGACGACACGCAGATCGGCGCCTCCAACCCGCTGGGCAAGGTGCCCTGCCTGGTGATGGACGGGCAGGACGCGGTGTTCGATTCGCGCGTGATCGTGGAGTACCTGGACACGCTGTCGCCGGTGGGCCGGCTGATCCCGCCGTCGGGCCGCCAGCGCGTGGAGGTCAAGACCTGGGAGGCGCTGGCCGACGGCCTGCTGGACGCCGCCATCCTGGCGCGGCTGGAAAAAACCTGGCCCGGCCGCGCCGAGGGCGAGCGCAGCCCGGTCTGGATCGCGCGGCAGATGAAGAAGATCGACGATGCGCTGGCCGCCATGAGCGCCGGCCTGGCCGACAAGCCCTGGTGTTCGGCCGGCGTGCACCTGTCGCTGGCCGACATCGCCGTGGGCTGCGCGCTGGGCTACCTGGACTTTCGCTTTCCCGAGCTGGACTGGCGTGAGCGCCACGCCAACCTGGCGCGCCTGCTGGACGAGCGCCTGATGCCGCGCCCCAGCTTTGCCGACACCGTGCCGGCATAGGCAGCGCGCCCAGATGAACGCGCCGCCGGGGCACGGGGCCCGGGCGGCGCGGTGGGAATAAAAAAGCTGCCGAAGCGGCCTGAAACGAAAGAGGAGGAGGGAGGAGGAGGAAGTCCGCCTCAGGTTTTCAGCCGACTCGCGGAGCCGGCAGGCTCGGCAGCGTCAAGGCAATTCATGGAGTCAATGCCATGCATCACGTGGATTGAGACGTGAGTGTGCGCCCAAAGTTCCGCCCGCGCTGCCCCGGCGCGCGTAAAGAAGTGTGAAAGCCTGGGGCCTGCGCACAGACCCTCAGCGCACCGCCAGCGCGGTGCCGGCGGCGTGGCCCAGGGTGAAGGCCTCTTCGAACACCGAGTAGCCCGACCAATCGGCATGGGCAAAGGCCAGCCGCGGTGCGGCATCGAAAACCCATCCCGCGTGCTCTGCATTTGATAGCTGCTGGCGCTTTCTGGACGAGCGCAGACGCTCGATTTGGCTCAAAGTACCGGGGGTGGGCACGGCCATGGCGTGACCGTGGCGCAGCAGCGCCATGCGTTCGGTGCGCTCCGCCAGGTCGGGGTGGGCCGCGCCCAGCTCGGCCAGGATGGCGTCGCGCCAGGCGGTCCAGGGCGTATCGAGCAGGCGCTGGCGGCCGTCGGGTGCGTCGCCCAGTGCGCGGTAGTAGGTCAGCACCGTGGCGCCGGGCACCGGGTGCAGGCTTTGGTGCATGGCGTTGACGTAGCCCAGGCCGGGCGCGCCGTACAGCACGTTGTCCCAGCTGGGCGCGGCACCGGGGCGCTCGCGCAGCGGTGCGCGCAGCTTGAGCTGGGCCAGCAGCCAGGGGGCGCTGCGCAGGCGGGCGGCGCGCTGGCGCAGGGCTTCGGGCGACGCTTCGACGACGCGCGCGGCCACCCACACCGGCAGGGCGATCACGGCCTGGCGCGCCTGCCAGCGCTCCAGCCGGCCGCTGCGGATGTCGAGCGCGTCCAGCGTCACGCCGTGGCGCCCGTGTTCGATGCGGCCGACCACGCGCGCCGGCTGCAGGCGCTCAGCCAGCGGCGCCGCCAGCTGCGCCGCCAGCCAGCCGTTGCCCTCGGGCCAGGTCAGCACGCCGGCGTCGTCGTGCGCCGCGTCGCCAGGCGCGGCAAAGCCGTGCCGGCTGGCAAAGTAGTGCAGCCCGGCCCAGGCCGACACGCTGGCGCTGCCGGCACCGTAGTCGTCGCGGCAGCAGTAGTCGAGGTACCAGCGCAGCTGGCGGTCATGAAACCCCTGCTGGTTCAGCCATGCTTCAAACGTAATAGCGTCTTGCGCAAGCTGGACGGGCGAAAACGACGATTTCTGCACTGGAATGGCGTAGTGCGCGGCGGCCTGCGCGCTGGCCACCGCGGCGGCAAAGCGCCGGTACTGCGCCAGCGTGGCGCCGCCCACGCCCTGCAGCGGCAGCAGACCGTCCTGCCACTGGCCGTGCAGGAACAGGCGCTCCTGCGGGCTGTGGCACAGGGCGCGTTCGTCGTACTGCCAGCGCCCGGCCACGCGCCGGCGCAGGCCCAGCTCTTCCAGCAGGTCCTGCACCGCGCGGGCATCGTCGCCGGGCAGCGGCAGGTAGTGCGCGCCCATCGGGCAGGCGATGCCGTTCACCTGCATGCCGCGGCTGTGGCCGCCGGCCGTGTCTTCCAGCTCCAGCAGGGCGAAGTCGTCGTGCCCGGCCAGGCGCAGCGCGCGCGCCGCCGCCAGCCCGGCGATGCCGCCGCCGGCGATCACGGTGTGCACGTGCCGCGTGAGGTCGGGCGCGCGCGTGGGCCAGGGCTGGCGCAGCCGGTGGCCGCGCGCGTCGCTGTCGTTGGCAAAACCGCCTTCGATGGCCTGCGCCGCGTCGCGCGTGCAGGCCGCGCCCAGCAGTGCGCCGGCGCCGGCCGCCAGCCAGTTGCGGCGGCGCCAGCCGGGGCTCATTCCTGCACCCGTCCCCATTCGGTTTCGTAGGTGTGCACCAGCGCCTGGTTGGACAGGCGGTTGACCTCGGCCGGCACGCGCGCCATGTCGGCCGGAAAGTCGAACAGCAGCGGCAGCGTGTGCGGCGTCAGAAAACGCAGGCCGTCGGGCAGGGTGCCGGGCAGGCGCCAGGGCCTGCGGCCGGCGACGATGAACCCCCACTCTCCGAAGCTGGGCACATGGGCGTGGTAGGGGGTGGCGCTCAGGCCCGCCGCTTCGACCGTCTGCACCACGGTCCAGAAGCTGCGCCGCGCCACCAGCGGCGACGTGGTCTGGATCACCGCGTAGCCGCTGGCGGCCAGGCGCTGCTCCAGCAGGGCGTAGAAGCTGAGCGTGTAGAGCTTGCCGATGCTGAAGTTGGTGGGGTCGGGAAAGTCCACCACGATGACGTCATAGAAGGCTTCGCCCCCACGTGCCGCCAGCGGGTCGGCGGCGGCGGGTTCCTGGGCGGTGGGCGCTGCGCCCTGCTGCAGCCACTGAAAGGCGTCGGTGTTGACGATCTGCACCCGGGGGTCGCGCAGCGCCCCGTGGTTGAGCTGCGCCAGCTGCGGCGTGTCGCGAAACAGCTGCGTCATGGCCGGGTCCAGCTCGACCAGGGTGACCGATTCGACCGAGGGGTACTTGAGCACCTCGCGCACCGCCATGCCGTCGCCGCCACCCAGCACGGCGACCCGGCGCGGTGCGCCATGCGCCGCCATCGCCGGGTGCACCAGGGCCTCGTGGTAGCGGTACTCGTCGCGCTGGGCGAACTGCAGGTTGCCGTTCAGAAACAGCCGCAGGCCGCCGTGCCCGCCGGTCACCACGATGCGCTGGTAGGGCGTGGATTCGGCAAAGGTGATGGGGGCCTGGTAGAAGTGCTCTTCGGCCAGGCTGGTGATGCGCCCGGCACCCGCCATGCCGGCCGCCAGCAGCGCCACCACCACCGCACTGGCCACGGCAAATGCGCGCCGGCGCGGCAGGCCATGGCGAAACAGCCACAGCGCCCAGATCGCCACCGCCGCGTTCATCAGGCCGAACAGAAAGCCGGTGCGGATCAGCCCCAGACGCGGCACCAGCACCAGCGGAAAGGCCAGCGACACCGCCAGCGCGCCGAGGTAGTCGAAGGTCAGCACCTGGCTGACCAGGTCCCGGATCGTCACGTCGCGCTTGAGGATGCGCATGACCAGCGGGATTTCCAGCCCCACCAGCGTGCCCACCACCAGCACCATGCCGTACAGCAGCGGCCGAAACGCCCCCGGCACGGTGGCGTTGGCGACGAACAGCAGCGCCGGCAGCGCGCCGCCGAACAGCGCGATCAGCAGCTCGATGCGCAGAAAGTGCGCCGGCAACTGGCGCTCGAAATAGCGCGACAGCCACGAGCCCACGCCCATGGCGAACAGGTAGGTGCCGATGACGGTGGAAAACTGCAGCACCGAATCGCCCAGCAGATAGCTGGCCAGCGCGCCCGCCGCCAGTTCGTACAGCAGGCCGCAGGCGGCGATGACGAACACGCTGGCCAGCAACGCCACGGCCATCGGACGGGGGGCGGCGCCCGTGGGCGCGACCAGGGTGGACGAAGATGCCGTCATGACAGGGGGGCGCGGCCACGCCCGGCGCTGCGGCGCGCCGGCGCGTGCCGCGGCGTCAATGGATGGCCGCCGCCACGATGATGCTGATGCCCAGACACATGGCGGCCACCACCAGGGCCAGCGCGCGGTTGTGCTTTTCGACGATTTCCTGCCACAGGTTGACGGGCGTGAGCTTGTCGATGATGACGAAGCACAGCCAGAAGATCGCCACCCCGATCAGGGCGTAGACGAGCGAGCCGATCAGGGCGGCGGGTTTGAGCCATTCAGCGTCCATGGTGATGACCTCCGTGGGTGGATAACCTCATTTGTGGCTGCCGCCGCTCGAGTAGCCGCCAAAGGCGCCGCCGGTGCCGCGCGCCAGGTAGTCGTCGAGCTCAAGCGAGCAGCTGTCGAGCACCGTCGAGATGACGATGATGACGACGATGGCCATGATGATCTTCTGCGTCATGCCCTCCGCGGCCAGCTCGGCCGGCCCGATCACGGCGCGCTCGAACAGCGCCTTGCGTTGGCTCATGCCAAAGGCCTCGGCCACCGCCGCACCGTCGATGCGGCTGCCGACCGAGGCCGTGACCTCGCCGTTGCTGCGCTCGGTGGACAGCAGCTTGTTGCCGTTGGCGTAGTCGTGGTTGTCGGTCTTCTGGCCGCGCTCGACCGGCCAGTAGAACTCGCCCAGCACCTCGGTGGTGGTGGCTTCGTAGGCCGACTGCAGGGTGTAGGTGCTGCCCTGGTAGCGCGCGCGCCGCTTGCCCTGGTCGATGCGCGGCGCGCCGGTGGCGGTGAACACCAGGCTCCAGCCGTCTTCGGTGTCGACCAGAAAGGCAAAGCCGCGCTCGCGGTGGTAGAGCAGGTACTCCTTCCACTCGAACTTCTCGTCGTCGCCCGGCTCGCGCCCGCTGCGGCGCTGCCAGCCCACCACCTGCCAGCTCGTGCCCTGCAGCTGGCCGCGGCTGCCCAGGGGGATGAGCGGCGGCACGCGCACTTTCTGCTTGGCCGCCAGCAGCTCGCCGCCGACGCCGGCCGTCAGATCGATCAGGCTCTCGCACTGCGCGCAGGTGCAGCGCTTGGTGTTGTCGAGTTGCACATGCACCGGCGCGCCGCAGTTGGGGCAGGCGAAGGAGCGCCCGCCCTGGTCCTCGCGCACCGATGCGTCCTTCAGGCCCTTGAGCTGCAAGTGCGCCAGTTCCACCGCGCGGCCGCGCTCGACCTGCGGCGGCGCGGCGCCGTAGTCGATGGACAGCACCTGGCCGTCTTCACTGCGCAGCTCCAGCAGCTTGAAGGGCTGGCCCAGCGCGGGCAGCTTGGGCAGCTCGCCCTCGGCGGCGAGCAGCTGGGCGCTGCCGCTGTACGCCACCACCCAGTCGGTGACGCCCAGGCGCAGGCTGCTGCCGGCGGCCGGCAGCGGCTGGGCCGGCGGCGGCTCGGTGCCCTCGTCGGGCCGGGTGAAGACGTAGCTGCCGTTGTCTTCGCTCAGCGTGCCGGTGCGGCCATCGTCCAGCGCGGCGATCCACTCGGTCCAGGTGCCGGAATCGCTCTTGAATTGCAGGCGCCCGATCAGGGTGAAGGGCAGCTTGTTGCCGTCCAGCGTGACGCGCCCGCTGGCCATCAGCTGCAGCGGGCTGTGGTCGTCGAACAGCTCGGCCATCTGGCCGATGCGCTGAAGCTGCTCACCGCTGCGCACCACCGTGCTGCGGCAGAAGCCGCACACCGCAAAGGGCGCGGTGGCGCTCTGGAACTCCACCGGCGCGCCGCAGGACGGGCAGGCGGCGCGGTAGTGACGCTGCGGTGCGTCGGTGGCCATGTTATGGGTGTTTTATGGCTCCGGCGCGCATCCAACAAGCGCCAACAGCTATCAAATAAGTAGCAATCAGACCAGTTTCTTGAGCAGCTCGGCCTTCTTGGCGTTGAACTCGTCCTCGGTCAGGATGCCCTTGGCCTTGAGCTCGCCCAGCTTCTCCAGCGTGGCCATCACGTCTTCGGGTTTCACGCCGGTGGCCATGGCGGCCTGTGCTGGCGCCGCGGCCGGCTGGGCCTGCAGACCGGCGGCGAGGTTCTGCGCCAGCACCTGGCCCAGCGCCACGCCGGCGCCCAGGCCCATGGCGTCGCCCGCCACGCCGCCGCCCTGGGCCCCGCCTTCGGCGAACTTCGGGATGGCCTGCGCCGTCTGGTACTGCATGAAGCGGCCCATGTCGTTGCCGACCATGCCCATGCCGATCTTCTGGTCGAGCACCTTCTGCAGTTCCTCGGGCAGCGAGACGTTCTGCACCGTGATGGTTTCGAGCTTCAGGCCGATGCGGGCGAACGCGGGCGCGAGCTCCCTGGCGAGCGCGTCGGCGAACATGGCCTGGTTGGCCGCCAGGTCCAGGAAAGGCACGCCGCTGGCCGCGATGGCGTTGCTGATGTTCTGCAGCACCAGGCCGCGCAGCTGGCCGTCCAGGTCGGCAGCGGTGTACGACGCGCGCGTGCCCGAGATCTCGGTGTGCAGCAACTTCGGGTCGGCCACGCGATAGGCGTAGTTGCCAAAGGCGCGCAGGCGCACGGCGCCAAAGTCCTTGTCGCGGATGGTGATGGGCTGGGGCGTGCCCCATTTCTGGTCGATCTGCTGGCGCGTGCTGAAGAAGTAGACGTCGCTCTTGAAGGGCGACTCGAACAGCTTGTCCCAGTTCTTCAGGTAGGTCAGCACCGGCAGCGTCTGCGTGGTCAGCTTGTGCGTGCCGGGGCCGAACTGGTCGGCCAGCTGGCCCTCGTTGACGAACAGCGCCAGCTGCGTCTCGCGCACCACCAGCTGGGCGCCGGTCTGGATCTCCATGTCCTGCATCGGGAAGCGCCAGGCCAGGGTGCCGTCGCCGCTCTCCGTCCACTCCAGGATGTCGATGAACTGCTTCTTGATGAAATCCATCAGTGCCATGGCCGGAGCTCCTGCAACAGAAAGTCAACGAAGCGCGCATGTTAGCGCCCCTGCCGTCATCCCTGCCACACCCTGTGGGCGCCGGCTATCGGGCGCATAGGCCGCATCGATTGTCATTCGTAATACGAATCATTATCATTGAATGAACTGCCGGGAGTCCCCATGCCACGCCTGATCCGTACCCACCTGCCCACGCTCAAGAAGACCGCCAGCTACTACGTGATGCACATCGCGGTGGCTGCCGCCGTGGCCTGGCTGGTGACGGGTGACCTGCTGATGGCGCTCACCCTCAGCCTGCTGGAGCCCACCGTGCAGGCGGTGGCCTTCTTCTTCCATGAAAAGGCCTGGGCGCGCGTGGACGGCCGCAGCGCCGCGCCGGCGGCGGCCGGGCCGGCGCTCGGAGCCTGAACGCGGCGCTCAGCGCCGCCAGCCGACTGCGGGCGGGCCGCACCCCTGCGGGTCTGGCGGTTTCGACGGCCGTCGCCTGCCAGGTGAACTGGCTGCACGCCCGCCGCTGCCTACAATGACCGGCCGCCTGCCGTGGTGCGCCACCGGCAGGGCCAGCCACTGCAGGACGCCGACCATGACCACCACGCCACCGAGCCAAGACGACAAACGCGAGCAGCTGCGCCAGGCGGCGCTGGACTATCACGAGCACCCGGTGCCCGGCAAGATCGCCATCGCGGCCACCAAGCAGCTGGTCAACCAGTACGAGCTGTCGCTGGCCTACAGCCCCGGCGTTGCCGCGCCCTGCGAGGAGATCCAGCGCGATCCGGCGGCCGCCTTCAGGTACACCGCGCGCGGCAACCTGGTGGGCGTGATCACCAACGGCACCGCCGTGCTGGGCCTGGGCGACATCGGTGCGCTGGCCGGCAAGCCGGTGATGGAAGGCAAGGCGGTGCTGTTCAAGAAGTTCTCGGGCATCGACGTGTTCGACATCGAGATCAACGAGAAGGACCCGGACAAGCTGGTCGAGATCATCGCCGCGCTGGAGCCGACCTTCGGCGGCATCAACCTGGAAGACATCAAGGCGCCCGAATGCTTCACCGTCGAAGCCAGGCTGCGTGAGCGGCTGAAGATCCCGGTGTTCCATGACGACCAGCATGGCACCGCCATCGTGGTCGGCGCCGCGGTGGTCAACGGCCTGAAGGTGGTGGGCAAGAAAATCGAAGACGTCAAGCTGGTGGTGTCCGGCGCCGGTGCGGCGGCGCTGGCCTGCACCGGCCTGCTGGTGGACCTGGGCGTGCGGCGCGAAAACGTCTGGGTCACCGACATCGAGGGCCTGGTGTACGAGGGCCGCACGGCGCTGATGGACGAATACAAGGCGCGCTACGCCCAGCGCACCGACAAGCGGACCCTGGCCGAGGTGATCGAGGGCGCCGACGTGTTCATGGGCCTGTCGGCCGGCGGCGTGCTCAAGCCCGAGATGGTGGCGCGCATGGCACCGCGCCCGCTGATTCTGGCGCTGGCCAACCCCAACCCCGAGATCCTGCCCGAGCAGGTCAAGGCGGTGCGCGACGACGCCGTCATCGCCACTGGCCGCACCGACTACCCCAACCAGGTCAACAACGTCCTGTGCTTCCCCTACATCTTCCGCGGCGCCCTCGATTGCGGTGCCAGCACCATCAGCAAGCAGATGGAGGTCGCGGCCGTGTACGCCATCGCCGGCCTGGCGCAGGCCGAGCAGAGCGAAGTGGTGGCGCGTGCCTACGCCGGTGAAAAGCTGGCCTTCGGCCCCGAATACCTGATCCCCAAGCCGTTCGACCCGCGCCTGATGATGAAGATCGCGCCGGCGGTGGCCGAAGCGGCGGCGGCCAGCGGCGTCGCCACGCGGCCGATCGTCGATCTGGACGCCTACCGCGAACGCCTGCAGACCTTCGTCTACGCCTCGGGCACGACGATGAAGCCGATCTTCGACGCCGCCCGCGCCGCCGCCAGCAAGCGTGTGGCCTACGCCGAGGGCGAGGAAGAGCGCGTGCTGCGCGCGGCGCAGATCGTGGTTGACGAGGGGCTGGCACGGCCCACCCTGATCGGCCGTCCCGCCATCATCGCCCAGCGCATCGTCAAATTCGGCCTGCGCCTGGCCGAAGGCGCCGATTACGACGTCGTCAACGTCGAAAACGACGTGCGCTACAAGGGCTTCTGGCAGGAATACTACGAACTGACCAAGCGCCGCGGCATGACGGTGCCGATGGCCAAGATCGAGATGCGCCGCCGTCTGACCCTGATCGGCACCATGCTGCTGCGCGCCGGCCAGGTGGACGGCCTGATCTGCGGCACCTGGGGCACCATCCCCATGCACCTGAACTATGTGGACCAGGTGATTGGCAAGCGCCCCGGCACCCACACCTATGCCGCCATGAACGGCGTGCTGCTGCCCGGCAGGCAACTGTTCATGGTCGACACCCACATCAACGTCGATCCGACCGCCGAGCAGCTGACCGAGATCACCATCGCGGCGGCCGAACAGGTGCAGCGCTTTGGCCTCAAGCCGCGGGCGGCGCTGCTGTCGCATTCCAACTTCGGTTCTGCCAACGACGCCAGCGCGGTCAAGATGCGCGAAGTGCTGGAGCGGGTGCACGCCCAGGCGCCCTGGCTGGAAATCGACGGCGAGATGCACGGCGACGTGGCGCTCGACAGCGGCATGCGCCGCGCGCTGATGCCCGACAGCACGCTCAAGGGCGACGCCAACCTGCTGATCCTGCCCGGCATCGAGGCCGCCAACATCGCCTACAACCTGCTCAAGACCGCCGCCGGCGGCAACATCGCCATCGGCCCGGTGTTGCTGGGCGCCGCCAAACCTGTGCACATTCTCACGGCCAGCGCCACCGTGCGCCGCATCGTCAACATGACGGCACTCGCGGTGGCCGACGCCAGTGCCGCCAACAGGCATCAATCAAATAAGTAAGTACACGCTACCTTACGAATTTCACCCCGCTGGCGCTGCCTGATTTTTAGGCAGGCGCTTGCTTTTTGGTGACGCATGCGTCACACTAGCGCCTTGGAATTTTCGGGTTAACCCGGGGTTTCCGAAAGGGTGTCTTCCATGTGGCGAACAGCGGCGTCCGGTGCTGCCCGCGTGTCCCGGTTGGTTTTGGCAGCTTCGGTGCTGACGGTCGCACTCCCCATGGCGGGCGTGGCCCAGGCACGCGGGCTGTCCTGGGGGGTCGAGCCGGCCACCGTGGCGGTGGCCGAACTGCCGTCCCAGGGCCAGCACACCTACCGGCTGATTCTGCAAGGCGGGCCATTTCCTCACGACAAGGACGGGTCGGTGTTCGGCAACCGGGAGCGTCTGCTGCCGCGCGAGCGGCGCGGCTACTACCGCGAATACACCGTCGAAACCCCGCGCGCGCGCGGCCGTGGTGCACGGCGCATCGTCTGCGGCGGCCAGCGCCCGACCGCACCCGAGGCCTGTTATTACACCAGCGATCACTATTCGAGCTTCAGGAAGATCGTGCAATGAAGGCGTTTGAACAGTTTCAGCCCGCGCCCGCCGTGGCGGTGGGCGCCGACCGGTTATTGACTTCAGAGAAAGCAGCGGGGATGGATCAACCACTTCGTCAACCCCAGGATGTGCCGCTCAGGAATGTGCGCAGCAACATCGTGCAGTCGATCCGCGCGTTCCACGCGCACGACCTGCAGCAGGCGGCGGCCCAGCTGGGCCAGCATTTCCTGTACGCCAACCTGGCCCATGCCCAGACCAAGCAGGACGTGCTGGACATGATCGCGGCGCAGTTCACCTTCCCGGCCCACTTCGGCAAGAACTTCGACGCCCTGTACGACTGCATGACCGACCCGCTGCACAAGAGCGGCGCGCAGCCCGGCTTCGTGGTGGTGCTGGAACACATCCCGGCCACCGCCAAGTTCGACAAGGAGGCGCGCGAGCAGCTGCTCGACATCTTCCGCGACGCCGCCGACTACTGGGGCGACCGCAAGATCCCGTTCAGGTGCTTCTATTCTTTTCTGTAGCCCGTTCTGCA
>JADHED010002929.1_pt1 | contig 10940 bp, 9 predicted proteins | sample 8952041 | NCBI WGS metagenome assembly JADHED01 (sample SAMN16124423, study PRJNA663239) | bioreactor sludge metagenome | isolation source: sludge (control) | place: India:Bengaluru | collected 2018-09-08
CGTCGCCGAGCTCCTCGAGCGCCCGCTCGGCAACCACCTCGTCCTCGTGCCGGGGCACGTCGCCGCGCGACTGCGGGCGTACCGCGAGTGGGCGGTGGGAGGAGAGGTGCGGGGGAGCTGAGGTCCGGCTTCGTCCTGGCCCGGGGCCTTCGAGCTACGCTCTGCTCTGCGCCTCACATCACCTGGCTCCGCCAACTCGTTTGCAGGAATCAACGCCCGAAGGCATCGGAGCGGGGATCACCGTGCGGCCCCGGCGGTGAAAGATCACGGCGCGCGGGTGCTCAACGCCCGAAGGCATCGGAGCGGGGATCACTCGCGCGCGTGCCGGGGACGGAGACCATCGTGCGGTGCTCAACGCCCGAAGGCATCGGAGCGGGGATCACACGTCGTTCCTATGGGGCATCGTGGACGTGTTCCAGTGCTCAACGCCCGAAGGCATCGGAGCGGGGATCACCGCGACGAGAGCTTCCTCACGTTCCAGGTCTCGGCGTGCTCAACGCCCGAAGGCATCGGAGCGGGGATCACGGGACGTGATCGTTAGACTTGCACTCACGCCCCAAAGTGCTCAACGCCCGAAGGCATCGGAGCGGGGATCACTGCGCGATGCCCGATGAGAAGACCCTCTCCGAGACGTGCTCAACGCCCGAAGGCATCGGAGCGGGGATCACCTCGTCAACGGCAACCCGATCCCGCTCGCGCCGATGTGCTCAACGCCCGAAGGCATCGGAGCGGGGATCACGAGGTGCGCGGATCGGCTGCGCTTGGCAACGTGTTGTGCTCAACGCCCGAAGGCATCGGAGCGGGGATCACCACCCCTTGGCCCGCTGCGCTGCGGTGGACAGGCAGTGCTCAACGCCCGAAGGCATCGGAGCGGGGATCACTGGCGATGTCCGCGAGGAACCCCTTCAGGTTCCGGTAGTGCTCAACGCCCGAAGGCATCGGAGCGGGGATCACGTCCGGCCACACGCGAGGGCGTAGGCCGCATCTCCGTGCTCAACGCCCGAAGGCATCGGAGCGGGGATCACCGCACGGAGACGGCGCTGCTCACGGGCACGGCCACGTGCTCAACGCCCGAAGGCATCGGAGCGGGGATCACAGGGTGCTTGCCATGCAAGCCGAGATGTACCAGGTGTGCTCAACGCCCGAAGGCATCGGAGCGGGGATCACGACGAGCGCGATGGCGAGGTAGGGGTGGGGGCGGCGGTGCTCAACGCCCGAAGGCATCGGAGCGGGGATCACCGGCCCGCTTGCCGTCGACCAGGCCCGTCTTGTGGGGTGCTCAACGCCCGAAGGCATCGGAGCGGGGATCACCGTGGACCGGGGCAACGTTGCCTTCCTCGGCGCAAGTGCTCAACGCCCGAAGGCATCGGAGCGGGGATCACCAGGGCTCGGTGACCTCGTGCGACGGGAGCGCGTCCGTGCTCAACGCCCGAAGGCATCGGAGCGGGGATCACCGGATCGGACTGCCATGAACGAAGTCGCATCCGCGTGCTCAACGCCCGAAGGCATCGGAGCGGGGATCACCCGACGCGGGAAGGCGTCGACACGGCGATCGCCAGGTGCTCAACGCCCGAAGGCATCGGAGCGGGGATCACCGGCGTCGGCGTGGTACCGGCCATCCTCCTCGAGGTGCTCAACGCCCGAAGGCATCGGAGCGGGGATCACCGTCCGGCCGGGTGAGGGTGCGCATCGGCGACAGTGCTCAACGCCCGAAGGCATCGGAGCGGGGATCACAGGACAGTGTCGAGGGGACGCAGCTCAAGGTCGTGTGCTCAACGCCCGAAGGCATCGGAGCGGGGATCACCCCCTCGTCCGCCCCGAGCGGGCTGAGGAAGTCGCGGTGCTCAACGCCCGAAGGCATCGGAGCGGGGATCACCTCCCGGCCACCATCGCGAACCCGAACGTCATCAAGTGCTCAACGCCCGAAGGCATCGGAGCGGGGATCACAGGAGGTCGTCGAGCTTCAGGACCGGACGCTCACGTGCTCAACGCCCGAAGGCATCGGAGCGGGGATCACGCGAGGCCGGTCTTCCCCGCGCCTGGTCGGCCGACGTGCTCAACGCCCGAAGGCATCGGAGCGGGGATCACAGGAGGACCGCTAATGGGCTACGAAACGACCCTCTAGTGCTCAACGCCCGAAGGCATCGGAGCGGGGATCACCGCACGATCGGAGCCGAGGCCCCGAGGATGACGTCGTGCTCAACGCCCGAAGGCATCGGAGCGGGGATCACGGTCCCCCGGAAAACCACTCCCGGAGAGTACTTTACGCCGCCCAGAATCAAGGTCTGCCGCGTGGCAACTTCGGCCGCTCGCAATGGCTGCCCGGTGATTGCTGCAAGGCTCTACGAATGCAGAGATTCACCCCGATCACGCATCGATTCAGTTATCAGAGATCGGCAACCTACTTCCGTTCAGACGGATCCGAGCGAGAACGACGCTTGACCCCGGCGCCGGCGGCAGGTGCTTGATTGCCGTCGAGAACGACGAAACCCGGCGGCGTCTCGGCCCATCCTTCCACGTGATTTCGCGAGACGACCTTCCCCGCGCAGGTCGGGCAGAGATCGATGACGAGAAGGCTGTCCTCGGGGTGGAGGATCTTCTCGAGCCTCCACCGAAGCTCCGCCGTAGTCCTGTCGTCGAGGAAGCAGCGGAAGATCGAGTACTGCACGGCCGTCCCGAAGCCCTTGATCACCTTGTGCAGGTGTCGGTATCGCGCAGGATCGCGGACGTCGTAGCAGACGAGACGCCACCGCTTTCCGTCGTGCATCCGCGCGCCTCAGCGGATGCGGACCCTCGCGAAGAGGTGGGCGTCGTCCGTCCACTCCTTCTCGAGCAGTCTCGCCTCCAGCTCCATCATGCGCCCATACCCGATCGGCGCTCCGATCGCAGGATGGGTCCATTCGTCGAGCTTCCTTCGCTCCACGAGCTGAACCATCTTCTTTCGTCCTTCGGCCGACAGCCAGACCGCCGGGCCACGGACCTCGAAATCGGAGTCGGGCTCGAACGTCAGGCGGTTCAACCCGGCAACGAGAGCCATGTCCACGACCAGGACACGGAAAAGCTCCATCAGGTCGAGCACGAGGGTATGCGCTGCAGACCTGGGGCGGTGATAGAAGCCCATTCCCGGATGAAGCCCGGCGGCCAGCACGGCGCCGAGGCACTCCCGGTAGAGCAGCCCGTACCCGTAGTTCAGCAAAGCGTTGAACCGGTCCCGGCCCGGATGGCGACTCCGGTGCTCGAATCGCAGACTCTCGTCGACCTCCGGCCGGAGAAGGGACGGAAGGACCCCGAAGTAGGCTCTCGCGGCCTCCCCCTCGTGTCCGAGGAGGCTGTCGAAATCGGCGACCACGTGAATCCGGGACAACGCAGCCCTCACCCGCCGAATTGCCGCCTCGGCCGACTCCGCCCGCACCTCCCCTCGCGTCGCACGGAGGAGGAACCGCAGCTGCAGCTCGACCTTCGCCGCAACGAGCCGGCGCGCGAGACCGAGCGTTCGCGCGGGCGAGGAGAACGCCTGGAACTGGCGGAGATGGCGCTGCGCCCCGACGCTGCCCGTCGCGAGAGCACCCGTCACGAAGCCGCTGCCCGAGATCCAGTGGACATCTACGTCGTTTTCGGCGCACAAGCGAAGCGCCTGCGAGGAGATCTGCGCATTACCGTGAACTACCACCGCCCCGACCGAGTGGATCGGCTGTTGGGCATCGTTGCCGTCTTTCGATCTCACCGTGAGCTGGTCGCCAGATCGCCCCACGTGCGCTCCCGGCTCCAGGACGTGCAGGGCAATCCGGTCCTTGTGCGGAGGCAGGAGCCGGAGCCGGCCCGGCTCGCGGTCCGGCGTGATCGCTCCGTCGCTCGGGAGGCAGGCCGACGAGAGGGAGCAGCGAACGCAGAGCCGCTCGTTTCCGGCGACGGGCGGTCGCTCGAGCGATTCGCGCAGCTCTTTCGCACGTCCGATGGCCCCGCGTACGTCATCTCGGAGGTTCTCGTCGATCGGAACTAGGACGCTCCGGTGGTCCGCGAGGTATCGCACGCGGCCTTCGCCGACGGTGACTCCGAGGACCTCCTCGAGGATCATGCCGTAGGCACCCAGCTGAATCCGGTCTGTCCGCCAGGCCGCCTCGGCCCCGCTCCCCGGCGCGGACTTCCCTTTCTTCGTCTCGATCGGGACGAGCGCACCGTCTTTTCGCCGAAGCGCGTCGAGGCGCCCCTTCAACCCCAGCGCCGGCGCTTCGAGCGTGAAGCTGGCGACCTCCTCCTCGTCGGTCTCCTCGTGAACCCGCCTGCCGTCGAAGACGGCCTGGTCGGCCACACGGATCTCCTCCACCTCCTCGAGATAGAAGAGCCGCTCGCAGTATGCGAGCGCGTGAAGCGCCATGACCCGCAGGAGGGGATCTGCAGTCGTCATTCGCCTCCGATCATCGGCAGTCTGCCGGGCTCCGGCCAGGAATCACACTGAACGAGCGTGCCTGTCGCGTAGACAGTGCCCGCCGCGCCGACGTGATCGACCACGACGGGAAGCGTCATGTCACCGCCTAGATCGACGAGGAAACTGCGGGACGCCCCCGGCTCCCCGCCGGGCTCGACCAGAGTGGCGTCGTTGACGAGGTGCGTGGACTCGCCGAGGGACCAGCCTCCGAACCGATCGATCGACTCGGGCCTAGAGAATGCCCTGATGACGCGGGCCTCGAGCGAGGGGTCATCCCCCCGCTCGAGAGCGCTGTCGACCCAGAGGACGAGCTCCGCGTTCGTGAGGAGTTCCTGAAAGTCCGGCCCGGCATTTTCGCCGGTGCCCAACGGCGCCTTTCGGTCCTTGATCTGCCAGAGCGTCCGCACGACGACGCTCTTCGAGGGGACACGAGTGAGGCCCGCCGACACCCTGGCACCGTGATGGCGCCGGGCCTCGGTCTCTCCAACCAGGGAGAGCAAGGCGCCGTAGCACGTAGCCGGCGACGGAAGGGGCTCGGACTCCAGGTACTCCCGCGCATGCCCTTTTCGCCAGCAGGCGATCGGGACGGAAACGCGGAGGGCGATCATCCCCGAGACTCCGTAAGGCGTGCGCAGACCTCCTCGCCAGCGTTCCTGATGCCGGCGAACAGGGCGCTGTCGCCGAGGAGGCCCTCGCCGGACACCCGGCCTTCGGCGGCCGAGGCCAGGCCGCTCTCCAGCAGCTCGCTCACGATCGCGCCGCCCCAAATGAGCTCCTTCGCTGCGACGTCCCCGGACTCCACCTTTCGCAGGAGGTCCCCGACGCCGAAGCGGCCGTCCGCCACGGCCTCGAAGCAGTAGAGGATTCGGGGCGCCGGGTCGTGCGTGACGCGGAAGACGACGGACTCGGGGCTGAAATCGTAGAGGAACCGCCCGTGATTCCCGGCGACCTCACCGAGGCCGCAGAGACCTCGCACTGCGTGCGACGCGCGCGCCGGCACGGAGAGCCTTTCGGGGGTCAGAGCGAACCCGTACTGGTACCGAGTGGCGTGCATCTCGGTACCGTAGGGGACCGGATTGCTCCCCTTCTTCTGTGCGGCGGGCGTCGCCCCGGGGCTCGCCGCATTGAACGTGACGTCGCCGGGCCAGGGGTCGAGGCTCACGGCGCGAGTGACCTCGAGCACCGCCCGTCGCACCTTCGCCGTTCCCTTGTCCCCCTCCTGCTTAGCTCCCTCGGCGGACATGAATCCGAGCAGGTCGTCGTCGATATGGGTCTTTCCCGTACCCTTGGAGGCCCAAGCCTTAAACTCCGGGTCTGCCCAAGCGTTGGCCCGCGACACCTCGTCGTACGTCCGGTTGCAGGTCTCGCCTTCGACGCTCCCCAGGTAACGCCTCAGCGCGAAGCGAATCGACTCGGCGGACACGGTCGTGTGGACTCTCCCTCGCCAGACGAGCTTCTGGAGGGTCGTGATGTTCCCTTCCGTGAGGCCCCGGTTGTTCGCCGCGGTCCCGAAGTGGGTGAGGATCGCTCCAAAGACGTGAATACTCATCGCCGGCTCCCTTCTTTCTTGCTCGCTCTCGTCTCGTACCGCCTTCAGGCGGACTCGGTCTCGTCTTCTTCGGGTCGCTGGCCCTTGTAGCTGGCGAGCGCAACCAGCGCGAGGTCTCGGGCCTCCTGCCACCTCTCGGGTCGCAAGAGCGGCAGGATCTCCTCCCAGTGCTCCCGGAGCTCGGGATTCGATCCGCCGCGACTCCAGAGATCCGCGAGCGCAGCCCGGATCTGCTCGGGTGTCTTGGCGCCCGAGAACGCGATCCGCCAGCGTTCCCGCTCGCCCTGGAAACGCCTCTTCATCGTCGCGGACGCGTCGGCCGTCTCCGATGCGATCGCGCCGAAACGCGACCGTACGGCCGCGTGAACGCTCCTGACGAAGGAGCGCTCCGCGCCAGTCAGCTTCTCCACCATGATGCTCAAGCCCTCCTTCTCCTCGGGGAACAACCCCCCGAGGTCGTTGCCATCCCTGCTTCGGAAGTAGTGAACGAAACGGTCCGCCTTCGGGCCCGTCTTCGCCGTGGCGAAGCCGTCGTACCAGGCCTTATCTCGGGCGAGGTTCTCCGCAACGAACTCTCGCAGCGCGCTCGTCGTGACGAAGACGCCGGCGGCGCCTTCGGCTTCTCTTTCCGATCCGAGTCCCTTCGTGCTGGCCCTGAACCTCGCCGGGAGCACGGCGGCAGCCGACTCGAAGAGGTCGAGTACTTCGTCCGGCACGGAGTCCACGGCTACGACCGCGGTCCGGTTCTTCTGCTTTCCCCCCCAGGGTGTGGAACGCAGGAGAACGGCGCTAGCGCTCGCGACGCCAGCGCCCCCGTGGGTCGCGGCCTCCGCCCGGAGCGCGAGCGAGGTCGAGAGAACGGCGTCCCCAACGCCCGCGACCGCGTTCTGCTCCGGCCGGGCGGGTCCCAGGCGCCCGCGGCTACGCGCGAACAGGACGAGGTCGGACGGGTCGGGAATCACGATCGCACCGCCGCGAACGCTCGGCACCGAGTACTCGATGCAGCCGACGGGGGCGAAGCACGCGCAGAGCGCAGCTGCCGCCGAGTATTCCCAGATCGTGTCGGGATAGCCGATGTGCCTCTGGACGGCCCCCGGGTAGGCCCATCCCGCGAGGCGAGTCCGTCCCTTTCGCAGAGCCTGGGCGACGCTCTCCCACGCCCCCTGGTGAGCGAAGGCCCCGTATGGCTGGTACTGGAACGCGAACCGTCCTTCGTCGATCTCCACTGTCACGATCCTCGGCTCGCCCTGTTTCGTCGTGGTCTTTCCGTGCTGAAGGAAGGTGCGCTTCAGAGCCTCCTGCGCCTGTACGGCGAGGGCCAGGGACGGCGGCCCAGAGGGCCAGGCTCCTGGGATCTCGATCAACCCCGACTTCTTCCCGGTTCGAAAGCTCTTTTCAAAGAGCGGCCGGAGGGTTTCCTCCGGCGGGGCGCTTCCCCACTCCAGCACGACCCGCCTCGGCTCCACCTGCGCACGGCCCGCACCGATCGGGCTCAGTGACGGCCAGGACGCTCCCGGCGAGTCCTCGAGCTGGATCGCCCGCAGCGATGCCGCGAGACCTCCGAGCCCGGCACGCAGGATCGGCGTCAGTCCCGGATCGGAGAGACTGATCTCGAGAGGAGGGAACTCCTCGACCTTCGCCCTGGACACTCTCTTCACGCTCTTGCCCATCGGCCACCCCTCCTCGGGTCGTAATGGATCGCCGACTCGGGGGCGACCGGCATCCACTCCACTCGTTTCCACGTCTTCCATTCGAGCCCGCGCGGAGCCGGCGGCATCGGCAGCGCCACCTCCTCCGCCGGGATCGCTCGTCGCACCACGTCCGCCGCGTCCCGCTCGAGAAGGACCGTCAACCCCGCACCGGCTTCCCGTAGTGCGTCGCACGTCGTTCGAAACCCTCCGTCCAGCCACCGGCTGTGCACGGAGTCCGGCACCGGCCCATCGGAGGACCAGGTCTCCGCGAGGTCTCGTAGCGACAGCGGCCGATCCGGGAGCGCCGCGAGCCACTCTCTGGCATTGGAAAGCTCGGCGCTCCCGTACGGAAGACCTGAGAACGGCAGGACGAGGAACGGGCGCGGCGGAATCGGTCGATCGGGGGTCGCGCGCCGGTTCAGCCTTCCGAGACGCTGGATGAGCGCCGATACGGGTGCGAGGTCGGTAACGAGGAGGTCCGCCGACAGGTCGAGGCTCATCTCCGCGACCTGGGTCGTCGATGCGAACGCAGGTCCGACTTGCCGGAACGCGTTGATGACAGCCTCGTGGCGAAGGAACCGATCCCGGTATCGGAACCGCGAGTGGTAGATCTCAGCCGCCGGCGCGAACGAGCGGCCGCCAACCGTCACACAGCGGTCCACGGTGTTGCTCACCCAAAGTACCTTCCCCCCCTCGGACAGGCACCGCCGCACCTCGGCCTCAGGGTCGTCCGGTCTGGATCTCACGTAACGCGGAAGCGTTTCCAGCTCGACCGGGCCACGGACTTCCTCCATCGGCGTCCCGTGCACTCTTTCGACGAGTCCCTGCAGCCACCCGCGACGGGGTTTGGGAAGGCTCGCCGTCATGAGGAGAACGGGAATTCCCGGCAGTTCCTCGAGGAAGCGACCGAGCGCGGCGAAGAGCCTGTCGTCGTAGGCGTGAATCTCGTCGAAGATCACCGCAGAGCGGGCCAGCGACGGCCAGGCGGCCAGGCCTCGGCGTTGGTTCTGGACGATGCCGAGCAGGGAGTCGACGGTCGCGGTGACGACGTGCGCACCCCAGAGGCGCAGTGCCCTGAGCTGCTCTCTTTCCGGGTGCTCGCCGTCCAGTCCGAGCAGCTCGAGGTCCACGGCCGCACGAGAGTGCTCGAGCCGGCCGTCGAGGTCCGCGTCGGCAATGTAGTCCCGGAATCCCTCCGTCGCGGTACCGGTCGTCGGATACGTGAACCAGATCTGGCGGCCTCCGCCGACCTCCGATGCCCAGAGGTAGGCGGCGAGCGTCTTGCCGGTGCCACAGCCCGCGGTCACGAGCGTGACGGGTGCACGCGATGCAGCCACGGTCGCCTGGAACGGCCGGGCTTCGGCTCCGCCCAGCGCATCGTTGACCACGCCTCGCAGCGTTCTTCCGTCAGCCCTGCTCGTGAGCTCGCGCGCGATCCAGGACGGCCCCTCACCCGCTCGAGGCAGGGCTGATCCGGCAAGGTCGGCGGAGAGAGTCATCGCCTTGCTCAGCGCCAGAAGCCGTCGGCCACTCGCCGCGGCCGTCACGCCCCTCTCGAACTCGTCTTCGAATCGACCCAGGGCGGCCTCCGGGCGCGAACGTCTCGTCGCCTGTATGACGATCTCGGGGTCGAGAGCGGGCGCCGGGGGGAGGCCGAATTCCGCCTCTGCCAGTCGCAGCACGGCGACGAAGTCCTCATGTCCGGTGAATAGACGGATCTCCGTTCCGGCCCCGGAGTCCGGGGATGCGATTGCTCCGTCGGGGAACTGCCTGTGGTGCCCGGCCGCAGCGACGAGCGCGAAGAGGTAGTCCTCGGGGTCCGGGATAGGCGCTCGAAGCCATTCGCCGACCGTCGAACCGGGCCAGCAGAGGAAGAGCGTGAGCGCTTCGTGCCGAATCAGCTGCGGAACCGACCGCCTGCGCCGGACCATGTGCTGGAAGTGGTCGCTGCACTTGCCCAGGTCGTGGACGAGAGCCGCCAGGCGAACTATTCGACCGAGTCGCTCTGTGTAGGTCGCCGGGAGACCTGCCGCCTCCCCGGCCGCGGCCCCCGGTGTCGCGAGAAGGGTGCGCGCGGCTTCCAACACCTGCCGCGTATGGCCCTCCAGCGTCTCCGCGTCACGAGGTGAGTCGGGCGTCGCGGAGGATTTCGCCAGGAGGCGGCGATCACGGGGAGGGGTCGTCACTCGACGGGCCCGTCCCTCATCGAGCGGGCACGAAGATGCCGCACCCCATGCGCCGCTTCCCTCCGAGGCCGGCGGACTGGAGTCTCAGGGAGGCCTCCGGCTCGAGGCCTCCGATCCGCACCGAGAATCCGAGCACGCGCCGCCCCGCAACCCGGATCTCGCGGAGCTTCCCGACGGTGAGAAGGCCCTCGGCGTGAAGGGCTGTCATCTGACGCCGTAGCTCGGCGTCGACAGCGTTCCTGGCGCTCGCTTCGTCGACCTTCGCTGTACCGGACAGAGGGAACGTCGTGAGTTTCACGACCACAAGCCGCGCGGCGAGATTCGGCGCGGGCTCTAGCGCATGTGAAGATGGGACTCCCACGACGAGGGGGTTCCCATCTACGTCGAGCTGTGCGCCTGCAAGGCGTAACCCGGCATTGACTCTCTCGAGGGGGAGGCGCAGGCGGAGCCTCGACCGACGATTCAGGAGGACCGTTGGTGGCATCAACGTCCCGTCAACCGGGTGGATGCCGAGCCAGGATGCACCGTGAAACTGAGGCACAGCTCTCGATACGGCCCCGTAGAGGGCATAGCCGTGGTCAATTGGAATGGATCTGCCCGTCACGACGAAGGCGAGATCCACGAAGCGGCCCTCTGCCTGATCGGACGACTGGATGCGCATCGACACCCCCGACTTCGTTGTTCTCCAGACACGCCTGGCTCGCCTGTAGTCCGGCGGCTCCGAGAATCACAGGAAGGTCCCCACCGGGCAGGCCGCTTGTAGTTTAGAGGCCTTGTCGGGGACAAATGGTGTCCGCGTCAAACCAAAACGCGAAGATTCCGATGACACACCTAGTCACTGCAGCTTCGTATCGACCCTTTGCCCGCTCTCTTGCCGCCCCTGCCCCGCCCCCGTACTCTCCGGCGAGTTCATGCGTCTCCGCCGCGCCGCCCTTCTCGCACCTCTCGTTCTCCTCGCGCTCCTCGCCGCCCCCCGGCTCGAGGCGGCGCGCTATCGCGTCGTCGACGAGAAAGGGCGCGCCGTCCCGGGGGCACGCGTCTCGATCCTCGGCCGCGCCGGCTCCGTCGCCGCCGGTCCGCAGGGCGAG
>JADHED010002930.1_pt1 | contig 10935 bp, 8 predicted proteins | sample 8952041 | NCBI WGS metagenome assembly JADHED01 (sample SAMN16124423, study PRJNA663239) | bioreactor sludge metagenome | isolation source: sludge (control) | place: India:Bengaluru | collected 2018-09-08
TCCATCAACCCTTCAGTTCGCTCCCTTACCTCCGTTGGAAAAGAGCCACACCCAATTCTGCACGCGGGGCATATTGTCGATGTTGTGCGCGCTCCAGATAGCCATCCCTGGAATCTCTATTTTCTGGCTTTCAGCAATTATCTTGGACATTCGCTGGTAGCGGGTGAACTGCAAGTGAACCGGCGAATGGGGCAGGAAAAGATGGTTGACATTGCCCCTCCGGTGCTGAGCGGCTTCCATTTTGAACCCGGTGATGCGAGGCACACCGCGAGTTTGCGGTGGTATACGCCTCTCTGCGAAACACCCGATGACTTCGGAGAGAGGACCATTTCTACGAGTCCAGAAGGTATGACCCTTAAACTCGTGAGTTCGGGGGCGGTCTATGGACTCGACTTGGACGGCAACCCAGTTACGGGCCCGAATGCTGGACGCGATCTCCGCCGGGAGCGCCTAGCTTTTTTGTCTCACCTGGCCACCTTCCGGGCCGGAAGGCGGGTCTCAGGACTCGAGAGTTTCGAGGAGAAGAGCGTGGAAGTGGAGGCTTCCTGCCGGAACGTCTTGCAAGAAGTGCCCTACAGAATCCCGTTTGCTCTCGCCCAGGCCCGGACGCTCGTCCAGATTGGTCAGTCGGGGCGGGCCGCAGACGTGCTCGAAGTCATCAGGAAGGAATCGCCGTGTCAGGATGCGGAGTTCATGCTGGCTCAGGTCCGGGCGGTGAGAGGTGAACTCGATGAGGCGAGAACAATCCTCGAGAGGCTCATCGCGAAGCGTACAGGCGGCCGCGCGCAACTCGATGCCATAACCGCGCTCTGGGCAATCTACACGGAGACGCGAGACCAATCCCGCATGGCGGCCTCAGTTCTCAATTCCTTTGCCCATAATGAGGCGCAAACTCGAAAAGTCATCATACAAGGAGCGCTGTCACGTGCTCACGTTTTCTGGGACGAACCCACGCAAGCGGACGCCGAAGCCAAGTCCTACGCAGTCATTCCAGAAGCCGGCGCGATGGCCGTTCTCGCGCGCTGGCGCCTTGGGAGGCTGCGGCCTGACGAACTCGAGAACATCGAACTTTTGAAGCGTTCATTCCCCGAATCCGAGTTCGAGTTCAACACGGCCCGCGCTGCTGTGCTGCTATCGCAGGGCAGGGCAGGCGATGCTGTTCGAGAGATAGAGGCATGGCTTCCGCGGCTCGAAAGTGCGGCAAGGGACGACTTTGCACGAAAGCAGATCTCCGGTCTTGCTCGTGCCGTGTATGTTCATGCCATCTTCACACTGGATGCGAAACGTGGCGTCCAGCTGGCCAGAGAGGTCTTGCCCAGACTGGAAAAGGGATTGCTGCCTCAGATCCTGGCCGCGACGATCTTGCAGAACGGGAAGGACGGAATCCGCGAATGGGTTTCGCGCTGATCGCCGGTTGTTGTGTTGTCGTGGTTGGGACGTAAAACAGGGGCATGATGAGCCCTTTCTTCGCAGGGCTGGCCGTGGAAGGGACAGAAGCCGGAAGCAGGAGAAGTCTCGATGTGTTATGGAAGGGCCGAGTGTGGCCGTGACCGTTCAGGCTCACGGATGGGGGGCAGGCCGTGATCATCCACTCGGCGGTTCTTCCTGAGGTTCCTGTTCTTCCAGAGGTTCCCCCCGCGGGCCCGCCTGGAAAATCTCCAGAAGCGCCGCTTGGTACTCTTCCTCCGAAAGTGCTCCGACGGATTCCAGTTTCGTGAGGAGCCTGTCCACCATTGCATCGAAGCCCGCGCTCGGGAATCCATTTGAAAGAGATGATTGATAGCGGATGGGCCCCGGGATGAGAGTGACGAGAAAGGCCATCTCTCTTGGTGTCAACTCGCCCGGGGTCTTCTTGAAGTAGTGCTGGCTCGCCGCTCCCAATCCATAGATACCCGGCCCCCATTCAATAACGTTGAGGTAGATCTCCAGAATCCGCCGCTTGGGAAGGGTGGAGTCGAAAAGGAGTGCGAGCGAGACTTCCTGGAGTTTCCTCCGGATTGTCCGCTCTTTTGAGAGAACCAAGTTTTTGACGAGTTGCTGGGTGATCGTCGATGCGCCCCGCAGCGGCCCCCCGCGCTTCAGGTTCAAAGAGAAAGCAACGGGAATTGCTTCGAGATCGATTCCCTTGTGCCCATAAAAGTTGGCGTCCTCGGCGATCAACAAAGCTCTCACCAGGAGAGGGGGAATCGAATCGAACGGTATGTAGTTCGGATTCGACGGTCCGGCCACGAACCGAAACTCCTTCCCTTTTGGCCACTCGACGGTCTGTACGAACTCACCGCGAAACCGGTCGGCGAGGTGGCCCGCTTCCGCGGCTGGCGCAAACTCCAGCTGGTGGGGGACCTTCCAGGAAGACGGCCGGTAGAGAAACCCCTCGATCTGGCCCGAAAGGCACGCTGTTCCGAGGCCTGTCTGGGGCACGGTGACCCCGTCGGGCAGTGTCACGCCGGCCACACTGAGGAGTCTGCTGAGATCGGCGGTTACATCGGGAAACTCCACCCAGATCCAGAGATCCTTCCCGCTCCAGTGCAGCCGCCCCGAGATCCGGGCTCTGAACCCTGGAATGGACATCTCCGCGCATTCGAGGATCGCGGTGCCTCCCGCCGCATCGACATTCCCTTCGGCCGAAATCTGAAGATCGACGGGTTGTGGAGAATCGAGGCCACGAATGCGGGCCGAGCCGGGTGGCCGCATTTGTTCCGCCCAGCCAACCACCCCAAAGCTCACGAGTCCACCCTTACGATTCACCCGGACGAGCCCGGAAACGCGCCCAGACAATGGCTCTTCCTGGCCCTTGATGAATACACGCAGCCAGCCTCCGCCAAGATCCAGGCTATGAACCGAAAGTTCCACAGCTCCCGGTTCGATTCCTGAAGAGAACTCGATCTCTTCCCGGGTACCCACCCGTTTCAGCCGGGCGTGGTGCGCCTGCAACTGGTGGATGTCCCACTGGCTCTTTGTGATCTCGACACGCGATTCCTGGGGACCGCGGATCTCGAGACGCCAGACATCGACGCGCCTGAGCCGCTCGAGGAGGCTCGCTCCCCAGTACGTCCAGTAGATTTCAACCCGGGCTGCCGAGAGAGATGCCTCCTTCTTTTGAACCCTGAGCCCTGCAATTTGAAGCGGCCTGAACCAATCGAAGTGAACGGAGTCCATCGAAAGCTGAAATCCGCGCTGCGAAGCCTTCTCGCGCGCCATTTCCGAGATCTCTCGCTCGATCCAGGTGGGTAAGAGTCGAGAGAAGAGGATGAAGAAGGCGGCCGAGAGAAAAACGACACTGGCGCAAAGAACCCAAAAGGCACGCCACCTCGGATTCAGACCCTCGCCCATGCAGAGAATGGTAAGGCGCGTTCCCTGGTTTTCAGAGCGTCCAGTCTGCCGGGTGTTCACGTACTCTTCTTCCGGAGGGGGAGGATGGACGTCGAACGGGAAGCTCTTGATGACCTCATTCTGGGGCGCGGCGTCAAGCGAGGCCGGCATCTCTTGGAAGACGGCGTCCTGCCTCTCTTCATGGAACGGCTCGCGGCCCTGGGGTTTTGCCCCCTGCGCGTCTCGGAGATTGGAATCGATGTGGGCAGCCGGGTTCCTGCGTGGCACGTCGCGGGGATCACCCTGGATTTCGGAACGGTCTTCTGGGAGGTTTTTACCGACCGCGCCAAACGCAAGCTTTTCGCCTCTGAGGTGAGGAACACAAAGGGAGATTGGGATATTCAACTTGGAACCTCGTCTCAGGTCGAGGTCTACACCAACCTCGGTCTTTCAGAGCGTTACGACATCTCGCGCCCCGTCGGGATGTACTGACGCCAAACCACGTGAATCCCCGTCGTCCAGTGGCGGAACTTAATCGGGTGTTGCAAGCGCTTGGGAGACGATTCGCTCGAAGAGGCGGATTCCTGGGTATTCGTTTCCCTCGCCTTCATGGACGGCGTTCCAGGCGAAAGCCAGCGAAAGGGGCATCCACTTCTGAACATCCTCTTCATCGCTGAATTGATAGAGGGCAGAAGACACCCGGACTGGCATGGGGACAGTCCGGATTTCCTGTGGATTCGGTGTTTTGCACCGGTCAGCGGGCGAGGTCACGAGGTACTCGCGGCAGACCAGCGGGCGGTTTTCGTGAATCGAACAGCTTTCGTCCTCCAGAAAGGGGCAGGGGAGTCCGAGCCGGAAGTAATCGAGGCCCAGTTGTTCTCGCTCCTCTGTGTTTCCTGTTTCACCCCGGAGAAGACGAGAGAAGAGTCCAGCGTCCGATAGCTGTCTTTCAATCGCCGTGAACCGGTCTCTGATCTTGCGTTGACGATCGATATCGAAGCCCTGAACAAGGGCGACGAGAAACCGGGCCTCGGCAGGCGCGATGGGAACAACCTGGCGGCAGCAAGCGCCGCATCCTTTCTTGCAAGAAATCTTTTCCTCTCGCAAGGGGACTCTCGCCTCCTCCGCGGCCACGAAGCTGTTCGTGACGGCGTGAAGCGCGGGCAGCAACTCATGGGTCAGGATGCGGCCTGAAGGGACGTTCACCTCCAGAGAAACCCTGGTGCCATTGACGGCCACGGAGGCGGAGAGGTGCCGGTACTCGCGTAACGAAGAAGAAGGTTCCGAAGACACGCGGACATTCTAAGTAGACCATGGAAAACAACTCGTCCTTCTCCTTCTCTTTCCCCTCTCCCCGGTGAACGGGGAGAGGGGAACGGGGAGAGGGTGGCCGTGAGGCCGGGAGAGGGGTTCTTGGGGAAGCGAAATTCGCTTTCAAGATGAGCCTAATCCTCCCCTCGCTCCGCGTGAGCGCGTGCGAGGGGAGAGGGTCGCCGTGAACGCACCGCATGCATTGGTGAGCTGGGAAGAGGAGAAGAACCGGCGTGAGCGTCGCAAAGCAGTCAAGGAATGCACCATGTGCGATGGCGATGGTTTCCTCTATTTTGCAGACGAGAAAGGGCTCAGTCATGCCGACAAATGTCCTCATGAGGAAACCCTCGCACTTCGAAATCAGATCAACGATCGCCTGGCATACCTGGACTCTTCCGTGGCGTCTCTGATTCGGCCTGAGTTTCTTCTCGAGCTGGCAGAGGTCATCAAAGACCGCAGACTTGGCATGTGGGCCGCGCCTTCCGCGGTAGAGACGGCGGCTCTTTCCGTACGCCGTCTCGGTCTGAGTGCGGCAATCGAGTCTGCGCGTCCGTTAGCCGAAGACGAAGAAGCGAAAGCCGACGAGGAAATCTAGAAACTGCTCGTACTGGTCACGTACTGGAGAACGGTGCTCTTGCATGTCGGCCGGGAGTTCCCGGTCTGTATAAATTCAGAAAGTACGAAGTTCGAAGTCCAAGATCACCGTACGCCTCCGGGGAGGAAAGTCAAGGTTTCCTGGCAGCCGGAAAGTTGATCGAACGATCAAAATTTCTATACTCAAACCAATGAACGCGCCAACGAAGGAGCAGTTCGAGGCCCCAGTAGCAGCGACCGATCCCGTCTTTTCTGGAAACAGCACTCATCTTGTCTCGACTTTCCGGTTCTGGCATTTCTGAAAAACGTATTTCATGAGCGACTCGGACGACGAGCATACGCATCAGAGCATGTAAGCCTGAATCCCCGAAAATTCCGGCCCTGGAGTTACCCAACCTTGCCAGCGGAAGTCAGATTTTTGCAAAAGACCGTGAAGCAGGCCAACAAAGGTTATACTTTGATATAACTCGATCGACGGAGATGCACCATGCACACAACGAATCTACGCAAAGTTGGCGGCTCGATCATGCTGGCCATCCCGCCAGCGTTCCTTGAACAACTGCATTTGCGAGCCGGTGCAACGGTCGGCCTGGCCGTCGATCAAGGTTGTCTGGTGGTCAACCCAAAACCACGGCCGCACTACACGCTCGCGGAACTGCTGGCCGCGTCAGATTATTCGCAGCCGCAACCGGCCGAGGAGCGTGAATGGGTCGATGCGCCCGCCGTAGGCGGTGAGCTGCTGTGAAGCGAGGTGACATTTACCTTGTGTCGCTCGACCCGTCCGCAGGGCATGAACAAAGCGGAAGCCGTCCCGTTCTCGTCGTGTCGCCCACCGAGTTCAACGAGGCCACCAAGCTGCCGGTCATTCTTCCGATCACCAGTGGCGGCGAGTTTGCCCGTCGCCTTGGCTTCGCCGTGCCCGTGACAGGCATCAAGATCACTGGTGTCGTGCGCTGCGATCAGCCGCGCGTAATCGATCTAGCTGCCCGTCACGCCCGCAAGGTGGACACCCTACCGGAAGCAATCATGGACGAGGTACTCGCGAAAGTCGCAACACTCTTTGAGTGAGGGGGGAGAACCCACAAATTCCGGTGATGGGGAACCTGACGTCGTCTCTTTTAGGATCTCCTCTCACTGTTCGCGCCTGCAAATTGCTCTGACAAGGGCTCCAGCAGCGTTGGTCCCAGCTCTTTGAGCAGTTTGTCTAAGAGCCGCATGGCTTCCAGTCCTTCCAGACAACAAGAGCATCGAGCAACGTGTCTTCTTGCCCGCCCCCGTTCGATGTCGTGCATTTCTCACACGGCCAGCCGTAATAACGTGAAGTAATCCAAATGGTCCGCCTGCATCAAAGTTCACTCCTCTTTCTACATGTGCCCATAACCTCGAGATTTCGGAACAAACATGCCTCAAATTCTTCAATGTTTCTTAGACCCTTCACGCGCTACCCATGTCTCCGAGAATTTCCAGTATTGGCAGAAATCAGAAACTGAGACTTTTTGACGGTATTGCTGCTACCAGACTTCAGTAGATCCAGGGAGGTGAGCCCCATTAAGACGCCGTAGCCAACTTTCCGACGAATCGTTGCCATATCTCCCATTAGGTCTCGGCCGATTTTTTCAATTCCCCTGTCTCGAAAATCCTGTCTCGAGCGCACATATAGGGTAGATGTCGAGTAGAGGTCGTCCCGGTGACCACGAGACGTGAAAGAAAAAGCAGGGTGATTTTTCGTACGTGCTTTTTTGCATTCGAGTGTTGCTCTGCTTACCCGTTCAGCCGATCATCTCGGAGGTCCTTAAAAGGAACGAGATCTCGTTCTTGCCCAAAGGTGATGAAGGCACAAACCCGTGCAATCAGCTACCAGCGGGCAAAAGTTCGATAGGAAGACCCGAATGGCTCGTCTCGAGGACATAGAAGCTCAGGCAGCGATCCGCGGCATTCTCCCGGATTGCTCTGTCACCGTCGTCAACGTGCAATGGTTCGGGTCCGAAGCCCTCGAACTCACCTACAAGGACCCCGCCGGCCGCGTGGCCAACCAGCTCCTCTACCGCCACGACGAACCTCGCCTCGAAATCTTGGAGAAAGGCCGCCCCTGGAGTTTCGACGGTGATGGTGCCCTTTTCCGGCTCGTTTCCGAGGCTCACCGTATTCGCCTGGCCCATCTCTTCGATCCGCTCTTGGCCGTGCACACCTCGCTCGTTCAGCCGTTGCCGCACCAGATCACCGCGGTCTACGAGACGATGTTGCCCCGCCAGCCGCTCCGCTTCCTTCTCGCGGACGACCCGGGCGCCGGCAAGACCATCATGGCCGGGCTCCTGATGAAGGAACTCATCGTTCGAGGAGACCTCCAGCGGTGCCTCGTGGTTTGTCCCGGCAGCCTGGCCGAGCAGTGGCAAGACGAGCTGTATCGCAAGTTTCATCTCCCCTTCGAGATCCTCACCAACGACAAGCTCGAGGCCGCCCGTACCGGAAACTGGTTCCTCGAGAACAACCTCGTCATCGCCAGGCTAGACAAGCTCTCTCGAAACGAGGACGTCCAGAAAAAGCTCGAGGTTCCAGATTGCCGGTGGGATCTCGTTGTTTGCGACGAAGCCCACAAACTCTCGGCTACGTTCTTCGGGGGCGAGATCAAGCGGACCAAGCGCTACATCCTCGGCCAGCTTCTCGCCGGACTGACCCGGCATTTCCTCCTTCTGACCGCGACACCCCACAACGGGAAGGAAGAGGACTTCCAGCTCTTCATGGCGCTCATCGATGGCGACCGCTTCGAGGGACGGTTCCGCGACGGAGTCCACACGGCCGACGTCTCTGACCTCATGCGCCGCATGGTGAAAGAGAACCTGCTGAAGTTCGACAGCACGCCCCTCTTTCCCGAACGGATCGCCACCACGGTTCCTTACAAGCTCTCCGGATCCGAAGCACACCTCTACAAGGAAGTCACCGACTACGTCCGGGACGAGTTCAACCGTGCGGAGGCCCTTCAGAACGACAAGCGTGCGGGGACGGTCGGGTTCGCTCTCACCATCCTTCAGCGCCGGCTGGCCTCGTCACCCGAGGCCAGCTACCAATCCCTGAGACGCCGGAAGGAACGGCTCGAGAAACGTCTTCGGGAACTCGAGCAGCTGCACCGGGCTGCCATGGTCGCTGCCCTTGTCCAAGGTGTGCCCGTTCTGAGTCCTGACGACATCGAAGATCTCGAGGACGCCCCTGACAACGAAGTTCAGGCCACCGAGGAAGAGATCCTCGATCAGGCCACCGCGGCCCGCACGATCAACGAGCTGAAGACCGAGATCGAGACCTTGAAACGCCTCGAGTCTCTTGCTCAGTCCGTTCGACGCAGTGGTGAAGACCGGAAATGGCGAGAACTCGCGACCCTTCTCGGGGAGATCTTCTCGAAGGGGAAAGTTCCCGACGGCAAAGACACCCCCAAGCTCGTGATTTTCACCGAGCATCGCGACACCCTGACCTACCTCGAGAACCGCATCGGAACTGTTCTTGGACGTCCCACCGCCATCACCATCATTCATGGGGCCATGGGCCGGGAGGAACGTCTCAAAGCCCAGGAGGCCTTCAGGTACGACCCGGAGGTTCAGGTTCTCGTGGCCACCGATGCGGCCGGAGAAGGCATCAACCTCCAGCGCGCGCACCTCATGGTGAACTACGACCTCCCCTGGAACCCGAACCGTCTCGAGCAGCGCTTCGGACGCATTCACCGCATCGGCCAGACGGAGGTCTGCCATCTCTGGAACCTTGTCGCGGACGAGACCCGGGAAGGGGACGTCTACAAGACTCTTCTCGATAAGCTCGAGGAAGCGCGAAAAGCCCTCGGCGGACAGGTCTTCGACGTTCTCGGAAAGCTTCAGTTCGAGGGGAAACCTCTTCGAGATCTCTTGATCGAGGCGATTCGCCACGGGGAACGGCCCGAAGTCCGGGCCCGGCTCACGCAAGCCGTGGCAACCGCCGTCAACCGCCGGCAACTTGCGGACCTCATGGAAGAGCGCGCCCTGGCCCACGACACGATGGACGTCAGCCGGGTGCAGAGCATCCGAGAAGACATGGAGCGTGCTGAAGCCCGCCGGCTGCAGCCGCATTACATCGAGTCTTTCTTCCTCGAGGCCTTCGAGCGTCTCGGGGGGACGGTCCGCAAGCGCGAACCTCGCCGGTACGAGGTCACGCATGTCCCGGCCCCTATTCGGAACCGGGATCGTTTGATCGGTGTGGGAGAACCCGTTCTCGCACGCTACGAACGGATTGCCTTCGACAAGGACCTCATCGCACCGCAGGGGCAGCCTCTTGCTGCCTTCGTCTGTCCAGGGCATCCGCTTCTCGACTCGATGATCGATCTAACCGTCGAACGTCACCGGGACATCCTCCGGCGAGGAACGGTTCTCGTTGACGAACGTGACCCGGGCACGACGCCCCGGGTTCTCTTCTACCTCGAGCACGCCGTCCAGGACGCCAGTCTCACCAGGACTGGGGAACGGCGGACAGTCAGCAAGCAGATGCTCTACGTCGAGACGGACGTCTCGGGCCAGATGCGTCCTCTCCACTACGCTCCCTATCTCGACTACCGCCCCCTCAAAGAGGACGAGCCTTCCGCTTCCTCGCTTCTGGCGCGTCCGGAATGCTCATGGATTACCCGTGATCTCGAGAAGAAGGCCCAGGCGCACGCCATATCGAGCCTGGTTCCAGAGCATCTCTCGGAGGTTCGAAACCGGCGTCTTGCATGGATCGAGAAGGCCCGGGCCGCCGTGAAAGACCGACTGACAAAGGAAATCGGTTACTGGGATCACCGCGCCGAGGACCTGAAACTCCAGGAGCAGGCCGGCAAACCAAACGCGAAGCTGAACTCCCAGGAGGCACGTCGAAAGGCGGATGACCTCCAGGCACGCCTCCAGAAAAGGCTCGAGCAGCTCAACCTCGAGGCGCAGATCTCAGCGCTTCCCCCCGTGGTTCTGGGAGGCTTTCTCGTCGTTCCGATGGGGCTTCTCTCTCGTATCACCGGCCGGCCGATTCCTGCTTCGGTGAGCCCTGTCGAGACGTTGGCTTCCGCTGCCAGAGCCCGGGCCGCGGTCATGGATATTGAGAAGAGTCTGGGTTTCGATCCCGTTGACCGTGAGACCGAGAAACTCGGCTACGACATCGAGAGCATCGACCGGAAGACGGGCAAGCTTCGCTTCATCGAGGTGAAAGGAAGGGTGTCCGGAGCCGCTACCGTCACGATCACAAAGAACGAGATCCTCTATTCCCTCAACAAGCCTGATGACTACATCTTGGCGATCGTCGAGTTCCTCGATGACGAGACCCATCGGGTTCACTACCTTCGCCAGCCCTTCCAGAGAGAGCCTGATTTCGGGGTGACGAGCGTGAACTACGACCTTGGAGATTTGCTCCAGCGCGCGGAGGTACCGAGGTGAAATCCGAAGGTATGAGTCGAGGTCGCCGAGGGGCAACATCGCCGGGGGCCATCATTACGCGGCAACCATTGGGCGGGCGTCGCCGGGGGCCATCATTACGCGGCAACCATTGGGCGGGTATCGCCGGGCATCATTACGCGGCAACCATTGGGCGGGCATCGCCGGGGGCATCATTACGCGGCAACCATTGGGCGGGCATCGCCGGGGGCATCATTACGCGGCAACCATTGGGCGGGTATCGCCGGGGGCCATCATTACGCGGCAACCATTGGGCGGGCATCGCCGGGGGCATCATTACGCGGCA
>JADHED010002935.1_pt1 | contig 10926 bp, 6 predicted proteins | sample 8952041 | NCBI WGS metagenome assembly JADHED01 (sample SAMN16124423, study PRJNA663239) | bioreactor sludge metagenome | isolation source: sludge (control) | place: India:Bengaluru | collected 2018-09-08
ATTTACTTTTTCTTCTTCTCTTTAAGTTCAAGATGCTCAGTTAACATAGCAAGTACTTTTTCAATTCTTCTTAATCGTGTTTCAGATTTCTTAGCATCATTAACGTAGTTCACGTATTCTTTTCTGTGAGTGTAAGCCATTTTCTCAAATGCATCCATTATCTTTTTCTTCCTGCCAAGTGCCTTTGCGAGGTCATCGGGCATTTCGACGATTCTTTCCTCAGTATCTTTTTCGAGAACCACATTCACAACATCACCGAAAGTTTTATTAATAGCTTTGCGTATATCTTTTAATACTAATAGCGGATACCCCTCCTTTATCCCCATAGGTACGAGCGAGCCGCGGTATGGCACGCCGTCAAAAGTTGCTTTGATTTTAACGCGTCCTGCACCAAACTCTTTTTTTACGTCATACGGAAATATTACATACCCCGCATCCATTTTTCCGTGCTGAATTATCTTTCCCTTAAACTTGTACTTTTTCATTATCCGTTAATATAACTGTTAAAGTTAAAAAGCACACATTTTGTATTGTGTGCTTTTAAATAATGCTAAAACTTCACCGATTTATTCGGAAACATTTTCGTAAATTCTCTTTTCTTCCTGTTCTTCCAGTTACCCTTATGGTAAGCGTATCCTGCAATAAGCGGCATTGCAATAGTTGCTTCTGCAAAAACCATCTGCTCATAAGTCATATCTACCTTACCCCAAGAACTTGCTTCCTTCAGGGTTGAACCTGAGAGAGCTCCGTCGCGCTCATCGGCAACCGTAATCTGAATCGCATACTTATGCATAGGAACTTCTTTTTCAAGAACGTCTGCTGCAATGACAACATCCTGTGTAAAATTCTTAGGTACACCACCGCCAACCATAAATAAGCCGGTTTCAAACGCATCAAGTTTTATTTTAGTCAGTTCAAGAAAATCTTTTGCAGAATCGAGCGAAACATGCGAATCGGGATTATTCCATTGATGATGAACAAATCCAAACCCTGCCGAACAATCCGAAAATGCTGGAACAAAAATCGGTACGTTATTTTCATAGGCTGCAAGAACTACAGAATCCTTGTTCTTTCCATGCTTTGCAAGGTATTCGCCCATGTGCCAGATAAATTCGCGCGAAGAATAAGGTCTGTGCTCGAGTGCGTCGCAGATTTTTCCTACTGTGAAATCGCACTCTCTTAGGTCCTCTTCATCTATGTAAGTATCGTAAATTCTGTCAATCATAAGGTCGCGCAGCTCATTATCATCAACAAACTGAGTGCCCATATAATGCTTAAACCCGAGCCCTTCAAAGAAATCCTGGTCAACCATAATAGCACCCGTGGAAACGATTGCGTCAACCATATTATTTCTCACCATGTCAACTACAACATTTTTCAAACCAGCCGAAAACAACGAGCCGGCAAGGCAAAGAATCACCGAACAGTTTTTATCTTCCAGCATCATATCATAATAGCGCGATGCACGGTAGAGATTGCGAGCCTGAAACGCCATATTTTTATACGACTCAACAAGCGGTACAACATTATGCTTTTTAATATCAATATGTTCAATCTCTTCCCTTAAGAAATCTTTCTTTTCTGCCATAATATTTTTATAGTTTAATTAAAAATTCTCAAAATTGATTATGAATTTATTCATTTTATACGAAAGTTTAAACAGGAAACAGTTTTACTAAATTGTAATTTGTTGATAGTCGATCCGCCACGACGGATGTCCTCCAAACAAGATGGCGGATCTTCGACACAGAAGGCATAGTTGACAGTTGATAGATCATAGCCCCAATTCCAGGTATGGAATTAAGGAATGAAGAAACTTAGGGGTATAATGGAACGCGGATAACGCGGATGAGACGGATTTTCACTGATTTTAAGGAGTTGTATAATGACAAAAAAGAATAATCGCAAGCTGGAAGTCCCGACAAGCCGGGATCGTAGACTCGCGTTACCCTAAGAAAGCAAATTATTGATGTTGATTAAACATAAATTTAGACAAGTTTCTTAGAAGTCTATGCTGATGAACGTATTATATTTAATTTTTTATTTCATGGCGTTTTCCAGAGAATCTATGTTCTTAGGATAACTAAACTCCTAAGACTGAAAGCAGATACATTTACCAATAATTTTTGTCAACGAATTAAGGATGAAATTAAATTATTATCTTTAGCAAAGATTACATTCAGGAAAGATATCCTATAAATAATATTACTACTACCCATAACTAAGTATAATTAAGATAATAATGCTAATGTAATCATGAGAAACAGTTATAAAAGAACAACAACTATAAATAGATTTCTATGAGAATACATAACGAATAGCAGGTTCTACTTTAGAAAATCTTATAGAAAATTAAAATAAAGAGAGAACGGAGAATTTTTTAACCGTTTAATTTTAATATTATTAAAAATAATATTTTAAGTCAACAAAAATGTTGTTCGATATTGGGTCATAATAACTGTACGTTCCGTTTGCCCAAGTAATCTTTGGTCTTGTTTTAAAGAATTTATAAGCGGCACCCACAGAAATTTTAGGTGAAATATCATAATCCACACCTACAATAAACTGGTATGAAAATTTTGTATCGCTTCCTGATTCGGCGAAATAAGGTTCCTCACTGAATTTTACATCAGAGATTGTAAAACCCGGTGCAATACCTGCATAAGGATGGATTTTCCCTTCCGGGAGTCTTGCTAAAACATTAAAGAAAAACGAATGAAAAGCTACACCGGAATTTGTTAGTTTACCTGAAAATCCGGGAATAACAGTTGTACCTGCTACAAATCCCGTCGAGGAAGCAACATCCAGTTTGTTGTTCTGATAATAATATTCGATTTCAAGAGCGAGATAATTCTTCGCAGCTTTTGGAACAAACCCAAGCTTTGCACCGAATAAAAAGCCAGGTTTCACGGAATAAGACAAACCAGCAGTTTGATTTAATTTGTCATTGTTCCATTCTTCATGAAGTTCATTCATAATGGATAAACCACCGGTTATACTACCGTAAAAATATTCTTTATTCTGAGCAAAAAGAGTAGAAAAAGTAAAAACCAAAAATAGCGATAGAACAATTCTTCTTTTCATTGTTTTAGGATTTAAGTTTAAATGAAACAGACATTTATTCTTACAAAGTTCATAAATTCTAATTTAACATACAAGTCACGATTATACAGAGAAGAAACCGAGAAGACGCTGATAAAATGCTATCTTAAGGCTAAAGTATGGCTGTACTATGGCTGAAAATGGCTGTACTATGGCTGAAAATGGCTGTACTATGGCTGAAAATGGCTGCAGGATCCAGTAACTGCTATATAAATATATTGGTTAAATAAACTATAAAACTTAGTCCCTTTTCATGTTAAAGGAAATATCCACGATAAATATACATCAACTTAATAAAAAAGTGTACAGATATTCGGTAACTTATAGCAGATTTCAAATAGGCTCTCCTTGCACGCTGATTAGGTCAAAATTAGTCTTGTAAAAATGCCATTTTTCATTGCCAGATTTTTCACAGTGTAATAGATTTATTTTTTAAAAAGTCTAAAAAGGTTATTATCTGCGTGAGAGTTTGTAGACAAAGTAAATGACGATTACAGCAATAAGAATAAAAGATACTGATTCTGAGTTAAAGCTTAAAGAAATTACAAACAGAACCACTGTCGTTAAAATTATGTAAATCGATTTCATCGTAAAGTGTCCGGTACTTTATATATCATAAAACATAAATGTGATTTAAATAATAAATACGACTAATCTATTATTATCCCTGCCCCAGCCCTTAATTGAATTGATACACAATGTAATTTAAAAAATGCACATAATCAATAAAATAATAAATCCGAAAAACACGGAAATCCGTGTTTTAGCAGCTTTAGAAATTTTTAAATTTTTCAATATTTCGAGATTTAAAGAGAGTATTACATACGACACAGAAAATGAGTACGAAATAATTAATGAAATAACTATTTTTACTTAACATAAAACTAATTCGATGAAGAATACTTTCCTTAAAGAAGTTACTGAAGGACTTGAACGGACTAATAAATTAAAGCTTGAAATTCTAAAAGAATCAGACATTGATCACTTACCAGTTGCCGTTCAGAAATACATTTTGTATACGGGGTCTATTGGCAAGAACAAGGTTTTAAACTTCCGGGTTGAATTTAAAGGCAGGATAAGGTCAAAACCCGGAGATGATTTTATGAAGTTGACTTCTGTGCAATATAACTTTATGGATTATCCCACCCGTATATTTTATATAACAGCTAAAAAGAAGGGGGTGCCGGCAAAGGGTATTCATGTTTATAAGAACTTCAAAGCAAAGATGATTATAAAGATATTAGGGCTTTTCACGGTTGTAGATGCAAAGGGAAAGGAAATGGATCAAGGTGAAACAGTTACCGTGTTTAATGACATGTGCTTCATGGCACCGGCAACGTTGATTGACAGGAATATTGAGTGGAAAGAGGTAGACGAAAAAACAGTAGATGCAAAATTTACAAACGGTGGTATAACAATCAAAGCAACACTGCTCTTCAATGATAAAGGCGAGCTTGTGAATTTTATTAGTAAGGACAGGTATGAGACAATTGACGGGAAGACATATTATAATTATCCATGGCATACACCCGTTATATCATATATGGATATAAATGGATACAGATTACCTTCAGGTGCAAGACTGATTTATGAACATACGGACGGGAAGTTCTGTTATGGTGAGTTTGAGCTTGAGAATATAGAGTACAATTGCAAACAATTAAAATAAAAAAGGCGGCCATATTGACCGCCTCTTATATTAATTCAATTCATATTTTATTTTACGAGCATCATTCTCTTAACTTCGGAGAAATCACCTGTTTGTATTTTATAGAAGTAAACACCGCTTGAGAACTGTGAGCCGTTGAAATCAACTGTATAAGAGCCTGCTGATTTAACTTCGTTCACGAGTGTTTTTATTTCTTTACCGAGCATATCATACACTTTAAGTGTTACAAGTCCCTGCTTCGGTATTGCAAAGTTAATCTTAGTCGTCGGATTAAACGGATTCGGATAGTTCTGGCTCATCGAGAAATTTTTTGGTGTTTCTGTTCCTGTCTGAGTGATTCCGACAAAACCGCCGTTCATTGTTGTGTAGTACAACGGTGCACCTGTACCGGCTGTTCCGACTTCACCTACAACAACACCTATATTCGACTGCCTAAGAGACACGCCGTAGAAGTGCCTGTTCTCTCCGTTAAGCTGGTCAACGAATGTAAAGCCCCAATCGTTTGCTGTCATAATTTTTCCGTTATCGCCGCATACTGTTACTTTATTAAGGTATGAATCTATTGAGCGTAAATGTTCACTTGTTAGATACTGAACGTTTGCAGTCCAGGTTCTGCCCCAGTTTGTTGAACGAAGTATGGTTCCGTTGTTACCGCAAATCATTGCTTCGTTATCATTAAGGAACACAACGTCGTTAAGGTAATCGTAACGATTCGAATTTCTTGCTACCCAGTTTAGACCGTTATTTGTTGTATTCCATACTTTACCGTCAGTACCTGCAATAATACCTCTGCCGTCAAAATTGAAATTCGGTGAATATGCAATTGAATGCATTGTAAACGGAATATCAAATCTCTGTGTAAATGTAGCCCCGTTGTTGTTAGTTTCAAAGAATGTTCCTGCATAACCAACAAATGATACACTACCGAATGATCCGGGTTTTACTGCTATTCCGCGGATTGTATGGTCCGGTGTGCTGAAAGGTCTGACGACTGTCCAGGTGCTGCCATAATCAAAAGATCTAATGATGACTCCACCCATACCTGCTGCCCATACAACGCCGGGCTGATTTTGGTCAAACTGTACATCGTTCATCCAGATGTTAATGTTTGAATAAACAAGAGTCCATTCTTCGCCTGCATCTGTTGTTTTAATAACTGTACCACCCTGTCCTACAGCTACACCAATGTTATCGTTAATAAAACTTGGAGCGAAATCAACACCGAATAATGAATATGGTACACCTGTCTGATAGAGTGACCATGGAGGTGTAGGCATTGAAGTAAAGCTCCATTCACTCGATGCATAGCTCCATCCGAAATTATCACCCGCGTAAACTCTCCAGTAATATGTAGTGTTAAATGCTAAAGGTGCCGGTACTGTATAGTTTGAAACTGCTATATCGTTTTTATTTATTATTAGATTTAAAAAATCCGGTGTAGTTGATACCTGTAAATGATACTTTGTTGCAAATGGAACATCAGACCAATCGAATGATGGTGATGTAGATATTCCAGATGCTCCGTTTAAAGGAGCGATTAATGTAGGTGCTGCAAAAGTACTCTGATGCAGAACATTTATTTCAAGAGGTGTTAAAGCACGATTCCAAACACCGATGTCGTCAAGATTTCCTTCAAATGAATGCTGACCTATACCTCCATCAAAACCAATTGAACCGAAAAATAGATTAAAAGCATCATTTCCAATAGGACCGATGGGTTGAGTATGCGCTAATGCTCCGTTAACATAATATTTTACATCTGCCGCTGTTTTCACCATTACGACATTATTCCATGAAGTATATAATGGCATTGTAAAATTGTTTGTTGCTCCCGTAATACCCCAGGGTTCTGTTCCATTTGAAATCCAACCGCCCATAATACCGGGTGAAACAGTATGATTATAATTCAGTAACTGAATCGCATGAGGATTTGAATTAAAAACAGTTTGTCTTATTTTACCGGCATTTGTTGTTTGCATCCATACGCTGATTGAATAATCTGAACCGTTTAAAAGATTAACCGGCAAAGATAATCCTCTTGCTGGTAAGACATCAACACCATCAACATAATAAGCTGCGTTTGCATAACCAAATCTGTCATTTGTTAGTGTGATACCGTTTAACAAAGTTCCATGATTAGAATTTCCGCTAGCATCGTTAGCATTACCGTTAAAAGGATACCAACCAACAAGTCCGCTTGCCGGGACGTAGGATGGCACCTGAGCTGAACTGAATGATGCGAAGCACATAATCGCAATTAATGCGAGTAGTAAGTTTTTCATAGCTTTTCCCCTTTATGAATTAAAATAATAATAAACCTATTCTTTTAATTCCCCCTATACCTGTTAACTGTTTTCGATAGGAATGTAGTTCCCTAAGTTAGAAATCTTTTGTTTAACAAGTTGGATAAAATATGAATAATATTCATAAATGTCAATAATGAATTAATTAATTTTTATTTCAATTATTTGGTAGAAAAAAGTGGTTTCCAATGATGAGCATCGGGATGCACAGAATTCAATGGATGAGCCAGTGAGCAGAAAAGAAGAAATTAAAAAAGACGGTCATTTCTGACCGCCTTTTTTATAAAGCAATAACAATCAAAATTATTTAACGAGCATCATTCGTTTGACATCAACGAAATCGTTAGCCTGAATTCTGTAGAAGTAAACACCGCTTGAAAGTTTTGAGCCGTTGAAATCAACTGTATATTTACCGGCTGACTTAACTTCGTTTACGAGTGTTTCTACCTCTTTACCGAGCAGGTCGTAAACCTTAATCGTTACGAGTCCTTGTTTCGGCAAAGCAAAATTTATCTTAGTTGTCGGGTTAAACGGATTTGGATAGTTTTGGCTTACAGAATAATTTTCCGGTATTTCGCTGCCTGTCTGAGTAATACTGACATAACCGCCATTCATAGCAGTAAAATACAACGCGCCATTTGCAGCCGACCCAATTTCACCGACCACGACTCCCACCGATCCATTCCTTAGAGCAACTCCATATAAATGCCTATTTTCACCGTTTAGCTGGTCAGTGAAATAATTGCCGTAATTATTCGAAGTCATTATTTTTCCGTTGTCGCCGCAAACAGTAACCTGAACACTGTAAGCATCTATTGAACGCAGATGTTCGCTTGTAAGATACTGAACGTTAACATCCCAGTTTTTACCCCAGTTAGTAGAGCGAAGAATCGTACCGTTGTTTCCGCAAATCATTGCCGTCTGCCCGTCTTCAAGAAATACCACATCGTTCAGATAATCATAACGGTTTGTATTTCTTGCAACCCAGTTTGTACCATGATTTGATGTTGTCCACACTTTACCGTCTGTACCGCAAATTATCCCATTACCCGTTACGTCGAAATTATGTGGATAAGCTATTGAATGCATTGTAAATGGAATGTCGAACTTTTGTGTAAATGATGCACCCCAGTTGTTTGTCTCAAAGAAAGTGCCTGCATAACCGACGAAAGAAACACTTCCGGGTATTCCGGGTTTAACTGCAATTCCTCTAATTGTATGGTTTGGTGAACTGAAAGGTCTTACTTCGGTCCATGTATCACCATTGTTTGTTGACATTATGATAACACCGCCCATACCTGCTGCCCAGACTACTCCATCATAATTCGGGTCAAATTGTACATCATTCATCCAGATATTAACATTAGAATATGTCAGAGTCCATTCCTGACCGTGATCAGTTGTTTTAATAACTGTACCGCCCTGTCCGACTGCGACACCTATTTCTGTATTGATCCTTGAGAAATCAACTCCGAACAAAGAATAAGGAACCCCAGTTTGGTACAAAGTCCATAACGGATAAATCATAGTCTTAAAATTCCATACAGTTGAAGGTCCGCTCCATCCATTATTAAACGAATATACCCTCCAATAATATTTTGTATTATAATTTAATGTTTGAGACGGTAAAACTGCATAATGAGATGTAAATGTAATTTCATCTATTACAATGTTAGTAAATGCAGCATCCGTTGCAATTTGAATTTCATATTTAGTAGCATAGGCAGCATCATACCAATCTAATGTAGGTGTTGTTGAATTACTAATCGAATTATTTGCAGGTGCAAGTAACGTGGGCGCATATACCGGTTCTACATACTTGAAAATACCCATATCAGTCGTAACAACAACTGCAGGTCCGTCATTGTAAAGATAGCGTGACCAACCACTAATACCAACATCCTGCTGTGACCATGTTAAACCGTTGTCACTGCTTCTAAATAATCCTTTACCCGATAAACTAACCCACCATACACCATTATCCAGAATTAAAGCATCGTTATAAGGCGGTAGAGCAAGTCCTGAAATAACAATTACAGAATAATATGACCAGTTTACACCGCTGTTTGTGGAAACATAAATTTCACCGTTATTTCTGATGACATAAATGCTGCTGCCATAACGTTTAATTATTGATGCAGAGCCTGAAAACGGCTGACCTGTAACTTCAGTCCAGTTTTCGGCATTGTTATTAGAATAATAAACTCTTCCTTGTGACATATCGGGATAAGCTAAAGCATAAAGTTGATTTGTTTCCGGAACTAATTCATAATCAACAACTTGGTTTGCTCCTTTAAATGACCATACAGAACCACCGTCTGTACTTTTATATACTCCAAACGCTCCTGATTGAGCGGTACCAGCATAAAGATTATGTGATGCATCCTCAACAATATCAGCAAGTCCTCCGAAAGATGCAGGAAATCCCGCTACAGGATTCCATGTTATACCGTCATTAGGAGTGTTGTAAAGACCGTTGGATGTACCGACAAAAACCTTTCCTGTATGGTCTTTAAAGAATCCCGGAGTAGCCGGAGTTGGCAATACACCCGGAGTTACAGTCCATGTTGATAAATCATTCGACTTATAAACCGAGGTTGAAGAATATGAATTAACAAGGTATTTGCCGTCGGTTGTTTTTACTATCTTGTAGTATTCACCACCAACAGGAGCTACCGACTGCCAGACAATTTGGCCGATTGATGCTACCGCAAAACTGAATACAAGAATTACGGCTAATAGTAATTTTTTCATAATAGTTCTTTTAATTTAATTAATAAAAATAAACTTTTAGAGCTGATATAAATAATGATCCTTTTGAGTCGGAATTTGGAAACAAGAATGCACTGACAGCTGTATCGAGTATAGAATAAATAGAAGCTGACGCTGAATATACTTTAATTATATAATTACCAGAAAACATAATCTCCCTGATTTTGTTTAATGCAAATTACTTATAAACTGATAATTTCCTGATTATGAGATAGTAATACTTGATATCACTGTGTTAGATATTCCCTTTTAGATATTCCCTCTTGAAAGTTATCCCTAACAAGTTTAAAATAGAAATAATGAATTTAAATATCAAGAAATTTTTTTAGCATAAAACATCAAAAATAAGCTAAAAACGAGGTTCTCTTATTTTAATTTCAAATGAAAAATGAATTATGTAAAGTTAATGACAAAATAATCTTAAAGTAGACAGCATAAAGATTTGAAATCGCAGTATTTGCAATTATCGGGATTTTCTGTCTGTTTGAATGTTTTTTCAACATTAAAAATATCCTCGAGAAGATGAACCAGAACAGATTCGAACCGTTTCATATCGGTATCCGTAAACGGAGCAGTACTTATTGTTTTGATTCCTTCCTTCAAATTCTTTATGGGATAAAGTCCTGCATTATATTGCTTATCGGGTTTCTCCAGCCACAGCATATATGCGTAAAGCATCGTCTGCAAGTTTGCCTTGTACTTTGTGTCTGAAGGAATTTCTTCCCAGTACTTTTCGTAGTTTTTTTCTGACAAAGTCACGAGGTAATCATTTCCTGTTTTATAATCTATAACAGTAGTATTGCTACTTTCTTCATCAATTCTATCAATAATACCGCCTATACTGATTTCACGCGCTTTTCCGTTTACTTTAAACTTAATTGAGGTATACATTTCACTTTCAAGAGCTTTAACCGTGAATGGAATTCTGCTTCTTTCCTGTTCGAGCAGTCTAATAACGAGTCTTTGAATTATTGTTTTGTAAAGTAAGTTTCTGCCCTTTTCAGAAAAATTTACGTTAGATAGTTTTTTATCAGATTTTAAGAATGATTCAAAAACCTCATCATAGTTTTTATTAACGTT
>JADHED010002931.1_pt1 | contig 10925 bp, 15 predicted proteins | sample 8952041 | NCBI WGS metagenome assembly JADHED01 (sample SAMN16124423, study PRJNA663239) | bioreactor sludge metagenome | isolation source: sludge (control) | place: India:Bengaluru | collected 2018-09-08
CCTGTACGTTCAAGGTGAACGTTATTGGCGCATGGAGCGGAACCACTACAAACCGCAGCATGACCGTCGACTTCCCGCAGACGAACGGCAACACGCTGAGTAAAACACGTGATGCTCAGGTAACGGTGGATGCTTTGTCATTCCCGACATTCTTCAGCGTCGATAAAGACGGCAATCTGGCAACTAACGGTAGCGACATCACCATCGTATCGAATGGCGCAACGTTCACTGCAACAGCGATTCTGTTGGTGGCCGAACAGATGATCCCCTCCTCATAGGTGACATATGACATTGACTAACGTCTCAGTAACCAAGGGTGGCTGGGTTCAGGTATATGCAGGCACAAACGCCGCTACTGTAGTGGCATCAGGATTCACTGGTGAGATTTGCCAGTCAGCCGCGCAACCATCAAACACACTTATCGGGTTGCCTTTCGACAGTGCATCCCTTATTCGCTACATCTACAGCTCCACTGCCGGTGACCCTGTATGGGTGAAGCCATACGATGACGGCATTGTGATTGTTAACGCATAAAGAGAAAAGAAATGGCAGGTCTGACAATTAAGCAAGAGGCTTTCTGTCAGGCATACATCGAAACGGGTAATGCTTCAGAGGCTTATCGGACGGCGTATGCTGCTGACAAGATGAAAGCTGAAGCAATACACGTTAACGCAAGCAAGCTGCTTGATAACGCTAAGGTAGCACTAAGGGTAAAGGAATTGCAGGGAGAGATCAAACAGCGCCATAACGTCACTGTGGACTCCTTACTCAAAGAGCTAGAAGAGGCAAGGCGGGCTGCATTGGGCGCAGAAACGCCGCAATCTTCCGCTGCAGTAGCTGCGACAATGGGCAAAGCCAAACTCACTGGACTCGATAAGCAGATTGTGGAAATGCGCGGAAGCCTTGGCCTTAACCTGAACAAATCCCTCACTGAGCTATTCGAAGATGACAGCGATTAACCCGATATTCAAACCGTTCATTAAGCCGCATCGATACAAAGTGGCAAAGGTGGACGCGGGTCAGGGAAAAGCTGGACAATTGCACGTTTACTCGTAGAGATATCTCGCCGGGGGTGCTATCGCTTTCTCTGCGCCCGCGAACTTCAGAACAGTATCAGCGACTCAGTAATCCGATTGCTCGACGACACAATTAACCGCGAAGGTTACGCATCAGAATTTGAGGTGCAGCGTGCGAGCATTCGTCACCTGGTGACCGGTAGTGAGTTCATGTTCTACGGCATTAAGAACAACCCTACCAAGATTAAGTCGCTAGAAGGTATCGACATCTGCTGGATGGAAGAAGCAGAGGCGGTATCAAAGGAATCTTGGGAAATCCTGATTCCTACTATTCGTAAGCCAGGCTCAGAAATTTGGGTCAGCTATAACCCCAAGAACATCCTCGACGATACGCATCAGCGCTTCGTCATTGCGCCTCCTGATGACATCTGCCTGCTGACCGTAAACTACACGGATAACCCGTGGTTTCCTGACGTTCTGCGGCTGGAGATGGAAGAGTGCAAGCGTAAAGACTACGACCTTTATCTGCATATCTGGGAAGGCGAGCCGGTAGCAGACAGTGACATGGCAATCATTAAGCCGTCGTGGATTGCTGCTGCCGTGGATGCTCACCTGAAGATAGGGTTTGAGGCATCAGGGCGTAAGCGCATCGGCTTCGACGTTNCAGATGAGGGTGAAGACAGTAACGCCACAACACTTGCTCATGGTTCAGTTGTTACCGACTGCCAGCAGTGGAACAAAGGCGATGTCATCACTTCAGCAGATCGCGTTAAAAACTACGCAGAAGAAGTCAGGGCGAGCGAGATTGTTTACGACTCCATTGGTGTGGGTGCTGGCGTAAAAGCCCACCTGAAACGTGTGTGTCGCATCCCTGCCACTGGTTTCAATGCCGGTGAGTCAGTCTTCAAACCTGAAGCCAAATATGCCGAAGGGAAGACTAACAAAGACATGTTCTCCAACATCAAGGCTCAGGCTTGGTGGGGAGTCCGTGACCGATTCTACAACACATGGCGAGTCGTGAAGCATCTGGAAGCAAACCCGGACGATCGCGATTTCGTGAAGCAATTCTCCGACGACCAGCTAATCAGCCTTTCCTCTGGCATTAAGCAGCTTGAATACCTCAAGGCTGAGCTATCTCGCCCGTGGGTTGATTACGACAATAACGGTCGCGTGAAGGTTGAGAGCAAAAAGGACATGAAGAAGCGCGGCATACCATCACCGAACATGGCCGACTCGCTCATCATGGCATTCGCTCCGATTCACAAGCCATTCCATATTCCTGACGAGATACTCAAATGACAAGACGCAAGCAAACAGCGCAACCCACTCGACAGGGACCAGCAAAAATCACGCAGATGCATCTTGATAGTGCATCTGTAGCAAATGACGAGAAGCCGTACGCTGAATTCAAACGATATGAACCACTGCCCGGGGTAATCCCTGAGGCGAAGAAGGAAGCCACTCTTGCAATGGATGCAACGCCGTACGACGTGCTTAACAGCATGTCTATCGGTACAGAGTATTCAGGCTTCCGTGGCTACCCGATTCTGGCTGCCATGTCTCAGCAGGTCGAGTATGCGAACATGCATACCGTCATGGCCGACGAAATGACTCGTAACTGGATTGAGGTTAAAAGCCGCAAAGACGGTGACGAAGATATCGACCTGATGGAGCAGGCGCTTGTTAAATATGACGTGAAGCGCTTAATTCATGAAGCTGTTAAGCAGGACTCTATGTTTGGCGTGGCGCACATCTACGTTGACACCGGAGCGAGCGACACAGAGCTTGAGAAGCCACTTTTCCTAGACCCTAGAAAGATTCCAAAGGGCTCTCTGAAAGGTCTGCGATGCGTCGACCCGACATGGATTTACCCGGCGATGTACAACACGCGCTGGCCTCTGTCTGACAACTATTACAAGCCTCAGGCATGGTTTGTCATGGGCCAGACGGTTCACGAGTCACGCTTCATCGACATTATCAGCCGACCTGTGCCGGATATCCTCAAGCCGTCATATTCTTTCGGCGGACTGTCACTGACACAGCTGATGGAGGATTACGTTACTGACTGGCGTGATGCCAAGAAGAACGTTATTAAGATTCTCCGCACACTGCGCATGCGCGGACTCAAAACAGATATGGATGCGAGACTGCAGGAGCCTGGTCAGTTTGATAAGCGCATTAAGCTTTTCACGCAATATCAGGATAATTTTGGGCTTTGGGCTTATGACACCGGTGAGGAGCTTACGCATCAACAGACCTCTCTCAGTGAGTTGTCCAACCTGCTTTCCAACTATCAGGACCAGATGTGTATTCCGGCTCGCATCACTAACCTGAAGCTCCTGGGGAACGCTCCGGCAGGCCTTAATGCATCAGGTGACTCAGAGCTTGAAACGTGGCACGAAACCATCTCAGGGATGCAGGAGCGCGATATACGACGAGCTCTGGAAAACATCTTCAAGATTATCCAGCTCTCCGAGTTTGGCGAAATCAAAGAGGACATCTATTTCGAGTTCCGTCCACTGGATGAGCTGAGCGAGAAAGAGAAGGCCGAGATTGCCAAGATTAAGGTCGAAACCGTCACTACCGCTGCTGACTCGCAACTGGTCGATTCTGAAGAGGCCCGCGATGCACTGAAATGCATTGAAGGCGCAGGCTTCGAAAATCTGGATGGTGATTATGAACCGGAAGAAGACGAAGAGTCTGAAGCCAGTGAACTACAACGCGGGAAACATCAGGTGGTACCAGAAAGAGCTGCTCAGAACGATTCGTGAGATGAACGATGATGTGAAGGCAGAGATAGTCACTATCATGCGAGATAACCCGCTGGCGATGGATATGGCGATGGATGCTAATCCGGTTGACCTGGTGAAGCGAGCCATATCCTCTCTGGCTAAGAAGTGGATAGGCAACTTCATCAGGAAGGCGATTCCAGTTTCCGATGAGGTGGCGGATAAGACGCTTGAGGCTGTCGACCGTGGCATCCTCGCATCTGCCCGCAAAGACTCGCTGGTTATCAACCTGCAATGGACTGACGCCATGCTGCAAAAGCGTGACGCTATCATTGCTGAAAACGTGGCTCTGATTCGCTCAATACCTGAGAAATACTTCACCGAAGTCGAGTCGATGGTGTTCCGATCTATCGCAAAAGGTGGTGACCGAAAACAACTGGCCGATGAGATTGAGCGCGAGTTCGGCAAGCGTCATGGCATCACCAGGCGGCGCGCTGAGTTCATTGCTCGTGACCAGGTGCGCAAGGCTACCAGTGCCCTTGCCATTGCCAGAATGCAAGGCGTTGGAATTGAAGAAGCCGAGTGGATGCATAGTGGTGGTGCAAATAAACCTCGCCATAGTCACGTCATAGCAGGGAAAGAGCGCAGAAGGTTCAGGCTTGATAAGGGATGCCTGATAGATGGTGAGTATATCTATCCTGGGCAATTGCCAGGATGTGGTTGTACATGTAAACCGGTTTTGCCTTTCTGATATAATGAACATGTGGTGAATGCGCAGGCTGATGCGCTGGGGAAAGAATGTGACTGTTGTCAACCTGTCACATGCTGGATTTCAGTACCAGCCACCACACCAAAAACTATCTGGCTAGGGTAGCTCCCGAAAAGCGGCATCGTCACCGCCTGCCAGATATCTCTGACGAAACGACTAAGACGAGGCTGTTATGAGTACGAGATACAATACCCTGACGGTAGCTCTTGATGATGACTATCGCAAAGAAGACATCGAAACGCTGATCTCTGCAATAGGCATGATCAAGGGGGTAATTTCTGTTACTGCTACCGAAACAGAAAGCAGTTGGTCTGTGGAACAAAGAATGAAATTGGATTTTATGAAAAAACTTCATGAGCTGTCAAAATCACTCTAACAATAATCCAACTGAGGTTGTGATGGATATCCCAAAGCAATGGTATTGGTGCGGGAAAAATGCCACTTAGTGCAAATCATAAAAGACGGCGACGCCGAGATTGTAGTTTACAAGCAATGGATAAAAACACGTCAGCACTGGAATTATGTCGCTGAAGAGCGATGGCTAATAGAAATACAGATAGAGAAAGAAATCCAAACAGGTCACTTCGGTGGCCTTTTTTATTGCCTGAAGAAAGGTAATCCAATGCCAGTACATCAAATACGTACTCCACCAGAGCCACCATCGCCACCGCCACCGAGATGGGTTTATGACGATGACCGGCTGGCAAAGAAAAAGAGAAAAGAAAGAAGGGATAACCCATGCCAGTAGAAGAAAAAAATGGTTCCTGGTGGTGGGGCTCAAAAGGTCCGTTCCCATCAAAAGAAAAAGCCGAAGAAGTAGAGCGAGCGGCATACGCGAACGGCTACGCCAAAGACTCTGCATTTGCATTCGACAGGGCTAGCGTGCGCACCTATGACGCGGATGGAAAGCTCCACGTAGAGCTAACCCCAATCAGTAAGGCTAACGTCTGCGTCTACTACGGACGCGAGATTCCAGGCTGCGATGAGTTAGGACTTATTCCAGACAAAGCATATCGCCTCCTGCGTGACCCTGAAGAGCTGAGCAAGGCCGCAGACACATTCAACAACCAACCGCTGCTTAACACGCATATAGCCGTGTCAGTGCTTGACCCACCGAAAGAGGCAATTATCGGCTCAACCGGTGAGAGCGCTGAATTCGACGGCACCTACCTGAAAAACTCTCTCGTCATCTGGGATGTGAATTCCATCATCGGCGTGGAGAACAAGCAGCAGCGCGAAATTTCATCCTCATACCGCTACCGGCTCGATATGACCCCGGGTGAGTACGAGGGAGAGGCATACGATGGCGTCATGCGTGACATCGTTTGTAACCACGTGGCAATCGTGCCATCGGGTCGTGCAGGCCCGGATGTATTTGTTTACGACTCACAACCGACAGGACTCAAACTGATGTCAAAAATCAAATCACTCATGACCCTCATCCGGCCATATCTGGCTAATGATGAGAAGTCCGAAGAGGTAGAAAAGAAAGTCGAAGCCATCATCAAAGATGAAGACGACGACAAGAAGAAAGCCGCAGAAGATGAAATGACCGAGGAAGAGAAGAAAAAACTCGCCGAGGACGAAGAAGCGGAGAAGAAAAAGGCTGAAGACGAAGCCGAAGAAGAGAAAAAAGAGAAAGAAAAAATGGCAAACGACAGCAAGTTGGCGATGGATGCAGCGGTTAAAGCTGTTGAGCAGCGCTTCATCGATCTGCGTAAAGCTGAGCGTGATGTGCGTCCGGTAGTAGGCGAGCTGGCCTGTGACAGCGCAGAAGAAGTGTATCGCACCGCCCTGAAGCAACTTGGCTGTGATGAGCACGCATCAATTCCTGCCGCTGCACTGAGCTCTGTATTCAAAGCCTATGCACGCCAGCCGTCATCCATGGCGCAGGACTCTGCAGTTATCACCACGTCTTCTCGCGAAAACGTTAAAAACTTCTTTGAGGGCAAATAACAATGGCTTTCCAGACAAGTGTATCTGTTTACTCTGGCGTTGGTCAGGCTGGTCAGCCTGCTTCTAACAGCCCAATCATTGCTGCTGCAGGCGGTCCTGGTGCATATCAGGCTGGTTCAAGCGGTCTGGTCATGGCTCGTTTCGCATGGCGTGACGGCACTAACCCGCTCCTGCTGAACAACACCGGCACCGGTAAGCCTGTTGGTTTCATCTACAACAACGCAAACGCCACGATCACCTACCTGCAGAACTCCAGCATGACCATCCCTGCTGGCCGCGAAGCATCCCCGGTGGTTGGTGGTGACTTCTGGGCACTGTCTGCAACCGACGCAACTGTAGGCCAGAAAGTGTTTGCGGTACTGGCTGACGGCACCCTGAAGACCGGTGCAGCTGGCGCAACCATCTCCGGTGCGGTTGAAACCGACTGGTACGTGGCTAGCCCTGCAACAACCGGCAATCTGTTAATCATCTCTACCTGGAGCAAAGCATAATGCCTCAACTGACTCAGGCTGATTTCGCTGCCTTTAAAGCGGAAGCCGAATCTCGCGGCATTTACCTGCCTGCATCGGTAACTAAGTTTGCAATGGATGCCGACCCTCAGCCGGGTCTTGGCGCAAACGGCGGTATTCCTGCTGTAGTATCAACCTTCATCGACCCTGAAATCGTGCGCACCATCTTCGCTAAGCAGAAAGCGACAGAGATTCTGGGCGAGAAGAAAAAAGGCTCATGGGCTCAAGACACCATGATGATCCAGCGCGTTGAGCAATCCGGTGACGTTGTGGCGTATGACGACTACAGCGAACAGGGTGCTAACCAGGTAACTTCCCGTTGGGAAAACCGTCAGGTGTTTCGCTATCAGACCATGGTCACCTATGGCGAACTGGAGCAGGAACGTTACGGCCTGGCGATGCTGCCATACGTCGCAGAGAAACAGCGTGCTGCAGCATGGACTCTGAACCAGGCGCAGAACAAGTTCTATTTCTACGGCGTATCTGGCCTGCTGAACTACGGCATCCTGAACGACCCATCACTCCCGACTCCGATCACCCCGGCAACTGTTGGTGGCGTGACCCTGTGGAAAGACAAGCAGGTTATCGACATCTACAACGATATCCTGGCGCTGTATGCAGATCTGATTGCTCGTACCAACGGTGCAGTAGGCGATGGTGTTGATATGGCCTCTCCTCTGGTGCTGGCAATGTCTCCAGCTGCATCTGTTTGGTTCAAAAAATCAAACGAAATCTTCGGTAACTCTGTCGAGAAGATGGTTAAAGATACCTTCACGAACATTCGTATCGAGGTGGCTCCTCAGTACAGCACCGCGGCAGGTGAACTGGTACAGATGTTTGTTGAGACCGCTCAGGGTCAGGATGCTGGTTACTGCGCATACAGTGAAAAACTGCGTGCTCACCCGGTCATCACCATGACTTCAAGCTGGAAGCAGAAGCACTCCGGCACCACCTATGGTGCGGTTATTACTCAGCCGTTCCTGTTCGCTCAGCTCTTGGGGGTTTAATCGATGGCTAAGCCTTCAACCTATGTTATTGGTTGCAAACTTCCAAACGGCCTGTCATTCCGTCACGGTGATCAGACGATCACCCTGGCGGGTGCCAACTCCTCTCAGCTTGTAAATGGGTTTGGCATGACAAAAGGTGTTCCCTCTGAAGCATGGGAAGCCTTCGAGAAGAATCACAATGACGCGCCATTCATTCGCAATGGCATCGTCTTTGCTGTTACTGATGAGAAATCAGCAGCAGATGCTTCTCTGGAGCGCTCACGCCAGAAGACAGGCCTTGAGCAGGTTAACGCCAAAGACGCAGGCGTAGAGGAAGACAAAGAGGAATAAACCATGGCTGTCGTGATTCTGGATATTGCCAGTTTCCGCGCCATGTACCCTGAATTCTCCAACGTTCCAGATGCAATCCTTCCATTCCTGTTTGCCCAGTCCACTGACTATCTGAATAACACCGATTACTCACTCGTCGATGACGTCGTGAAGCGAGAGCGTTTGCTCTACATGCTCATGGCGCATCTGGCGTATGTGCGTTACGGCGACAATCGAGGTCGTGGTGGCTCAGGAATGGTTGGGCGCATTGCATCGGCTACAGAGGGCAGTGTGTCAGTTTCATCTGACCTCGGCCCTATTGAGTTCAGGTATGCGTGGTATACGCAGAGCCCATACGGCTTGGACTTCTGGCAGGCGACGAAAGTCTACCGGATGGCTAATTACTATCCTGGAGATAATTATGTCTGATGGCCTCGATAAGTACCTGGAAGGAATGGCTGAGCGACTCAATGCCACTGAGGTAAGAGTTGGATTTCTCGGCGGCTCAACATACCCAGACGGAACAAGCGTCGCGATGGTTGCCACTCGTAACGAATACGGTGACCCGGCAAACAATCAGCCTCCACGGCCATTCTTCCGAAACGCAATCGCAGATAAACAGGAAGAGTGGAAAAAGACGATTGAGCGCGGTCTTGCTACAGGTCTTGATTCCAGAACGGTGCTTGAGGTCGTCGGCGCTCAGGCTAAGGGTGATATTCAGGAGTCGATTGCTAAGCTCATTGAGCCTGCGCTCTCCGAAGTCACGCTTGAGCGACGCAGAAACAGGAAAGTAATGCCTAACCAGTCAGATAAGCCTCTCGTCGACACCAGAGTGATGATTGGCGATGTTAACTACGAGGTTACCTGATGAACCTGCATCAAATAGTTCGCGGGGCGATCACAACGGTTAACCCTGACGTTCCAGGCGTGCTGAAAGTAAATAGCGGATTCACAACCGCGCCAGGCGGTAAGCGCGTTCAGTCATACACCGATGTGGATGTGATTGTGCAGATGCAGTCCCTGTCATCCACCGACCTGAAGCAGGTTGATGCGATCAACGTTCAGGGTATTCTGCAAAGCGCCTATCTGAATGGAAACTTCAACGGCATTAACCGCCCAGAGCAACAGGGTGGAGACATGCTGATTGTTGATGGCAAGACATGGCTGGTTGTGAAAGTGGCAGAGCTTTATCCGGACTGGTGTCACCTGATTGTTAACCTACAGAGGTCGCCATGATAGCCACAGTAGACATCACCGAGCTTGACCTGCGCATTGCGCTGCAGGCGTTTTTGATGGATATCACTGGCCTTACCATCGACAACGTGTTGGTGGGGCAGCAGAACCTCACGCCAATGCCACTTCATGACTTCATCATCATGACGCCATTGAAGCAGATAGGACTGTCTACAAACTGCGTTAAGTACGACGACAACGGAGTATATGGCGAAGGTAAGCAACTCAACCAGCGCAGCACTCAATGGCCTTGTCAGATTGACTGTTACGGCGAGAACGCAGCTGATAACGCTGCAATCATTGGCACGCTAATCCGCTCAGACTTTGCCTGTGAATGGTTCAGGCAATACGGCAACGTCATCACCCCTCTTTACTGCTCAGACCCTCATCAGACAACGATGATAAACGGCGAGCAACAATACGAAGGCCGCTGGACGATGGAATTCATCGGGCAATTCAACCCGTCTGTTACCACACGCCAGGACTTCATGGACAGCATTACAGTCGGCGTTATTGCCGCAGATTTAAAATACCCACCGGAGAGTGCATAAATGGCAATCCCATTACGCAAAGATATTCAAATCAATCCTGGAGTGCTGCCAGCGGGCGGTTCAGCGCTTGATCTGAATGGCCTTATCCTTACCGACAGCGCATATGCTCCGGTGGGGAGTGTTATCACATTCACGAACAAAGAAGATGTAGCGGCCTATTTCGGTAGTGCATCGGCTGAATTCAGCATGGCTGAAGTGTATTTTCAGGGCTACGACAATTCCACCAAGACCCCTGGCGCGTTGCTGTTTGCACGGTTTAACCCGGAAGCAGCGGCAGCATGGTTGCGCTCAGGCTCTATGGCGGCCGTAACGTTAGACCAGCTAAAATTGCTGAGTGGTGTACTGACACTGACTGTTGACGGCACTGCGCATACCTCAGCCAGTATCGACCTGAGCACAGCAACTAGCTTTGCCATGGCTGCTGACCTGATTGAGACAGGTATCGGCTCCAGCGTTACGGTAGAGTACGACACAACTCAGAAGCGCTTCATCATCACCAGCGCGACCGATGGCGCAGCGAGCACCATCACATACGCAACCGGTACTCTTTCTGCTGGGCTGAAACTGACGGCCGCTACCGGCGCTCAGTTGTCACAGGGCGCAGATGCAGCAGTGGTCACCACAGCGATGCAGTCGGTGCTTGATAGCTCTCAGAACTGGGCAATCTTCACCACATCCTTTACACCGACTGAACAGGAAGCACTGGACTTCTCTGCATGGGTAAATGGCCAAAACCATCGGTTCGGATATGTTCCGTACACCCTAGAAGAATCTGCGACCGTCGCAGGCTCAACTGAGACACTGGCATACAAAATTATCTCTGTATATGACTACTCAGATACAGTT